>OGDY01000232.1_pt1 | contig 75269 bp, 62 predicted proteins | sample 1570341 | NCBI WGS metagenome assembly OGDY01 (sample SAMEA2581972, study PRJEB24529) | metagenome | biome: Human gut stool | place: China | collected 2011 | reverse complement strand
CCTATTTGATTTTTTTGCGGGGTAAATGCCAATTACGCTTAAGTTGTTGGCATTGGTTCCCTGATAGCCCCATGATTCATCACATGGATATTCACTCAAAGGCATAAATTCTATAGCATTATAACCCATTTTTGTTACATATTCAATAAGTTCGTCAGCAATTTCCGAATATGTATACCAGCCGTTTTCATCTTCTTCATTTGTTTTCCATGAACCAAGGTGAACCTCATAGATGTTCAACGGCTTATCAATCATATTATTTCTTTTTTCAATCCATTTGCTGTCGCTGAATTTGTATTTTTTCAGGTCACGAATAATTGATGCACTGTTGGGCCTGAGCTCCATTCCATAGCCGTAAGGATCGCAGTGATCAGTACATCCGCCCTTATAATAAATTTTATATTTATACATCTGACCTTCCAAAGCATCGGGAACAGTGCATGTATAAAAATTTCCGTCATAAGCCTTATTCATGGGGATTTCATTCCAGTCACTAAATTCGCCTATAAGGGAAATACGTTCCGCACCCGGAGCAAATGTATAAAATTCCACCCCATACTCCTTAACATGAGCTCCCATAAATTCATAGGCATCAAAGCTTTTTCCTGTATAAAAGTCATACAACTCCATATTATCAACTCCTTAAAAAACCTTTTCATTCACCAGATTATCTGCTCCAAATAAAAGCAGCATTTGATTATAATCATTTATGTCCAACAAACCATTATATTCACTTAATTTGCAATCTTCTGATAAAACAGCTATTTCACTGTAATGCTGAGCCAAAAAAGGAATAAAACAATCAGCATATTCGTCCTTAATAAGAAGAAGCTTTTTATCATTGCTTACATCAGTTTTTATTATGATTAAACCGTTTTCATTACCCATATAAAATTTATAGCTGTCATTTGTATTAATAAAGGCTTTATCATACATATTTACATCAGTAGATTTACCGTTTTTATCATAAGCCTTCATACTTACAATTTTACTGCCTTTGTCATAATAATAAATATCAATTATATCTGCTTTTGTGCCTGTATAAAGCGTTTTATTATATAAGTTTCCCCTGAACTCGCTTGTTACATGTTCAATAGTATATTTATCATATGTTATTGGCATAAATCCAAGCTTTTGTATTACTGTTCTGTAAACACAATATGCACCATAAGAAGTCCATCTGGTATCATTTCGGTAATAAATATAATTGTCATTGAGCATTTTAAGAATGCTGTAAGCATCTATCCTTTTTATACTGCTGTCCAACGCATTATAAAAGCTGTCAATCTGTGCCTTCTGTGTATATGAATTGAGATATTCGGGAAGATTATCACTGTATACACCGTCTGATGAAGGAACTGCAATTACATAAACTGAGTCATTGAATTTTTCTGCAAGCTTATTAATTGCTTCTGCACTTTTCCATTCGCTTTTTTCATCTCTGATTTCAGCATGCAACAGTCTTTCATCTGTGATAAAAACGTCATTTATTATGGGTTCGCCTTTATAAATATATAATTTCGCATTAACAGCAAGCATTTTACTTCTGAATGCAAAGTGGTCTGAAACGTAATTGCCTAAACTGCTGAAAAAAGTACCGTCTGCAAGTGAAGAAAGCGAGATTCTCGGAAGTTCAGCTAATCTTCTGTTTTCGTGAAATGAAATTTCACCCTTTTTTCTGATTAAGGTTGCCGCCATAAATAAAACTATTATAAAAGTAATAATAATACCAATTGCTTTTACTCTGATTTTTTTCATTTTCATTATCCCCTAAAATCGTATTATCATTTGCTGACTTTCTCCATTGCTTATTATTAACGCTGCTGAAGTTAAAAACAAAGCAGCTGAAATTACAGGAGAAACTATATTTACAATTACATCAATTCGTTTTCTATGTTTTAATTTCTCCAATAAATTTTTAAACAAGTCTGTAGACGCATAAATTGCTATGAGAAGAATAACTATATATGATTTCAAAAAGTAAATACCCGATGAATCAGCAATATTACCTGTTCCGCCAAGCATTGCTTTAAGATATTTAAAGGAATCCATAATTGATGATTCCATAAAAAACACCCAGCCAACTGACGTCACAATAAACGCATATAAAAATGCTGAAAGCTGATTGTAAAAATTCTTATTTATTTTAGACTCCGCAAATGAAGCTGTACCAATAATTAATCCCCATAAAAACTTATTTAAGCTTAATTCATAAAATAAACCTATAATCCCCCACATTAATATAAATACAAAGCAATTTGCTATTTTTTCTTTTCTCTGCAGCGGACTGTATATATAGTCACTGAACCATTTTGTCAGAGTTGTATGCCACCTTCTGGAAAACTCTTTCATTCCCATGCTTAAACTCGGATAATTAAAGCTGAAAGGAAGTCCTATTCCAAGCATTTCAGAAACTCCAACTGCCATATCTGTAATTCCCGATAATGTAAAATAAATTCCAAAACTGTATGCCAACACACCAAGCCATGAAGTCAGAACAGAAATTTCTTCCAGGTCATACATATTAACAGCAGTCCAAAGCCTGTATAGGCTGTCTGCAATTATTACTTTTTTTGCAAGTCCTTTGACAAAAACACTTACTCCTGTTCCGTAAGAAGTCAAGGATTTATCTGATTTTTTCAGTTCAATAAAAAAATTGTCATAAGATATATATGGACCCATAGTAAGTTTTGGAAAGTAAGTGAGATATAATGTAAATTTTAAAAAACTAAGTTCTTCCTTTAAGTTTCCTCTGCTTATTTCAAATATCGTTCCCAATGCAGATAAAGTACAGAAAGAAGCCCCGATAAAGGCAAGCTGGCTGCTCCACGTCTTATTTGGAGGACAATTGAACCATTCTCCGTATCTGCATATAAATACAAAAACAATATCAAATAAAACAGAAACAAAAAGAAGTAATCTTCTTACAGCATTATGGTTCTTGTATTTTCCTGTCATGTATAACATCACATAATTTATCAATGAAAATCCTGCCAGATAGAAAACAGCATATATTCCCCTTGCAAAGAGAAAAAGCATACTTAAAAATAACAATGATATATTTCTAAATCTTAACGGCAATACATTGCAAATCAAAACCGAAAAAGGAAGAAAGAAAAATATAAAAATGATACTGCTAAATTCCATTATCATTCTCCCTTATTCTGTTTACATAAGCTTCCAAATCTTCCCTGTTCATCATTGTATTTAAAACTTCCATAAGTGAAGATGATGACATAAGTGACGGAAGTCCAAGCATTTTCTGCAATTTATTTCGCAGATTTTTGCTGTTTGTTCCTCCGCTCAGTCCAAGCTCATAAAAGGTATAATTGGTTATATCCGGAGCTTTTGTATTTTCAGATGCAGAAATCCCGGCTTTTCTGAATGCTTCAAGAATAATTTCAGGCTTAATTCCCTCAACACCGAGCTTTCCCTCTGCTGATGCTTTTTCCTTTCTCTTTTCCTTGCCGAAAATATCAGGTATATAAACATGCTTTATTTTACCGTTATGAACAGCTCCCTTTAGATATCCCCTTATCCTGAAGCCTGAACTATCTGAATCAGTAAGTATTATAACTCCTGTTTTTTCTGCATAATACCGAATAAGAGACAGCTTTTCCTTATCCTTGAAAATTCCGTAGCCGTTTGTAGTTATGATTACAGCGTCAAATATTGACGCTAATTTTATTTTGTCATACTTTCCCTCAACTATAATCGCTTCATTTATCTTTATCATAAATCTCCTCCGAAACTCCAACTTATCAATAACAAAATCAACACATTGTTGCCTTAATTTTTAAGCATAAGCATTTTGGTTACAGCCTGTTCAAGAACTACCTTTTCATCTGCTCCGGAAGAATTAAGCGTTACAGCAGTTTCACGCAATATTTGTATACAGCTGCGAAGTTTTTGAATTGACATTCTTGAACAGTCCCTGAAAGCATTTTTTACTACAAATTCACGCACATAGCCAAAATCGTTTGTCATATTTCCTATTGTTCTTCCTGATTTCTTTGCTGCTGATGCTCTGTAAAGGTCAATAAAAGCAGAGGATACAGCCGAAAGTATACTGCCCCTGTTAACCTTTTGGGCAAGAAGATTATCAAGTGCTTCAAATGCTGATATTTTATTAAATGATGCAATTGCATTGGCTAAGGAATATACTGTTGTATCGTCCTGATGTGCTACCATAAGCTCCAGCATTTCAGAGGTAATTACTCCGCCGTTTGCATAGGCACAAAGCTTTTCTACCTCATTGCTTATCATAAGCGGATTTGAAAGACACATTGACGCCAGCTGCTGTGCTGTTCCTATTGAAATTTCGCATCCTCTTTTTGATACAGAGCCTACTATTGTTTTAGCAAGTTCGGCAGGTGTTTTAAGCTCCTGTTCGCATACTATTCCGTTTTTAGCAGCAAAGTCAACAAGCTTTTTATTTTTCCCTGTAATCGTTTTCTTTCCGTTTTTCAGGTCAAATCCTGTAACATTAAAAATAACAACAGTCTGCTGAGGAATTTTCTTTAATGCTTCAATAAGAGATTTTGTGATATCTTCACGCATTTCATCACAATTATAATCATTAATCAATACACAATTGTATTCACACATCATAGGCAGCATTTCAATGGTATCGCAAAAAGACGGAATATGAATATCCTTTCCGTTAATTTTAGTCAGTGCAAAGTCTTCCATATCTCCGACTGTCTGCTTTATAAGCAGTCTTGTAAGGCTTTCAACTCCGCTTACGTTTCTGCCGAAAAAATAATATAAGTTTTTTATATCACCTTTTTTTATCTGTGAAGTAACTTCACGAACGTCAATCTGAGCCATTACAATCTCCTTATTCTAATTTTATCCGATTTTAATTCCATCTCAAAATTATTTATACCGCTTATTACGTCTTTATTGTCCAACTCATCAATATATACTGCTGTTTTACAGTTGTCATAACAAATGCATTTTTTTGTAAAATTACCATAAAATACTGCTGCATCATAATACTCTTCACCACTATAACTGCATTCTGCAAAAAGTATGGATAAATTTCCGAAGTATATAATTACCTTGTCATTGTTATAAACAATCTTATAATTATCATAAGTTATATCAAATCCTGATTCATTACAGCGATATATTTCTGAATTAATGTTACCCCAATTTTCTGAAAATGTCAATTGTGAACTTATAAAACAGTTTTTTATATCTCTGCTTAGCTCTTTATAATATGTTGAAAGAACTGAATTCTGCTTTTTGTTTATAATCAGATTATTAATTTTCTCAACACTGTTTTGCTTTATGTACTTTTCAACATACAATGCAGATTTATAATGTCCGCTTAAATCAATAATGTCTGCATTCCCGTTGTGCAGTATACATATAGCAGAATTGTATCCGCTTCCTAAAACAGCTAATATAAATTTATTTTCCCTTGCTTTCATGATGTATACTGATGATATTGAAAATAATACCATGCTTAATACAACAGAATAAATCAGATATTTTCTCTTTTTAAAAATCAGGCAGACAAAAATAATTAATACCGTCAGCAGAATTGAAATATAAAAAAGTTTATCGGAACTTGATAAAACTGAAATTTTAAGATTGCCTAAATAATCAGAAAGTTTCAATATTATCTTTATGATAAATTTTGCCGGATACAAAAACGAAACAAGTCCGCCTGATAAAGTGTAAAGGAATCCTATTACAAGAACCAATGTACACATCGGCACAATTATAAGATTTGAGATTGGAGAAATAATTGAAATTTCCTCGAAATAATAAAGTCCTGCCGGCACAACTGCCAATCCTGCACATATAACAGAAACAACACTTTTCAAAAATTTATATCCATAATTCTTATCAGGAATAGTTTCTGTTATATACGGTGCAGCAACGCCAATTCCAAATGTTCCGCTTACTGAGAGCCAAAAACCTGAACTTTCAATTACAAATGGATTTATAATTCCTATAAATAAAACTGCAATTGCCAATGAATTAAATGTATCGGACTGACGTCTGAAAAGCTTTGCACTATATACAATAAGCAGCATTATTGATGCTCTGATTACTGATATTGATGAGCTTACCATATTTATCATAACAAACAAAAATAATGCAAGTATGAAAAATGATAAGATTCTGTTTACTTTCAGCAGTTTAAGTATATACATAATGACTCCTGCCATTATTGCAGCATGAAGTCCTGACACAGCCATTATATGTCCTATTCCGCAGCGGTAAAGCATTGTTTTGTCTGTATTTTCAAGATTACCCTTTTCGCCGAAAAGCATACCGGACATAAATTCGCCTTCCCTGCCCATTTTTACAGTGAAATCAGATAAAAGCTTTTCTCGGTATGACATAAGCATTCTTTTTATTTTATGTGAATTATTATGCACAATCTGTATATTTTCAGCGTTATTAACCGTTAAATAAATACCTGATGATTTATAATATGCCTCGCTGTCAAAAAGATAATCAGATTTTATTTTTTCTGCCTCAGCCTTAAAGGAAATTTCATCACCTATTTTACAATTAAAGGCATCCGCATAAAGATTTAATTCAGCATCTGTCTTATCATTTATTTTGCCTTTTAAAGTGTACCTTGCTTTTTCGTTATCATAGTAATCTGTATTTTTAATTTCGCCATAAAAACTAATTTCAGTACCACTGAAAGACGTTACTTTTTCATAATCTGCATTTTTCAGATTATACATTCCCATTGCAAATACAAAAAATACAGCAAGAAACACCGCTTTTCCATATTTTTGCCTGAACAAGAGAAGTATCCCGATTAAAACTGTTGAAAGTCCTATAACAAAGAAAACAAATTTCCAGCCTGTAAAAAAGGAAGCGAAAAACAGACCCAGCATATAAGAAATTGCCGCATAAATCATTTTTCGCTTCATAAATATTATACCTTATTTAAAAAAGAGAGGAAGTTTTTCAAGAAAAATAATATCTTTCCTATCAGCTGCATCACCCTCTGCAAGAACTGCCGCTTTACCAACAATGATACCGTCAGCACTTTCTGTAAGTTTTTCAAGTGCTCTTAAGGATTCTCCTGTACTGATTACATCATCCACAATAAGTACCTTTTTTCCTTTAAGAAGTTCAGCTTTTTCACCATCAAGGTAAAGAGTCTGAACAGAAGAAGTTGTTATTGATTTAACTTCCACTGAAACAACGTTTGTCATATAAAGCTTTACTGATTTTCTTGCCACTACATAAGGGATTCCAAGCTGTCTTGACATCTCATAGGCTAATGGTATTCCCTTTGACTCAGCTGTAAGAATCACATCACATTCAGGTGCTTTCTTTATAAGCTCCTCTGCTGATTTTATTGTAAGCTCCACATCGGAAAACATGATAAAAGCTGCAATGTCAATTTTATCATCCAAAGGACATAGTTTCAAATCTCTTTTAAGTCCTGCAACATTAATTGTATATTTTCCCATTTCGTCACCTATTCTACAGGATTAACTGCTTCGACACCCCAGCCCATTTTTACTCCTGCAAGCAAATGGAAGTGAAGATGATGAACAGTCTGACCTGCATTCTCTCCGCAGTTTGTGATAATTCTGAACCCGTCTGAAATTCCCAGTTCTTTTGCAATTTTTGCAGCAACCTCAAAAATATGAGCAACCACTGCTGAATTTTCAGCAGTAATTTCTGACGCTCCGCTTATATGCTCCTTAGGAATTATCAGATAATGTATTGGTGTTATAGGTGCAATATCCTTAAAGCAATATACAAGCTCATCTTCATAAACCTTAGTACTTGGAATTTCTCCATCTGCAATCTTACAGAAAAGACAATCCATAATTAACCTCCTATCAATTCTTTAACTATTCCTGATAAAGCAAGAAGTGCCTCATCAATCATATATGTCTTGCCAATGCCTGCCATAGCATTATCCGGACGTCCGCCGCCCTTGCCGCCTGTAACAGCTGCAACTCTCTGCACGATTTTTCCGGCATTTGCACCTCTTTTTACAGCCTCAGGAGTGCATACGCAATAGAATGTACCCTTTTCACCTGAAGTACCTGCAAAAAGTGCTATTGCACATTCAGCCTTTTCCTTTATACCATCGCCCAGCTTACGAAGCATTTCAGGCGTTGCACCGTTCAGCATTGCTGAAACTATTTTAATTCCGCTGATTTCCTCTGCACTGTCAAATATATTTGAAATTTGTGCATTAGCTATCTGCTGATTCAGTGATTCTATTCTCTTATCCTTTTCCTTGCACTCTGCAAAAATTGCGGCACATTTTTCAGGAAGTTCTGTCAGATTGGCAAGTTTTAGTGCTTTTGCAGATTCAGTAATAGTATTCTTATAGCTGTTTATAAGTTCAAGTACACCTGCACCCGTAACTGCTTCGATACGTCTTACACCTGCTGCAACTGAGCTTTCAGATACAATTTTGAACAAACCGATTTGTGAAGTATTTGAAATATGAGTACCGCCGCAGAATTCTATTGAAAAATCTCCTACGCTTACTACTCTTACTATATTGCCGTACTTTTCACCAAAGAGTGCCATAGCTCCAAGCTTTCTTGCTTCTTCAATCGGCATTTCCTTCATTGTAACATCTATAGCTTCAAAAATCTTTTCATTTACAAGTCTTTCAACTTCTGAAAGTTCTTCAGCTGTCAATGCACTGAAATGTGAGAAGTCAAAACGGCATCTTTCACTGTTTACAAGCTGACCTGCCTGATGAACATGTTCACCGAGAACCTGTCTTAAAACAGCTTGCAGAATATGAGCTGCGGTATGATTTTTCATTGTTGACTGTCTTGTTTTCCTGCATATTTCAGCAGCAGCCTTATCGCCTGTTTTAAGTGTTCCTTCTTCAACTGTACCAACATGGAGATAGTGACCGTCCTCCGTTTTTGTTGTACCTGAAACTATAAATGTTGCTTCATTTGTTGTAATTTTACCAACATCGCCGACCTGTCCGCCGCTTTCAGCATAAAATGGTGTTTTATCAAGAACAACTACAGCATTTTCTCCTTCATTTATATAATCACGCTTTTCAGCACCGACATATATTGAAAGAATCTCTGTATCACTTTCTGCAAAGCTTGTATAGCCTGTAAATACTGTCTTTGGAGCGTCAATTTTAATACTGTTGTCAGCCCATGATGAGTTAGCCTTTGCAAGATGATCTGCTCTTGCCATATCACGCTGTTCCTTAACAAGCTCTGCAAAGCGGTCAGCGTCAACCTTTATGCCTTTTTCTTCGCATATTTCAATTGTAAGGTCAATCGGGAATCCGTATGTATCTGAAAGTTTGAATGTATCCTCACCTGAAAGTATCTTTTCTCCGCCGTCACTGAGAATTTTATCAATAAATCCATTAAGAAGCTCTGAACCCTTATCAACTGTCTTTGCAAATGCTTCTTCCTCAACTGAAATTATCTTCTTAATGTAATCTCTCTTTTCGGCAAGCTCGGGATATGCACATTCATTTTCCTTTATTACTGTGTCACATACTTCACAGAGGAAAGGTCGTGTAATTCCAAGCATTCTTCCATGACGTGCAGCACGTCTGAGAAGTCTTCTGAGAACATATCCTCTGCCCTCGTTTGACGGCATTACACCGTCACCAACCATAAATGTTGTACTTCTGATGTGGTCTGTAATTACACGAAGTGAAACATCTGTCTTGTCGTCTTTTTTATATTCAACACCTGCTATTCTGCAAATGTGCTTCATAATATTCTGAACAGTATCAACTTCAAAAAGATTATCAACACCCTGCATTGCACAAGCAAGCCTTTCAAGTCCCATACCTGTGTCTATATTTTTGCTTGCCATTTCAGCATAGTGACCGTTTCCGTCACTGTCAAACTGGCTGAAAACAAGATTCCATATTTCAATTACACGATCACAGTCACTTGCCTGTTCAAAGCTTTCAAAAGGTCCATAGCTTTCGCCTCTGTCAAAGTGAATTTCAGAACATGGACCGCATGGACCTGAGCCATGCTCCCAGAAATTATCTTCCTTTCCAAGACGGATAATGCGTTCCTTTGGAATACCGATATTGTTCATCCAGATCTGCTCTGCTTCATCATCACTCTCGAAAATTGTTATCCAAAGCTTATCAGCAGGAATTTCAAGAATCTTTGTAAGAAATTCCCAAGCCCATTCAATAGCTTCAGTTTTAAAATAATCTCCAAAAGAGAAGTTGCCAAGCATTTCAAAATATGTACCATGACGTGCAGTTTTTCCGACACGTTCAATATCAGGAGTTCTTATACATTTCTGACATGTAGTTACTCTCTTATTCGGAGGAACAGCCTGTCCCAAAAAGAATTTCTTTAAAGGAGCCATACCTGAATTAATAAGAAGCAAGCTTTTATCTCCCTGCGGAATAAGTGAAGAGCTTGCCATTCTTGTGTGATTCTTTCTTTCAAAGAAAGAAAGATATTTTTCACGAAGTTCATTTAAGCCTGTCCACTGCATTATAAATACTCCATTCTGCCGCTTGAAACGGCTCATTATACTTTTGAGAACCAAATAAAAAAGCTCCGCCGCCAAAATGGGACGAAAGCTTCGTGGTACCACCCAAATTCAAAAATGCAATGCATTTTCCTCATAAGTCTTTAACGCAGACAATACGCACAGCTTTCACCGCATAACTACGGAGTAGCACCTGTCATGTATTAAAAAGCTTTCACCAAACACTTTCTCTCTGGATAATACATCCGCAAACCATACAAAGTCATTGTACAGTACAGCTTATAACAGTCAGTTCCGTCATAGTTAAAATACATTATTCACATATATCTGTCAGCAAAAACAGATATTTACCTTTATATTATAGCAAAAAAACAGAAAAAGTCAATTACTTTTTATATTTTTCTGAATTTTTTCAATTATTTCTCTGAATACAGGTGCAGCCGAATCATTGCCGTAACCGCCGTCCTCAACCAAAACCGTTATGGCATATTTGGGTTCGTTGACCGGGAAATAGCCAGTTATCCATGCATTACAGTATTCAATGCCGTTTTCATCAAACCGACCTGTTTGTGCTGTTGAGGTTTTTCCTGCTGCCATAACATTATACGGCTTTGCATTTGAAGAATCATTATTATTTATCGCTGACGCCATTAGACGCCGCAATGCTTTAGCTTCCTTTTCATCCATAGTATATGCAAGCTGAGATTCTTTTTCATTCTTTACATTTATCCCATCATCTGTCAATCCTCTTATTACACGAAGTACAGGCATATTTCCGTTATTTGCAATTGCACAGGTCATCTGGCATACCTGTAAGGGAGTTGCTGTCAGAATCCCCTGTCCAAATGAGAAATTCGCAAGCTCTGCCGGAATTAATAACTCTTTTACAGTCGGCAGTATTCCTGCTGAACCGTTTACTCCTGCACAAAGCTGAATTTCACGTCCAAAACCAAGTGTAAAAGCAGTATCACGCAGATTTTCAACATCTAACAGCTTGCTTAATGCTATAAAATAAGTATTGCATGAATTTGCCATTGCCTGAGTCAAATCCTGTTGGCCATGTCCGTTATGATCGTGACACTTAAAAATCTGACCGTTTATTTCGATTTCTCCTGTACAATCATACAAAAAATCAGCATATCCGCTTTTTATTGCCTCACACGCTGTAACCAATTTGAAAATTGAGCCTATACTATAAGAATAAAGGCATCTGTTTATCATGGGAGAATTTTCATCATTCAATGCTGTTTCGAGGTCATCAAGAGAATATGTCGGCCGACTTACCATTGCAAGAATATCACCTGTTTTTATATCAGCAACCAATACAGCACCCTTTTCAATTTTTTCAGATGCCCTTTCACAAATATGCTGTATATTATAATCAATAGTGGTTACAACTCCTGAGGTTATTTCACCGCACTTCTCAATATGCCTGCCCTCACCCCACAATATTCCTCCAAAGCCATCACAGTTATATGTCACTGTATTTACATAATCCGAATTTCTCAAAATACGGTTATATGCATATTCAAGTCCTGAAACGCCTTCTCCCTGAGATGTATATCCGATTAAATGCTGTGCAGGCTGATTTTCACTGTACCTTACAGGAATTTCAAAAGAAACTGAATATATATTTTCATCAGCAGGGCATATGCTTTCAAATGCAAACGGTACTTTTTCTGAAGAAAGCTTATTAAATTCCGTTCTGTCTGAAGCTATGCTTCTGTATTTTGTTATATCTCCGCTGTTGGCAATTACTGTTATATATTTAGACTTTTCATTAACAAGCGGTATAAAATTCCTGTCATATATAAGACCGTCTCCCGCATTGACTTTAACTGTATATTTCCCGTAATTCATAGCTTTCTGTGCATATTCAGCCTTTGTTGCCAAATCAAAATACCTTAAAATAATAAAAGCTAAAACAGCAGTAAAAATAAACGCCATTAAAAAAATTCTTTTGTCAAGAGGATAACGCTTAATTTTAATCACTCCTTAAGCACTCAAATCATTATACAGCACCACACAAGTCACTTTCAAAAATTTTGTGCACTTTATAATAATTTCCTCTTTTTTCAAAATTATACTTCATGAGATACAGAACGGACTTTTCGTATATCAAGAAAAAAGGCGAAAGCATGACTGCCGCAAAAAGTATAATAATTCGATTTTAACGCAAAATAAATCTGAAAAAATCTTATAACCTGTTTTCATTGATAAAATAATTAGCAGTTTAAATTATTATATCGTCTTAATGCATATTTTAAACCGGATATTTTGTCTAAAATGAATAAAAAAACAAGTCGAGATTGAGAATAATATTCAATTCAAAAGGATTGACAAAAAAATAACAACGTTGTATAATTAATTACAGGAGATAATTAATATGCATTTTCAACTGCATGTTTCCGAAAGGATAAGGGAAAGCCGAGAGGCAGAGCTCGCTCCTTCTTATAAGACTGCTTTGAACGCATTTATATGTGTATTGCTGTCTTAATTAATTATGCATATCGCAATATTATATATTATTGAATGGAGAGTATCTTTATGAAAGAAGAAACAGTAAAGAACACAGGCTTAATCGATACTGTTGAAGCACTTGAAGCTAAGCTTGCTGAGGTTAAGGTTGCACAAGCTGAATTCGCTACTTTTTCTCAGGAAAAGGTTGACGCTATCTTCAAGGCTGCGGCTATTGCTGCTAACAAACAGCGTATTCCTCTCGCTAAAATGGCAGTAGAAGAAACAGGTATGGGTGTTGTTGAAGATAAGGTTATCAAGAACAACTATGCTGCTGAATACATCTATAACGCTTACAAGAACTGCAAGACTTGCGGCGTTATTGAAACAGATTCAGCTTATGGCACAATGAAAATTGCTGAACCAATCGGCGTTATCGCTGCTGTAATCCCTACTACAAACCCAACTTCAACTGCTATTTTCAAGACACTTATCGCTTTAAAGACAAGAAACGCTATTATCATTTCTCCTCACCCAAGAGCAAAAAAATCAACTATTGAAGCTGCTAAAATCGTTCTTGAAGCTGCTGTGGAGGCAGGTGCACCAAAAAATATTATTGCATGGATTGATGTACCAAGCCTTGAACTTACAAACACAGTAATGAAGGAAGCTGACATTATCCTCGCAACAGGCGGTCCGGGAATGGTTAAGGCTGCTTATTCAAGCGGTAAGCCGGCTCTCGGTGTTGGTGCCGGAAATACTCCTGCTATTATTGACAGCTCTGCTGACATTCTTCTTGCCGTTAACTCAATTATTCACTCAAAGACTTTTGATAACGGTATGATTTGTGCTTCTGAACAGTCAGTAATCGTTGATAAGAAAATTTACGATAAAGTTAAAAAAGAATTTGAATTCAGAGGATGCTATATTCTAAAGGAAAATGAAACTGAAAAGGTTAGAAAGACTATCCTTATCAATGGTGCTTTAAATGCCAAAATCGTTGGTCAGTCTGCATACACTATCGCAAAACTTGCAGGTGTAGATGTTCCTGAAGATACAAAAATCCTCATCGGTGAAGTTACTTCTGTTGACCTCAGTGAAGAATTTGCTCACGAAAAGCTTTCTCCTGTACTTGCTATGTATAAGGCTGATGATTTCAGCGATGCTGTTGAAAAGGCTGACAGACTTGTTCAGGACGGCGGTTACGGTCATACATCTTCACTCTATGTTAATGCAGTAACTGAAAAAGAAAAGATTGACACATTTGCTGCAAGAATGAAAACATGTCGTATTCTCGTTAATACTCCATCTTCACACGGCGGTATCGGTGACCTCTATAACTTCAACCTTGCACCGTCACTTACACTTGGCTGCGGCTCATGGGGCGGCAACTCAGTTTCTGAAAACGTTGGTATCAAGCATCTGCTTAACATTAAGACCGTAGCTGAGAGGAGAGAAAATATGCTTTGGTTCAGAACACCTCAGAAGGTTTACTTTAAGAAAGGTTGTCTGCCTGTAGCTCTTGATGAATTGAAAACTGTTATGGGCAAAAAGAAGGCATTTATCGTTACAGACCAGTTCCTCTATCAGAATGGTTATACAAAGTGCATTACTGATAAGCTTGATGAAATGGGCATTAAGCATACTACATTCTTTGATGTTGCTCCTGACCCGACTCTTGCTTCTGCAATGGAAGGTGCAAAGGCTATGACTGCTTTCGGTCCTGACTGCATTATTGCTGTCGGCGGCGGTTCAGCTATGGACGCAGGTAAAATTATGTGGGTTCTTTATGAGCATCCTGAAGCTGACTTCATGGATATGGCTATGCGTTTCATTGATATCAGAAAGAGAGTTTACACATTCCCTAAGATGGGCGAAAAGGCTACATTTATTGCTGTTCCGACATCTTCAGGTACAGGTTCTGAGGTAACTCCGTTTGCTGTTATTACTGATGAAAAGTCAGGTACAAAGTATCCGCTTGCTGATTACGAACTCCTTCCTAATATCGCTATTATTGATGCTGATATGATGATGAATCAGCCTAAGGGTCTTACATCTGCATCAGGTATTGACGCTATGACCCATGCTCTTGAGGCTTATGCTTCTGTAATGGCTACTGATTATACAGACGGTCTTGCTCTTAAGGCTCTTAAAAATATCTTTAAGTATCTCCCATCAGCATATGAGAACGGTGCTAATGATCCGATTGCAAGAGAAAAAATGGCTGATGCTTCAACAATGGCAGGTATGGCATTTGCAAACGCATTCCTTGGTGTTTGCCACTCAATGGCTCATAAGCTTGGTGCATTCCACCACCTCCCACACGGCATTGCAAACGCTCTCCTCATCAACGAGGTTATGAAGTTCAATATTGCTACTGCTCCAAGAAAAATGGGTACTTTCTCACAGTATCAGTATCCGCATGTTCTTGAAAGATACGTTGAATGTGCTAACTTTGTTGGCGTTACAGGTAAAAATGATATGGATACTTTCAACAAGTTCCTTGAAAAGATTGATGAACTTAAAGAAAGAGTTGGAATTAAAAAGACTATTAAGGATTACGGCGTTGATGAAAAGTACTTCCTTGATACTCTTGATAATATGGTTGAACAGGCATTTGATGACCAGTGCACAGGCGCTAACCCACGTTATCCGCTTATGAAGGAAATTAAGGAAATGTACCTTAAGGTTTACTACGGCGAATAATTATTTATAAATATATTGAGGCATGATTAATTTCATGCCTCTTTTTTTGCTCCACCAATTAAATCTTGCATTAAGAGTTAGTTGTGGAGGAGCAATATAACCTGTCCGCATAAATTGTTTACATACATAGCTTCTCAAGTTGGTTTCTCAGCTTTTTTATTATCTTTTTTTCAAGTCTTGATATATATGACTGCGAAATTCCGATTATCTCAGCAACTTCTTTCTGCGTTTTCTCCTTTCCGTCTATAAGTCCGAAACGCATTTCCATTATTTCCCGCTCGCGTCCGCCAAGTTCACAAACAGCATTTCTCAGCATTTCACGCTCTGCTTCATTTTCTATGCCTTTATTGACAATATCCTCATCTGTTCCTAAAATATCCGAGAGCAAAAGCTCATTTCCGTCATAATCAATATTAAGCGGTTCATCAATAGAAAGTTCATTGCGATATTGAGATGACTTTCTCAAAAACATCAATATCTCATTTTCTATACATCTTGATGCATATGTTGCGAGCTTTATTTTCTTATTCGGACAAAATGTATTTACTGCTTTAATTAGTCCGATAGTACCGATTGAAACCAAATCCTCTACTCCGATACCGGTGGACTCAAATTTCTTTGCAATATAAACTACCAATCTTAAATTATGTACAATAAGCTGTTCACGAGCATTGCTGTCATTTTGTTCAAGCATTTCAAATACTTTTGTTTCCTCTTCTCTTGAAAGAGGCGGCGGCAGTGTATCAGGCCCATTTATATAGTGAACCTTTCCACTCATTATTTTTTTTATTTTTTTCAATAATTCTGAAAATATCTGCATTATAAGCTCCTTTCTGTCCTTCTTTTAAAATAAAATATTTACATTATACTTTTAATGCAAATCTGCAAATAGTTCTAAAAAATTTTCAGACTATAAATTAAACTTTTAAAAGCTTTGGATTAAAAATCGCCTCGCTCTCACTGCTTTTTATTCCAATAAGTACGTCTACGCCTTTTTTAAAAGCTGTATCCTCATTTACAATTATCACCTCATCAGGCGTAAAAACAGGTATCATACCACTGTTTCCTATTGTTGAATATGGTATTAAACGAAAACCTTTCGGAAGTTTTGCAGATTCATTTATACTGTTAACATTCAATATTGATGAAAGACTCTCAATACTGCAAATTATAACAGGCTTACCGCTGAAAAAATCCACAAGAGAATTTCCTGTATCAGCAAGTCCGTCTATTGACGTCATTCTCCCTTTATACTTTACATATATTTTATATTTTAATCCAAGTGCCGAACTCTTGTCAATGAAAAAACGTGCTATACATAACGAAAAATAAAGCACAGCAGTTACAATTATCAAAAGCAGCAATGAAAAATCAATATAAAAATATGTATTATTAAAATGAACAAATGACGGCTGCAGCCATATATATACTGCATAAATCACTCCTGCAAAAATGAAGTTTGACATGATAAAGCAAAAAAAGTTAATAAGCAGTCTGGTTTTATCATGAAATCCAAAGGCAGCAGCTACAATAGTCAATGCGGCAAAAAGTTTTATTATTATATTTACTGCACTATTTAATCTAGGCAGTAAAATCATAAGTGAATATATGCTTCCATATGCTGATGTAAACAAACATCTTAGCATATTTATTCGGCTGTGAGTTATTTTTGCTGTTGTTCTAAGCAAAAAGAAATTAACATATATATTCAAAACTATTAAAATATCAATATATAACGTCTGCATTTCATCACCGCCTGTTATTATTATAATGCAGAGCTTGTGCGATTTATGTCAAATTTATAATGTCAGAAATAATCCATATTGAAGACAATTGCACATCTTCCTGATGTGTTCAACCATTTCTCTGCTTTGAAATCTTTTCATAAAATTCTCTCTTATATAGACAAATCCGGATATACTTGATGAGCCTCTGTCTTGAAATCAAACTGTACAAACCATCGTATTAACAGCCCACCAGATAATAAAACATCCCCGGGCTTTAGCTCGGGGATTAATAATTTTATGTTACTTTACAAATCGTTTGTTATCAGGTGGGTAGATGATATGACAGAAAATTAGTCAGCAGATATTTCACAAGGCTGTCAGTCAGGCTTTACACAATGCTGTATTTATTTGCTTTTATTCTTTTTGTCTTTAACAATTATGCTTTTTTCTTCTGTAAAATAATCATTTGTATTGGCAGAAAGTTGTTTCTTTACTAAACGACTATTAACAGTTTCTTTAAACATAGGATAAATAACTGCAAAGCATGGAACAGCTAAAATCATTCCGACAAATCCAAAAAGTCCGCCGCCAATGACAATAGAAAATAAAATCCAAAATGCATTCATGCCCAATTGATTTCCCAATATTTTGGGTCCGATTACATTACCGTCGAGCTGCTGCAATATAATTATCATTATTATAAACGCAACTGTTTTGCTTGGATTTGAAAGAAGAATTAAAAGTGCTGAAGGAACTGCACCTATAATTGGCCCAAAGAATGGAATCATATTCGTTACACCAACTATTACACTTATAAGTACAATATATGGTAAATCCAAAACATTCATAGCAACGAAACATATCATTCCTATTATAAAAGAGTCCAGAGCCTTTCCTGATAAAAATGATATAAACTTTTCGTTTGCATCTCGACTGAAACTTAAAATTTTACTGCTTTTTTGTTCACTGAAAAAAGCATATACAACTTTTTTGGCCTGTGCTGTAAACAATTCCTTGCTGAACAATAAATAAACAGATACTATTGCACCTATTAAAAAGTCCTTCACTCCTGATATAAATGATAATGCACTTCCTGTAAGATTTGCAAGCAGTCCGCCCTTTGAAAAAAGATTTTCAAGCTGAGGCTGCAATGAATTTGCCATAGACAGTGCAACAGATTCTATTGTATCCATTTGATCATAAATAAATTTCTTTATTTCAGGATTTGCGTTTTTCAATTTCTCAAATTTATTTTCAACAAAATGCTGTATGTTATCAAAGTAACTTTGCATATTATTCAAAATATTTTCAATGCTTGATATTATTTCAGGAACTATACTTGCAATCAATGCAAAAATTGCTGCAAAGAATATTGTCATGGTTATCAGTATTGATATTGCTCTGGCTATTTTTTTATGCGGTTTCTTTCGATTAGTAAGCTTTGAAATATACTTTTCTACAAACCTTAGTATTGGATTTAACAGATATGCAATGACAAGTCCCCATATAATAGGTGCTGTTACCTTTAAAAGCTTGTTGAGATAAACCTGTAAAATTGATATTTTAAATATTGCTATTATTATCAGCAGACATATCGTAAAGGTTATTATAACATAGCCTGCTATAGTATTATACTTGGAATTAAATTTAAATTTCATTAAATTACTCCCATTTTTAATCATTCAGATACTTTGTGATAATTTCCTTTACAATTCCAGGATTTGCTTTACCCTTTGAAGCTTTCATACATTGTCCTACCAAATAACCAAGTGCATTCGTCTTTCCGTTTTTGTAGTCATTTACAGATTTCTCATTTGCTGCAAGAATATCCTTTGCAAGCTTTTCAAGGAAGTCCGTATCAGAATTTTGTGCAAGACCCTGTTCCTCTATTATTTGTGCAGGTTCTTTATCCTCATTAATTATAATTTCAAAAACTTTTTTAGCCGCAGAATTTGAAATTGTACCTTTCTCAACTTCTGCAATAAGTACGGCAAGTCTTTCAGCATTAAGAGGAGTATCAAGGATACTCTTTCCTGTATCATTCGTATATTTTGATATATCTGCAAGTATCCAGTTGCTTATATTCTTTGCTGTACACTTGCCAAGAGCTGTACACTCATCAAAAAGCTTTGATTTGTCAATTGATTCTGCAATAAGTGTTGCGTCAACCTGAGAAAGGCCAAAGTCCTTTACATAGCGTGATATTTTCTTGTTAGGAAGCTCCGGTATGCTCTCTTTAAGTTTCTGTATCCTGTCCTCATCAATAACAATAGTAAGCAAATCAGGTTCAGGAAAATAGCGGTAATCCTGTGCATCTTCCTTTGTACGCATAGTAAAGCTCATGCCCTTTGCATCGTCCCAGCGGCGTGTTTCCTGTATTACAGTCCCCCCTGCTTCAAGAACCTCAATTTGTCTTTTAGCCTCGTATTCAATTCCTCTTACTGCTGCACTGAAACTATTTACATTTTTCATTTCGCAGCGTGTACCAAATTCTGATGAACCTTTTTCTCTAACAGAAACATTAACATCACAGCGGATTGAACCCTCCTGCATTTTGCAGTCTGATATATTTATATATTGTAATATCGACTTTATTGTTTCAAGATATGCCTTTGCTTCCGCAGAACTTCTTATATCCGGCTCTGAAACAATTTCAATAAGCGGTACACCACAACGATTCAGGTCAACGAGTGAACCTGCAAAAGATTCATCATGCAAAAGCTTTCCTGCATCCTCTTCAATATGAATTCTTGTTACGCCAATTGTTTTTTCAATTCCGTCCACCATAATGTCCAGATGACCGTTTTCACAAATCGGAACTTCTGCCTGTGAAATTTGATATGCTTTTGGCAAGTCAGGGTAAAAATAGTTTTTTCTGTCCTGCTTGCATACACTGTTAATCTTACAGTTTAAAGCATGTCCCATTTTTATTGCATAGTCCACAACCTTTTCATTTAAAGTCGGAAGTGTTCCCGGCATACCCATGCAGATAGGGCAAACCTGTGTGTTTACTTCAAGTCCGAAAGCATTGCGGCAGTCGCAGTAGATTTTCGATTCTGTATTAAGTTCAGCATGAACTTCAAGTCCGACTACTATTTCATAATCTTTCATTATTTTTAATTCTCCCTTTTTATTATTCTCCACCTCATTTTGCATTTCTATATAAATTAAATTTTTACTGTAATATTTCTGCTGAATTACTGGGGCAAACCTTTCTGAAGAAAGGTCTTCCCCAGACCCCTTTCCAAAGACTTTTATACTATTTTTTCAAATGGGCTTTTGCCCATTTGAAAAAATCATAGAAAGTTTTAGGAAGGGAGTTTGAGGGACAACCCTTTTTCTAAAGGGGTTCCCTCAATTATTCTGCCGCAATCTTATTGCAAATTTCAATTTATATAAAAATATGCAAATTGAGATGCTGATTAAAGCTTTTTAGTAATTACATCAAAGCCGCCGCAAAGCTTTTCATAAGCATTTGCTGCATCAAGCAAAGTTTGCTCCTTGAATTTATCTGCAATAAGCTGAAGTCCGAACGGCATACCGTCAGCATTTTTTCCGCATGGCAGACTTATTGCAGGAAGTCCTGCAATATTTACTGTTACTGTGCAGACATCATTGTAGTACATTTTTATCGGATCATTGATATTTTCTCCTATTTTAAATGCAGAAGATGGTACAGTCGGAGTTGTAATGACATCACAATCAGCAAATGCCTGTGTAAATTCAGCAGATATTTTTCTCTGTACGAGCTTAGCCTTTTTGTAGTAAGCATCATAAAATCCCGAACTAAGTACGAATGTACCGAGCATAATTCTACGTTTAACTTCATCTCCAAAGCCTTCGCTTCTGGTTTTTTCGTACATATCAATAAGACCGTCATAGTCTTTTGCACGATAGCCATATTTTACACCGTCAAATCTTGCGAGATTTGATGAAGCCTCGGCAGATGCAATTATATAATAAGTATTTATAGCATATTCTGTGCTTGGCAGTGATATTTCTTTTACAACAGCACCATTTTCCTCGAGCATTTTTATTGCGGAATAAACAGACGCTTTCACTTCGCTGTCAATTCCATCTCCGAAATATTCTTTTGGAACTCCTATTCTCAGTCCCTTTACACTGTCTTTAAGATTTGCAGCATAATCAGGATATTCAATATTTTTTGAAGTTGCGTCCATTCTGTCGTGTCCGCAAATAAGTGACTGGAGCATTGCAACGTCCTTTACTGATTTTCCTAAAGGTCCAATCTGGTCAAGTGATGATGCAAAAGCAACAAGTCCGTAACGTGAAACACTTCCGTAAGTAGGCTTTAATCCGACTGCTCCGCAAAGTGCAGCAGGCTGACGTATAGAACCGCCTGTATCAGAACCCAAAGTCAAAACCGCTTCACCGGAAGCTATAGCTGCTGCTGAACCGCCTGACGAGCCGCCCGGTACGCAATCAAGATTATTAGGATTATGTGTAAGATGCATATATGATGTTTCAGTTGATGAACCCATTGCAAATTCGTCCATGTTCATTTTGCCTGTTACAACCATATTTGCAGAAAGAACCTTGTCCATAACTGTCGCATTAAACGGAGGTACATAATTTTCAAGCATTTTTGAAGAACAGGTTGTTTTAAGTCCCTTAGTAGAGATATTGTCCTTAATTCCTATAGGTATACCTGCAAGCGGATGGAGCTGTTCGCCGTTTGCAATGGCTTTATCCACAGCCTCAGCCTGTTCTGTTGACTTATCATTTAAAGTAACATAAGCTCCTACCCTGTCTTCAACCTCTGAAATTCTTGAATTTACGTCATTAATAATTTCCACTGCACTGCATTCTTTATTTCTAAGCATTTGTGAAAGCTCAAAAGCTGTTTTTTCATATAATCTCATTTTTTACACTCCTTATTCAACTGTTTTCGGAACAACAAGACAGCCAGCCTGAACCTCAGGAGCATTAGCTATTAATTCATCTCTTGTAAACTTGTTCAATACTGCTTTATCTTTTCTTAATGTCATAGGATTTGAAGAATCAAGATTAAGCTCGTCCTTAATATCAGGAAGTTTATCAACCATTGCAACGATTGATTCCATATCCTTTTCAAATTTTGCAAGCTTATCGTCTTCAATTCTAAGACGTGACAATTTAGCAATGTGTTTAATGTCAATGCTCATAAAAAATCATTCCTTTACTTTGTTTTATCTATCAGGTCAGCTTCACTGAGGATTTCAATTCCCAGTTCCTGAGCCTTTGTAAGCTTGCTGCCTGCCTCATCTCCGGCGACAACATAGCTTGTTTTCTTTGATACGGAGGATGATACCTTTCCTCCAAAGCTCTCTATCAGTTTTTTTGCTTCATCTCTTTTGAGTGTCGGGAGAGTACCTGTTAATACAAAAGTATACCCTTTGAAACGTTCATCAGAAGATGTCTTTTTATTATATGTCATATTAACGCCAAGCTCTTTCAGATGATTAATAAGAGCAATTCGGTGCGGTTCATTCAATGCTTTAACTAGATTGTCAGCCATTACATCACCAAAACCGTCAATTTCAGAAATACTTTTCTTGTCTGCACTTAAAATCTCGTCCATAGTCGGAAACTTCTCACACAAAAGTAATGCAGCTCTCTGACCGATATTTCTTATTCCTAAAGCATATATAAGTCTGTCAAGCTCAGCTGATTTCGACTTTTCAATTGCACTTATCAGATTTTGTGCTGACTTGTCTGCAAATCGTTCAAGTGATATAAGCTGTTCGGCTTTTAATTTATATAAATCCGCAGCAGATTTTACAAGTCCGCTTTCTGTGAGCAGTTTCATATTTGTAGGTCCGAGTCCATCAATATTCATTGCCCCTTTAGACGCAAAATGAATAAGACTTTTCAAAAGCTGTGCAGGACATTCATTATTAGGACATCTCAGCACACTTTCATCTTCATATCTTACAGACGGTGTTTTGCATACAGGACATAATTCAGGAAGTTTAAACGGAACTGAATTTTCTGCATGACATACAGATTTAATAACCTCAGGTATAATTTCCCCTGCTTTCCTCACCTTTATAGTATCGCCAATACGAATATCCTTTTCATCAATAAAGTCCTGATTATGAAGCACAGCTCTTGATACACTTGTTCCTGCAAGCAAAATCGGCTCAAATACAGCTACAGGAGTTATTGCACCTGTTCTTCCGACATTTACCTCAATGTTAAGAAGCTTTGTTTCCTTTTCCTCAGGCGGAAATTTATATGCAACTGCCCATTTTGGAACTTTTGTTGTTGCACCCATAAGTTCTCTCTGACTGAAATCATCTATTTTTATTACAACACCGTCAATATCATATGAGTAGTTGACTCTTTCTTCACCTATGCTGTTTATTTTGCTGTATATTTCTTCATATGTGCTACAGGCTTTATATGACTGTATGACTTTAAATCCTAAAGAATCAAGATACTTCAATGACTGCTCATGTGAAGTCAATTCATATCCTCTTATCTGCTGTACGTTGAAAATAAAAATATCAAGCTTTCTTTCTGCTGTTATTTTGGAATTTTTTTGCCTTAATGAACCTGCTGCTGCATTTCTTGGATTTTTTAACGGCTGTTCTCCCAACAGCTCCTGCTGATCCGCTAAAGCAAAAAAACTTTCACGAGGCATAAATACCTCCCCTCTTACTTCAAGAAATTCAGGAGCATTTTCAATTTTCAACGGTATTGACTTGATTGTTTTCAGATTTGTAGTTACATCTTCACCTATGAATCCGTCACCTCTTGTTGAACCTCTTACCAAAAGTCCGTTTGAATATTCAAGGGAAACTGAAAGTCCGTCTATTTTAGGCTCTACAATATATCTGTGTGACTTTGAAAGCTCTTTATCACATCTTAATGTAAATTCCTTTACCTGTTCAAATGAAAAGACATCCTGCAGACTTCCCATTTGAACAGTATGCTCTACTTTTTCAAAAGTACTTAACGCTGTACCTCCGACACGCTGAGTAGGAGATTCAGGAAAAATAAATTCAGGATACTCTGATTCGAGTTTCTTCAGCTCCTGCATAAGCATATCATATTCATAATCTGAAATCTGCGGATTATCCATTACATAATAATTATAATTGTGTTTTTCAAGTTCTTTTGAAATACTTATGATTCTTTCCTTTGCCTGTTCCTTTTCCAAGCTGTTCCCTCCTTAACATTCTGACAGAAAATCCTCCTGCGGTGCTGTTCAAAATACATCCAATTTTATTATAGCATATTTAAGGTGTATTACGCTAGTCTTTTTATATAAATTTTGCAAAAAAATATACCTTTTTATTTTTTAAAAAACAGATGAAGTAATAAAACCATCAGGTACAGCCCCCACAATAATGTTTTCAGATAAAAGAAACTCAAACTCATTATGTGACGAAAATGTATATAAAGGAAGTGAGGATTCCATATTGACATTTATTACTGCTGAAATTCTATGACATGTCTGATTCAATCCAGCAGATGAAAAACTGCTTGTAAGCTTTACTCCTGCGTCACCTATAGGACATATACGAAGCGGAATACATGGTCCTTTCCCCGAAAGCAGATATGAATTAGTAAGAGAACCGATTGGAATTTCAGCAGTATTGAATCTGTTGTCGTACAGTGAATCATTTATTGATTGGGTCAATTCAGACTGAACTTTATTTACGTTGTAGCTCATAACCTCTATTGATGCGACTTTACCGTTTTCATCATATAAAACTGCGGCAAAATCATTATATGTATACTGATTTTCCTCCAGATAATCATAAACACATTTGCTTATGATATTGCTTGCAGTAAGCTCAGAAAAATGCTGTCCCTGAAGTACAGCAACAGGTCTGACCGCTTTGTCAATTCTATAAGAAATAAAAACAATAATTACTATAATCAGTAATACAAATGCAATCAACTTCAATCTTTTTTTCTTTGATTTATAACTTCCGGTTCGCAATATCAATCACCTCTTAAATCAAAGAGGGCGGCACTTGGCCGCCGCTGTTTTTAGAACTTGTTCTCATAGTTCTTCTAAATTGCATTTTTCACAATGATGACTGCATCCGCATGAAGTGTCCGCTTCAAGCGTTACAGGTGAAAACTCCTCAGTAGGAAACTTTATCTTTTCAAATATTTCACATGGAGTATCATCTGCACAGCACTCTTTTTTAGGTATTGTATAGTCATGCGTTGAAACCATTATCGTTACAGGTCGTGTAAGCTCCACAACCGAAAACAACCCTAAGGTTAAAACAACCTTTCTTTCCAATGCAGGCGAAGTTTCACAGCATGATGGATTTGCAGCCAGACATTCTATTTTTGTTTCAAGAACAATCGGTTCAACAATAGAAACGCTTGCAGTAGGCAGATTAACAGTCTGACAACAGCAATTAGTAGTACCTATACTTGTATCATCACTGAAAAATGTTTTTGTATTTGACTCACTTCCGTAAAGTATACAATTTTTATTTGCATAAGCTGTACCGCAAAGTGGTATTGGAGTTTCACATGCTCTAATGTAACCAAGAAGTTCAACTTCAAATGTGTATGTTATATCTATGGAATAAAATCCCCGATTAAACGGCACTTGTTCAACATTGATGCATACATCTGATACGGAAATACATTTGCTTTTTACAAGATTAATGTTATTGGGCAGTTCGGAAGTCAAAGTAACCGAAATATTCTTCAGACAATCTTTATCGCTGCAGCTGTCAAAAACTCGATTTACTTTTATCGGAACAAGTTTTCCTGAACATGATTCTCCCATTGGAGAGCAGAATTCATCACTCATATTAATCCTCCTGAAAATTATTGGATTTTTCTGGGATAATACCGCACAGTCTTTATGCGGTATTATTTTAAAGTATCAGAACCCGCTTTCACAATCTGCCGGCATACGTCCTTTCAGCAAATCAGGTTCTATTTACTTCAATACATAATATTCAGGATATTATTAAATTGTGACTGATTTTAACTGTTTTTATCTACCTGATGAAACTTTTTCAAATTCCCGATTTTTTCATTTCTTTCTTCAAGAACTTTCTCAACGTCTGACCATTCAAGACCTTGATTTGCACAAAGAACCATTACATGATACAGTAAATCATTTATCTCATTTTTAAGTTCATCATTATCTGCATTTTTAGCTGCAATAACCGTTTCAGTTGCTTCTTCGCCAATTTTCTTGCAGATTTTATCAACACCCTTATCAAACAGATAACAGGTATATGAGTTTTCCTGTGCAGTACCTTCGGTATACTGCTTTTTTCTCTCTTTTATTACTTCAAAAATTTCTTCATAAACTGTCATTTTTTTACTCCTCGCTATTATATATTTCATTAAAGAAACAGCTGTATTCTCCTGTATGACAGGCAACGCCGGTCTGTTCAACATTTACAAGCAATGTGTCATTGTCGCAATCGCCATAAATGGAAACAACCTTCTGTAAATGTCCTGAGGTTGCTCCCTTGTTCCAGTATTCCTGACGTGAACGGCTCCAGAACCATGTATACCCGGTTTCCAATGTTTTTTTAAGGCTCTCTTTATTCATGTAAGCAAGCATAAGAACTGTCTTTGTATTCACTTCATAGCAGATTGCAGGAATAAGTTCTCCCTTTGCAAAAAATTTATCAAGATTATTTAAATCTGTTTTTATCATATTATTTACTTTATCCATTTGATATATTACCTCACAATAATACCTTTGTTTCTGCAATGTTCCTTTACCTGCTGAACTGTAAGCTCTTTAAAATGGAAAAGTGAAGCTGCAAGTGCAGCAGTCGCACCCGTCTTTTCAAATACTTCTGAAAAATCATCAATTTTTCCTGCGCCGCCGCTTGCAATTACAGGAATATTTACAGCACCGCATACTGCTTTAAGCATTTCTATGTCAAAGCCCTCTTTAGTACCGTCTGCATCAATAGAGTTCAGACAAATTTCTCCTGCACCAAGGCTTTCAACCTTTTTAACCCATTCAATCAAGTCAAGCTGCATATCCACACGTCCGCCGTTTATATAAACAGTCCATTTCCTGTCTGCAATTTTTTTAGCATCAATGCCAACGCATATACACTGACTTCCAAAAATATCTGCACCGTCCTTGATAAGCTGAGGATTTTTTACCGCCTGAGAATTAACTGATACCTTGTCTGCACCTGCTCTGAGTGTTTCTCTTATATCGTCAACATTTTTTATGCCTCCGCCAACAGTAAGCGGTACGAAAACCTTTTTAGCAGTTTCTCTTACAACGTCAAGAAATACTCCCCTGCCCTCAAAAGATGCCGTTATATCATAAAATACTATTTCATCAGCACCCTGCTTATTGTATTCTTCCGCACATTCAACAGGGTCGCCTACGTCACGTATTCCCTCAAAATTTACGCCTTTTACTACCTTGCCGTTTCTTACGTCAAGGCATGGTATTATTCTTTTTGCAAGCATTTTTCAGCCTCCTTTTCAATCGGATAAGCGGCGAAACACGTCACTTACTCATGTTATTTTTCGCATACATTCATGTGTATTAATTTATAGATAAACTGGAATTTATCTGTCATACAGCATATAAATATAGCATCCGCCCACTGAAATGACATTGCTCAGACTGTGCATTATCATTGGATAGATTACACTCTTCGTTTTAATAAATGTAATACCATAGACGATTCCAAGAACAAATGCATAGCACACTTGGAACAACGGTACAGAGAATGTGAAAACATTAATATGTGCCAGACCAAACAACATAGCAGCACTGAAAACAGCTATCATCTCATCTTTTCTGCTGTTAGATTTCAGAACATATAAGAGCAGTGTTATGGGCAATGACCTAAAGAGAATCTCTTCTGATGATCCCGAAAGGAATAATTGGAATCCTAATGTACCTATAACATTAGTATGGTTCAATTCATAGTTGTATGTATTTATAGTTTGAGTAAAGCTGCCGATAACATAAATTATAAGATAATATAAGACCAAAACGGCGCAAAAAATCACAGTATATTTTATGCCTTGGGCATCATATTTAGGTTGAAGCTTGAAACCTTCGATCTTTTTGAACTTATATAGCAGAAATATCGCTGTTATTGCTAATATCGCCTGAACAATATGATGAATTGACACTTGTGCGAACAAATTGTCACTGTCTATGGAAGAACAATCAAATAATGTGGCAATGTACCAACCTATACGGCTAAACAAAAACTGCACTGCAACCAATACTGCAATCAAGACAGCTAATAATAGATATTTCATTTTTCTTATTGAATTGGTTTCCATATGTCAATCTCCAATATATCTCCAATCGTATTATCCCATCAAATTCCCGATTTATCTATTAGAATACTCAACAGCCTCACGCAAATCAAGTGTACCCTTGTATATGGACTTTCCGCAAATAGTACCGTAAAGTCCCATTTCCTTGCAGACAACTATATCATCCATTGTATGAACTCCGCCGCTTGCAATAATATTGCATTTACCGTAAGTTGCGTCAGCAAGCTTTTTTAACTGCTGTACATTAACTCCGGAAAGAGTGCCGTCCTTAGAGATATCAGTAAAGATAAAATACTTTACTCCTGTTTCAATCATTTTATTTGCAAGGTCAATGTAGTTTACGTCAGAACTTTCAAGCCAGCCCTCCGTTGCAACCATTTCGTTCACAGCATCAATGCCTACAACTATTTTTTCACTGCCGAATTTCTCTACTGCATCACTTACCAATTCAGGATTTTTAAGCGCAACAGAACCCAGAATTACTCTTGAAATTCCCATATTCAAATATTCTTGAATAGTTTCAAGATTTCTTATTCCGCCGCCTACTTCAACCTTTAAATTTGTTTTTTCAGCTACATCTGTATATATTTTAGCGTTTACAGGCTTACCCTCTTTTGCACCGTCAAGGTCTACCATGTGAATCCACTTTGCACCTGCGGCTTCAAAGCTCTTTGCAGTTTCAAGATAATCTGCGGCTACCTTTTCTACTGTAGAAAAATCTCCCTTAAAAAGTCTTACACAGTTTCCGTCTTTTATATCTATTGCAGGCAAAATTATCATTTTATCAGTCCTCCGAAATTCTTTAGAATTTTAAGTCCTGTTTCACCGCTTTTTTCAGGATGAAATTGTGCTCCGTAAGCAAAATTACCGTCATATACAAGTGCAGGAACTTTTCCGTCATATTCACAGTACGCTGAAATGTTTTTATCATCACATACAGCTTTATATGAGTGTACAAAATAAACATATGCATTATCTGAAAGTCCGTCAAGAAGCTTGCAGTCATTCAGAGTTTCAAGCTTGTTCCAGCCCATATGAGGTATAATAAGTGATGAGCTGTCCATTTTTTGTACAGAACCATTTATTAATCCAAGACCGTCACATTCTTCAAATTCATATCCTTTTTCAAACATAAGCTGCATACCAAGACATATTCCAAGAAACGGCTTTATTTCAGCCTGCTCCTTGATTGTATCAACAAGTCCGCTTTTTTCCAGCATTCGCATCGCCTCAGGAAAAGCACCAACTCCGGGAAGAATAACCGCATCAGAAGAAATAATTTCATCTTTATTTGATGTAAGAGTGCATTCAAGATTAAGATAATCCAAAGCATTTTTTACACTGAAAATGTTTCCTGCACCATAATCAACTATTGCTATCATTTATAAAACTCCTTTCGTTGAAAGTGTCTTGCCGTCTTTATTCAAAGCCACTGCCTGTTTAAGTGCATGAGCTACCGCTTTAAAAATTGCCTCACATTTATGATGGTCGTTGCTTCCGTAAAGCAGATTTATATGCAGAGTAATTCCTGCATTAAATGCAAATGAACGGAAAAATTCTTCTGTAAGGCACACATCATATCCGCCTATCATATCATTTGTAAATTCAGCATTGAATACAAGAAATGGTCTGTTGCTTATATCAAGGCTTGCAAATGCGAGCGACTCATCCATTGGAATATATGCTGTACCATATCTTTCAATGCCGCTTTTGTCACCCAAAGCCTTTGCAAATGCCTGCCCCAGAACGATTCCTGTATCTTCTACTGTATGATGTCCGTCAACATGAAGATCGCCTTTTACATTTATATCAAGACTTATTCCGCTGTGAGCTGACAAGGCAGTAAGCATATGATCAAAAAAGCCTATGCCTGTAGATATATTTGATTTTCCGCATTCATCAAATCTGACTTTTATCTTAATATCTGTTTCACGTGTTTTACGGCTTATTTCTGATTCTCTCAAAATCGTGCTCCTTTCATTCGATTTAAGACAACATCGCACAAAGGTGGTGTTGCCTTAAGAAACTATTTCTTTAAGTGCAGAAATAAGTTTTTCCATTTCTTCTGCTGTACCTATGCTTATTCTCAAATAATTGTTAATTCTCGGCTTATTCCAATATCTTACATAAATTTTTCTTGACTTTAATTCGTTAAATATTGTTTCTGCTTTAACTTTATCGTGAGCTGCAAACAGGAAATTACTTTTTGAATCTGTGAAAGTAAATCCAAGCTTTTTAAGCTCTTTTTTTGTATTTTCCCTGACGTCTGTTATCTTTTTTATCGTTTCAATGAAATATTCTTCATCTTCTACAGCTGCCGCACCGCAAACCTGAGTAACGTGATTCATGGTATATGAGTTAATGGAAAACTTAACATCGTTCATATATTTTATTAGTTTTTCATTGCCAATAGCATATCCTATTCTCATACCTGCCATTGAACGTGATTTTGAAAATGTCTGCACTACAAGCAGATTGTCATACTTTTCTGTAAGACCTATACAGCTTTCTCCTCCAAAATCTATATACGCTTCATCAATTATAACTATGGAGTTTTTATTTGCTTTTACTATCTCCTCTATCATTTCATTACTTTCATAAACTCCTGTCGGAGCATTCGGATTAGGGAAAATTATTCCTCCGTTTTCCTGAAAATAATCTGTTTTATTTATTCTGAAATTATCGTCCAAAGGCATTGTTTTATATGGTATTTTATAGACATCTGCCCATACATCATAAAATGAATATGTAATATCAGGAAAAAGAATTGGTTTATCTGAATTAAAAAAGGTCAGGAATGCCATTGAAATAACATCATCTGAACCAACTCCGACAAAAACCTGTGAAGGCTTTACTTTATATCTTTTTGCAAGACTGTTTACAAGAATATCAGAATTCGGATCAGGATAAAGACGCATTCTGCTGCAGTCAAAGCTTTTTAAAGCTTTAACTGCTTTAGGTGACGGCGGATAAGGGTTTTCATTTGTATTAAGCTTTATTATATCATTTTCTTTAGGCTGTTCTCCGGGAACATAAGGTATAACTTTTCTTATATTATTTTCCCAGCCTGTCAGATTACTCATATTGAACCGCTCCTTAGTTTTCTTCAAATCTCACCTTTATCGCATTGGCGTGAGCTGTAAGTCCTTCCTTTTCTGCAACAAGAATAATATCATCTTTAGCTTCTCTGAGTGCATCTTCTGTATAGTAAATATAGCTTGAACGCTTTATAAAGCTTGATACTCCAAGCGGTGAGAAAAATCTTGCTGTTCCGCTTGTCGGAAGTACATGGTTCGGACCTGCATAATAATCGCCAAGAGGCTCTGATGCATAATTTCCTAAGAAAATTGAACCTGCATTATCAAGTGAACCCAAAAGCTCCATAGGATTTTCCATTAAAACTTCAAGGTGTTCAGGAGCTATTTCATTTGCAAGTTCAACTGCACAGTGACGGCAGTCTGTAATAATAACTGCACCAAAATCGTTGAGTGACTTTTCAATAATATCCTTTCTTGAAAGAGTCTGTACTTGACGTTCTATCTCCTTTATTGTTTCATCAGCTATTTTTTCGCTTGTTGTAACAAGGATAGATGATGCCAGAACGTCATGCTCTGCCTGTGACATGAGATCAGCCGCTGCAAACTTCGGATTTGCAGTCTCATCTGCAAGTACAAGTATTTCACTCGGACCTGCAATCATATCAATATCAACAACACCGTAAAGAAGCTTTTTTGCTGTTGCAACATAAATATTTCCGGGACCTACAATTTTATCTACCTTTGGAATTAATTCTGTTCCGTAAGCAAGTGCAGCAATTGCCTGAGCTCCGCCTGAAAGGAATACTCTGTCAACGCCGCATATTGCTGCTGCTACAAGTATATCCTTATTTGGAGTACCGTCCTTACACGGAGGTGTTACCATTATAATTTCCTTTACTCCTGCTATCTTTGCAGGAATTGCATTCATAAGTACACTTGAAGGGTATGCAGCAGTACCTCCCGGAACATAAAGACCGACTCTTTCTAGTCCTCTTATTCTCTGACCGAGTATCACTCCGTTTTCTTTTGGATTTATAAAGCCCTGTTCTCTCTGTCTGTTGTGAAAATCAGCTATGTTTTCCATTGCGTTGAGAAGTGCATCTACAAATTCCTGCTCTGCTTCATCAAGAGCGTCATTGATAACATCTCTTGGAACTTCATAATATTCAGGCAGACTGCCGTCAAATTTAAGAGTATAATCCTTTACCGCTTTATCACCGTTTTCTTTTACATTTTCTATAATTTCAGATACGGTCTGCTCAACCTTTTTGCTTGTTTCTCCGCTGCGTTTTTTAAGTTCCTTTAAAAAATTTACCTCGTCTGTACCGTTTGCATAAATCTTCTTAATCATTTGCTATACACTCCTTTACAAGCTTTATCAAGTTTTCAATTTCTTCGTGACGCATTTTTATGCTTACTGTATTTACTATCATTCTGGCTGAAATTGACGCAATATCCTCAATAACTTCAAGACCGTTTTCTTTCAGGGTTGTACCTGTTTCAACTATATCAACTATTCCGTCTGAAAGTTCAAGAAGCGGTGCAAGCTCAACAGACCCCTCTATTTTTACGATTTCAACGTCCATTCCCTTTGACTCAAAAAACGTTCTGGCTACATTTGGATATTTCGTTGCTATTGTTTTTACACCATGTCCGCTGTAAAAATCATATCCCTTTTTAGCTGCCAATGCAAAACGGCACTTTCCAAAACCCAGGTCAACAACTTCAAAAAACTTTCCATTCATCTCCATAATTGTATCCTTACCTACAACCCCCATATCACATACTCCATGTTCAACGTATGTAATAACATCATTTGCTTTAGCAAGTACAACTTCAAGATTTGCGTCAGGTACAGGCAGAATGAGCTTTCTTCCTTTTTCCCTAACTGCTGTACAGTCAAATCCAAGTTTTTCAAAAAGTCCGACTGTATCCTTTTCAAGTCTGCCTTTAGTAAGTGCTATTCTTAAAGGTTTATTCATTATAATACCTCCGTTCTGCTGCTGCCGTCAACAACTATAATTCTTGAGATTTTCTTTTCCTTTGCATAATCTCTTACAAGGTCAAGGTCATCAAATAATGCATTTTCCACTATTTCGCCTTTATTTCTCAGCTTTTGTGCTAATTTTAACGCAGACACTTCGTATCCGGGTTCTGCATACACTATTGCATCCGGAACAGGAACTTTAATTTCATTTGCATTCTTAGAGGCAACTTTGGCTATTGCGTCTACATTTACTGCAAATCCTACAGCAGGAATATCATATCCGAACTCTGAGATAAGTTTATTATATCTGCCGCCTGAAAGCACCTCATCTCCATGTCCCTGAAGATAGCCTTTGATGATAAGCCCTGTATAATAGTCCGTTTTATTTACCAGACCTAAATCAACTGTAATTTCTATATCCTTGCCGCATATATCAGAAATATCTTTATAAATTTCTTTAAGCTCATCAAGTATTTCTGTAATTTTTTCATCAGGCATAACCTTTTTAGCCTTTTCAAATACTTCTTCTCCGCCAAACAGTGCAGGAAGCTTTTTAAGTGCTTCTGTCACATTTCCTGAACCGATAGAATCAAGCATATCGTTTAATGCAGGGAAATTTTTGGTTTCAATAAGCTGGCGGATATATTCCTTCTCTCTTTCTGAAACTTCAAGACGGCTTACAAGCTCTTTAAATACTCCTATATTGCCTATTTCCAGTGAGAAATTAAGTCCGCATGCTTTAAGTGCTGCAGCTGCCATTGAAATTACTTCCAAATCTGCTGTTTTCATTTGTGAACCAATAAGCTCGATACCGGTCTGACCTATCTCAACGCTTCGTCCTTTCAATGACGGTTCTGTTCTGTAAACATTCTGATTATAGAATATTCTCAATGGAAGTGTTGCGTCTTTCAGTCTTGTAGCAACTGCTCTTGCAATCGGCATTGTTGAATCAGGTCTGAGAACAAGCAGACGCCCCTTGCTGTCTGTAAGCTTATATAAATTTTCCTGCGGAAAATAGCTTGAATTGAGATTGAAAACATCATAAAATTCAAGTCCGGGAGTTATAAATTCGCAATATCCGCTTTTTTTAAATATTTCATGCAGATTATTCTCTATTTCACGCCTTACCATGCTTTCTTCAAAAAGCAAATCCTTAGTACCCTCAGGTGTAATCAAATCATAATTTTTCATATAAATCTCCAATCTGCAAACCAAAATAAACAAGTCTGTTCACTTTAGTCTGCTAACATGTTACCATAATACCATACTAATACGATAAAGTCAAGTTAAAAGAAAGACATTTGTGTAGAATCAGGTAAACTGCCCAAAGCTCCCATGTTTTTCATAACTTCTATTATGGTTTTTGACGCACCGCTTTTAAGCTGAAATTCCTCTATTGAGATAAAATCTCCGCTTTGTGCGGCATCATATATGTTTTTCGCAGCATTTTCTCCTACTCCTGAAATAGCTCCGAATGGTATTCTTATTTTGCCGTCCTCAATCAGATATTTTGACGCATGAGATTTATACAGGTCAACAGGCAAAAATTCATACCCCCTTGAAAGCATTTCATTTACTATAAGCAAAATATCATACAGGTCAATCTCCTTTTTGCTCTTTTCATTTCCTTTTGCTTTCAGTTCCTCTATTTTCGCCCTTACAGCTGATTTTCCCTGAACTGCAAGCTCTGCATCAAAGTCCTCACCTCTTACAGTAAAGTATGTTGCATAAAACTCAAGCGGCTTATAAAGCTTGAACCAGCCAAGCTTTATTGCAGCTATAACATACGCAGCAGCATGAGCTTTCGGAAACATATACTTGATTTTTAGACAGCTTTCAATATACCAATCAGGTACATTATGGTCTTTAAGCATTTGTATTCTTTCAGGGGTAAAAGTCTTTGGAGCTTTGCCTTTTCTGGTGTCCTCCATAATCTGAAACGCCTGTTTCGGCTCAACACCCTTATACAGAAGATATGTCATAATACTGTCTCTTGTACCGATAACGTCTGAAATTGTACAAACTCCGTTATCAATCAAGTCCTTTGCATTGCCAAGCCAAACATCAGTACCATGAGAAAGTCCGGAAATCTGAAGAAAGTCACTGAACTTGGTCGGTTTTGCATCAAGAAGCATCTGAATAGTAAATCCCGTACCCATTTCAGGTATTCCAAGACTTCCTGTAGGACAGTAAATTTCCTCAGGAGTCACTCCCAATACCTCTGCGGACGTACACATTTTTATTACCTCAGGATCTGCTCCCGGAACGTCCTTAATCTTTATTCCCGTCATATCCTCTAAGTGCTTGTAAAGAGTAGGAACGACATGCCCAAGCTCATCAAGCTTTAAAATTGTATCATGCAGAGAGTTAAAATCAAAGTGAGTTGTTATAACCTCTGAATTTGCATCATCAGCAGGATGCTGAACAGGAGTAAAGTCATATACTTCATAATCAGAAGGTACAACTACCATTCCTCCGGGGTGCTGACCTGTTGTACGTTTAATTCCCGTACAGCCGATAGCAAGTCTGTTTTCTTCAGCAGGATTCATATTAAGTCCGTTTTCTTCAAGATATTTTTTTGCATATCCATAAGCAGTTTTATCAGCAACAGAAGATATAGTACCTGCTTTGAACACATTGTCCTTGCCGAAAAGCTCCTCAGTATATCTGTGTGCCCAGAATTGATATTCACCGGAAAAATTCAGGTCTATATCAGGAGCTTTGTCGCCGTCAAAGCCTAAAAACGTTTCAAACGGAATATCGTGTCCTTCTCTTATCATATCAGTACCGCATTCAGGACAGTCCTTCGCAGGCATATCGTATCCCGAACCATAAGTTCCGTCCAATATAAATTCGCTGTGCTTGCATTTTGGACAAACATAATGCGGCGGAAGCGGATTTACTTCTGAAATTCCTGCCATAGACGCAACAAATGATGAACCTACTGAACCTCTTGAACCTACAAGATAACCATTTTCAACAGAATTCCATACAAGCTTCTGAGCAATTATGTAAAGTACGGAAAATCCATGCTTGATAATTGAGGAAAGCTCTCTGTTAAGACGTTTTTCAACAATCTCAGGTAGCGGATCTCCATATATTTCACGAGCTTTTTCATTTGTAATTCTGGTAAGCTCCTCCTCTGCACCGTCAATTGTCGGAGTAAATGTTCCCTTTGGAATTGCTCTTACAATTTCTATCTGGTCAGCAATTGCATTTGTATTTGTTATTACAACCTCTTTTGCTTTTTCCTCTCCAAGATACTCAAACTCCTTAAGCATTTCTTCGGTAGTTCTCAGATAAAGCGGAGGCTGAAATTCTGCATCTTTAAATCCCATGCTTGCAAGAAGAATTTTGCGGAATATTGCATCCTTAGGGTCAAGAAAATGTACGTCACAGGTAGCACATACAGGTATTCCGAGCCTATCGCCCAGCTCAACGATTTTCTTGTTATAATTGATAAGGTCATTATCATTATCTGCAATTCCTTCCCTTATCATAAATGCATTGTTCTGTATCGGCTGAATTTCAAGATAATCATAAAATTTCGCAAGCTTTTCAAGCTCTGCATCTGATTTTCCGTCAACCATTGCTCTGAATAATTCCCCTGACTCACAGGCACTTCCGAAAATAAGTCCCTCCCTATGAGCCTCAAGCACCGACTTTGGAATTAAAGGCTTTTTATAAAAATATTTCAGATATCCGTACGAAACAAGTTTATAAAGATTTTTCATTCCTGCCTGATTTCTTGCAAGAATTATCTGATGATAAGACTTCAGTTTTTTTACGTCGATTGAACCTGATTTAGTATTTAATTCATCAAGAGTTGTCAGTTTTTTTTCTTTTATAAGCCGTCCGACCAGCTCAATGTAAATTTTTGCAAGCATTCTTGCGTCATCTGATGCTCTGTGGTGGTCAAACTTTCCAAGTTTAAGCTGTTTTGCCACAAGGTTAAGCTTGTGTCTTCCCATTTCAGGGAGCATACACTGACATAATACAAGAGTATCAATCAGCGTATATTCAAATTTTATACCATGACGATTGCATGCAGCCTGTATAAATGAATCATCAAAACGTGCATTATGTGCAGCAAGTACGGCATTTTCTCCGCAAAACTCCATGAATTTCTTTACTGCTTCATCATCTTTTGGTGCATCTGCAACCATAGCGTCGGTTATTCCTGTAAGCTCAACTATTTTCTGCGGTATCGGCTTTTCCGGATTAACCATTATATTAAAGCTGTCGATAATCTGCATATTTTTCAGCTTAACCGCACCAATTTCTGTAAGACGCTCCCTTGCAGAATTTAAACCTGTTGTTTCAACGTCAAACACAATTATTTCATCATTTACACTTCTTGTATCTGCTTTATTTATTATTTTGGCTCTATCTAAATCATTTACAACGTAAGCCTCACAGCCATATATTATTTTGAAATTCTTAGGGGTATTATACATTGCATCAGGAAATGCTTGTACATTTCCATGGTCTGTTATTGCAATTGCCTGATGTCCCCACATATTTGCTCTGTCAATAAGCTTTGCAGCTTCTGTTACTGCGTCCATTGCAGACATATTCGTATGGCAGTGCAGTTCAACTCGCTTTTCAGGATAATTGTCCATTTTCGGAGTACGCTTGACCTGAATTATTGAATCTGCTTTGATAACAATATCATGAGCGAACTGGTCAAAATCTATTTTTCCTGATACAAGAATTGTAGAACCTTTTTTCAGCTTTCCAAGCGGCAGCTCGTCTATATCTTTATTTGCTCCAAAAAGCTTGACTACGACTGAACCTCCGAAATCTGTTATACAGTAGGTTACTGCTTTTCTTTCATTTCTCAGTTCTTTAATTTCCGACATAAAAATGTCGCCAACTACTACAACTTTCTCACCAAGCATTTTTAATGCGTCAGATATTGATATCGGATTTGTTCTTATTGCTTTTCCTTTGATTATCTCTGCAGATTCATGGTTAAAGTCAAGATTAAGTGCACTTATATCAATGGATTGTGTAGGAGTTGCTGCTTCGGCTGCTTCATGCTTCAAATTCTCGTTTGTTTTTTCAGGCATAAGCTGACTGCTGTAATCAGGCATATCTGCTGACGCTTGTTCAATCATTTTATCATACGATTCACTTGAAACAAGAGCCTCACCAATCAATTCCACATCAATTTTAAGTCCAAACTGATTATATATCAGTTTGGAAAGCTCAGATTGAAAATTATGAGTTTGCAGAATTGAAAGTCCGCCATGATTCAGCTTAATTGTAAGTTTATTTTCTGACAGTGAGGTATCTGCACCGTCAAGGAATCCGTTTACAACTGACATTTCACGTCTTAACATATCAATGAGAGTTTTATAATAAACCATTGAAAACAGTTTTTCATCATATCTCGGATAAAGTCTGAAACGGTCAAGCTTTAATATAACCTCAAGATTTTTTTCAAAGCCTATTATCTCATTATATTCCAATAACGACGGAAAGACAGCATACATTGAAATGCTGTCCATTTTCTGCGTATATGTAATTTTATATATGTCGCCATTTTTTATTGACTCAGGAATTTCACTTGTAAATTCTTTTAAAAATTCTTCTAAGTTTACTTTCATAAGCTTAAAGCATTGAAATCTCCTTCAGGAGTTCAGATACTATATCCTCCTCTTTGACTTTTCTGAGTACCTCGCCTTTTTTGAAAATCACAGCACAGCCGTCTCCGCCTGCTATTCCAATATCAGCTTCCCTGGCTTCTCCGGGACCGTTTACAACACATCCCATTACTGCAACTTTTATATCCTTGTCAATATCTTTAAGTGCATTTTCTACTTCATTTGCAGCTTTTACGAGGTCTATTCGTGTTCTTCCGCATGTCGGGCATGAAACAAACTGAACTCCCTTTCTTTTTCCTATGCATTTCAAAATATCCTTTGCAGCTTCAATTTCCTTAACAGGATTATCGGTAAGTGAAACTCTTATGGTTTCACCAATTCCGTCACAAAGAAGTGAACCAATACCTATTGCAGATTTGATAAGTCCCATACGCTCTGTTCCTGCCTCTGTAACTCCAAGATGCAGCGGATAATTGCATTTTTCAGCTGCAAGTCTGTAGCTCTGTATCATTTTATTTACATCTGATGACTTAATTGAAATTACTATATTATCAAAATCAAATTGTTCAAGCATACGGGCATGATTCATTGCACTTTCAACAAGTGCTTCAGGAGTCGGAGAACCATATTTATTTATAAGTTCTTTTTCAAGTGAACCTGAATTTACTCCTATCCTGATAGGAATATTTTTTTCCCTGCATACATCCGCAACCATTTTTACTTTACTCATATCACCAATATTTCCGGGATTGATACGAATTTTATCAACACCTGCAGCCGCAGATTCAAGAGCAAGTCTGTAATCAAAGTGAATGTCAGCAACCAAAGGAATCGAAACCTTTTCCTTAATTGCAGGGATAAGCCTTACTGCCTCCATATTCGGAATTGCTGTTCTTATTATTTCACAGCCTGATTTTTCAAGTTCAACAGCTTGATTTACACTTCCCTCTATATCATCAGAACGAGCATTAAGCATTGACTGAATATATATATGTTTACCATCAAGTACATAATTTCCTACTCTTACAGGATGTAAATTTCTCATTATATTCCCTCTTTTCTCCGATTATCCCTTAATAAGACGCAGAATGTCATTATAAGTTGCAAATATCATTAATGCAAAAAGCAGCAGCATTCCTGCAAGATGAACGTATCCCTCATGTTCAGGCTTAACAGGCTTGCGTCTGATTGCCTCAATAAGAAGAAATACAAAACGTCCACCGTCAAGTGCCGGTATCGGCAGCATATTGCAGACGCCGACATTTATCGTTATGAAAATTGTTAAATTTATAAGTGAAAGTACGTTTTCTTTTATCGTATCACCCACTGATGCTGCCTCGCCTATCGTAGACACAATTCCGACAGGCCCTGATAATTCATTTACTCCGTATCTTCCTTTTATTAGGTCAAGCAGCGAAATCCATATAAGACGTGCTGTTGATATTGTGTCCTTAACAGAGTAGTTCAGGACATTTAACGGAGTTCGATCAAGTCCTGTTAAATAGAAATCAAGACGTCCGCCATTTTTTGTATCTTCAAATTTTACGTCATCAATAGTTATTTTTTTGCCATCTCTTATTACTTCAACATCAAATGTTTCCTCATTGGTGCTTGAAAGCTTATATGAAAGGTCAGTAGCGGAAAAAATTCTAAGGCCATTCAATGAATGAATAACATCACCCTCTCGGAGTCCGCACTCATAGCTTGAAGAAGTATATTCAACGATTTCTCCCTGTTCATTTTCAACTCTGTGAAAAGATGCAATCTTCATACTTGGTATATCACCATTCATTGAATTAAGAACTATAAGCAAAACAAACCCAAGAATTATATTCATTGCAGCACCTGCAACAACTACAAGCATTCGTTTCCATACAGGTTTATTGTTAAATGCACGATCGTCTTCACTTGTTTCGTCCTCACCCTCCATAGCACAAAATCCGCCTATAGGAAAAAGACGAAGTGAATATTCCGTTTCACCTTTTTGAAATTTAATCAAACGAGGTCCCATGCCGATAGCAAATTTGTTTACCTTTACCCCACAAAGTTTTGCTACTGCAAAATGTCCAAATTCATGAATAGCAATAATCAACCCAAAAATCACAATTGCAATAAGTATACCAAACATATAGCTTTATACTCCTTTTTATGAATTACAGAATACTCTTGACATATTCTCTTGCAGCCAAATCAGCTTTTATAACATCATCATACGAAAGAATATCTGAATATGTAAATTTATCAGGTATTGACGATACAATCTCACCAATTTGTAAAAAGCTTATTTTTCTTTCGAGGAACAGTCTAACAGCCTCCTCGTTTGCAGAATTAACAAGACATGGATAAGCTCCGCCCTTTTTAATTGATTCTATTGCAGCTGCAAGGCACTTGAATACATTATAGTCAGGTTTTTCAAATGTAAGTGTTCCATAATCTGTCAATGAAAGCTGTTTGGTAGGGCATTCCATTCTGTCAGGATAAAGCAGTGCATACTGTATTGGAATTTTCATATCAGGTACACCCATTTGTGCTATAACAGAATAATCTTTATATTCAACGGCAGAATGAACTACACTTTGTCTGTGTACCACTATTTCTATCATTTCAGGCTCTAAGTCAAAAAGCCATTTTGCTTCAATAAATTCAAGTCCTTTGTTCATCAAAGTTGCTGAATCTATAGTGATTTTATTTCCCATACTCCAGTTAGGATGATTTAATGCGTCCTCAACCGTAACATTTTTCAAGTCTTCATATTTTTTATTGAAAAATGGACCGCCTGATGCTGTCAATATGACTTTATTCAGCTGTTCCCTTTTATTTCCCTGAAGACACTGAAAAATTGCTGAATGCTCACTGTCTACAGGAAAAATCCTTACACTTTTTTTTGCAGCAGCTTCCATGACAAGTTTTCCGCCTGCTACAAGTGTTTCTTTATTTGCAAGTGCTATATCGTTTCCTGCCTCTATTGCTGTAAGAGTGGGAAGGAGTCCAACCATTCCTACAACAGAGTTAAGCAGAATATCATAATTTCCTGCCGATGCTATAGTACAAAGTCCATCCATTCCCGTAAGGACTTTTACTGATGTATCTGAAAGCCGTTGCTTCAAATCATTATAATATTTTTCATTATATATGCAAACGTACTCAGGATTATACTTACGTACCTGATTTTCAAGCATTTTCACGTTATTGGCAGCAGACAGTGCAGATATTCTAAAATTATGCTTTTCTGCGACTTCCAATGCTTGAGTTCCGATTGAGCCTGTAGAACCTAAAATTGAAATAGTCTTCATATTAATTTCCTTTCTATAGGAATGTATTAAGGCAACACCACACTAAACACATTAATCTCTTTGTGCGGTGTTGCCCTAATTTAGATTAAGCTTTGAATGTAAAAATCAATAAGACTAAATATCCACTCTTTAAGCGGTGTGAAATGAAAACCTATTGACTCGGCAAGCTCTGTATTAATGCTGTGTGATATTTCATCATTAAAAGGAGCAGGCTCGCCGTCATCAAGAAAAACTGCTTTTTTATTGACTGCTTTTTCAATATAGTCCATAATCTCAGCTATAGATATTGTTTGCGAACCGGAACCATTTATTACACCGCAAAATTCACTTTCACAAATGAATGATAAAAACTTTCCTGCTTCATCAGAATTTATAAAAGCAATTTGCTCGTTTAAATCATTAATACACATTGGTTTGCCGTTTATTATGTGTTCAACATAAAAAAGCAATCGCTTTGTATAGTCATCTCTGCCGAGGACATACGGAAATCGTACTGCTGCTGATTTAATGTGTGAATATTTCTGAAACAACGCACACTCAGCTTGACGTTTTACCTCATCATAAGCGAAATCTGCTCTGCCGCACCAAACTAACTGTTTTTTTAACGGGTCAAATGAACTTTCCTTGATATCCATATGTCTGTCATAAACAGCAGCAGAAGATGTCATTACATATTTATGGCAGTTCACCACATCTAAAAGTAATTTAACATCATTTGAAGCATATGCAAGACTATCCAGAACAACATCAAACCTGTTTTTATCAAAAATTGATTTCAATGAATCCGAATCATAACGGTCAGCAATTACTCTGTCTATGCTGTCACCAAAATTATCTTTAGTCAATCCACGAGTAGCAATGGTTACGTCATGACCGTTTTTAATAAGATATTTTACCGCATGTTTTCCGAAGTAGCGTGTACCGCCTAAAACTAATATTTTCATTTATATAAATCAAACATTGTCAGGAACATATAAAAAGTTGGAATAACAAATAATACGCTGTCAAATCTGTCCATCATTCCGCCATGCCCCGGCATAATTTTACCATAATCCTTTATACCGCACTGACGCTTAATAAGTGAAGCGGAAAGATCTCCCATTGTGCCAATTACAGCACATACTGCACCTGCTATAAATGACACGATATAATTAACCTCAACATCAACTTTTGATACATAATTTGAATATACATAATTATACCCGACAAAAACTAAGCCTGTTATTAATATTCCGCCAACAAACCCTTCAATTGTCTTTTTAGGACTGATTTCAGGACAAAGCTTATGTTTGCCAAGAAAAGTACCGGTAAAATATGCACCTGAATCAGCAATCCAAGCTCCGCATAAGCCCAGTATCATAAGTGCAAGTCCATGGTTTTCACTTATTGCTTCCGTTTTTATTGTACATGTCATTGCAGACGGTACAAGAAGTGAAACCGCAAGTATAAATGTAATCTGTTCAAACTTAATTGTCTTATGTTTCATTATATACGTCAGGAATACAATAAATATCAATGCAAGCTGATAGCATATACTGTAATCTGCTGCTTTTGTTCCAAATACAAGCGGTGATGACATTCCATATACAATTGCAGCCACTGAGGCAGGATAAAATTCCATGCATGACGCTGCTTTTAAAAGCTCATAAATCATCAGTCCGATTATAAGTGAAACTGCAATAGGAAGTACAATAGTATTATGCATTAAAAATACTGCAACCGCTATCACAATTCCAACCGCAGCAGAAATAATCCTTACAGCCAAATCAAACACCTCCGAAACGACGTCCGCGATTAACGAAGTCAATTAATGCCTTATCAAGCTCTTTAGGTGTAAAATCAGGCCACATTATATCAGTGAAATAATATTCGGCATAAGCGGACTGCCAAATCAAAAAGTTTGATAATCTCAACTCTCCGCTTGGTCGGATTATAAGGTCAACATCAGGAATTCCTTTGCTGTATAAATGCTCGTCAATGGTCTTTTCAGTAATATCTTCAGGATTAATAAGACCATCCTTTGCTTTTTGAGCAAGCTGACGTGCCACATAAGCTATTTCATCACGTCCGCCGTAATTTACAGCCATAAGAAGATTCATTTCTTTGTAATCCTTTGTATCTTCTTCAAGCTTAATCATTTTTTCACGCAAATCATCATCAAATACACTTTTATCACCAAGAAATATCATTCGTGTATTTTCAGAAAGGTGCTTGCGGACATCAACAATATATTCTCTGAATAAGTCCATTATTACGTCAATTTCTTCTTTGGGTCTTTTCCAGTTTTCGGTTGAAAAAGCATAGAATGAAATATTTTTTATACCTATGTCCTTACAATATCGAACTATTTTTTTAAAATTTTTTGCACCCTCACGATGTCCGAAGCTTCTAGGCAGACCTTTTCTTTTTGCCCACCTGCCGTTGCCGTCCATAATAAATCCAATATGTTCAGGAAGAACATCAGGAAGCTTATTTTCAGTACTTTTTCTGCTTAAAAAAGCCATACTATCTCCAATCCGTAAATCAGATACTCATTATTTCTTTTTCTTTTGCTGCAATTTCCTTATCAACATCGGCACAGAACTTATCTGTAAGATCCTGAACCTTCTTTTCGCAGTCTTTCATATCGTCCTCAGTAATTTCTGAATTTTTCTTCATTGCCTTGAATTTTTCAATGCTGTCACGTCTTATAGAACGAATTGCTACCTTACATTCCTCACCGTATTTCTTGATTGATTTGCAAAGATCCTTACGTCTTTCTTCTGTAAGCTGAGGAAAAGCAAGTCTGAGTGCTTTGCCGTCATTTGTAGGAGTAATTCCGACATCTGAAGCAAGTATTGCCTTTTCGATTGCTTTAAGTGAAGTTGCATCCCAAGGCTGAATAACGAGTATTCTTGCCTCTGCTACAGAAATTGCTGCCATTTGATTGATAGGTGTAGGAGCACCGTAATAGTCTACCATAACCTTATCGAGTATAGCAGGATTTGCTCTGCCTGCTCTTATTGAAGCAAGCTCATTTCCAAGGCTGTTAAGGCTCTTGCTCATTTTTTCTTTTGTGATATCTAACTGTTCTTTCATAAAAAACTTCCTTTCAAATTATATGTTAATATTAACACAGATAATGTCTGATGTTTATAATTCAGTTACAACTGTTCCGATTTCCTTACCCATTGCTGCATCATAAATGTTATCCGGACGGCTGAGGTCAAATACAAGCATAGGCATTTTATTATCACGGCACATTGATGCTGCCGTACTGTCCATTACAGCAAGATTTTCCTGAAGTACCTTTGAAAATCCAAGAGTCTGATATTTTACTGCATCTTCATACTTATGCGGATCCTTATCATAAACTCCGTCAACAAGAGTAGCCTTGAAGAGCATTTCTGCTTCAATTTCAACAGCTCTTAAAACTGCTGCGGTGTCTGTTGAGAAGAACGGATTTCCTGTTCCGCATCCAAATATAACAACTCTGCCTTTGGTAAGATGTCTGATAGCTCTGTTTCTGATATAAGGCTCTGCAACCTGCTGCATAGCAATTGCAGTCTGTACACGAACTTCAACGCCAAGCGATTCAAGTGCGTCTGCTAAAGCGAGAGCATTCATAGCTGTTGCCAGCATACCTATATGGTCAGCTCTTGTTCTGTCCATTTCTCCGCACGAACGTCCTCTCCAGAAGTTTCCTCCGCCGACTACTACACCTACCTGTACACCTGCATCAACACATTTCTTTATGCTTTTACAGATATTTGTAAGAATATCATAATCAAAACCTGTTTTTTTATCTCCTGCAAGAGCTTCGCCGCTGACTTTAAGTAAAATTCTTTTATATTTTGGTTCCATACTGCACCTCTTAAAAAATATTCTTCTATTATTTTACACTAATTTTTTATTTGTGTAAAGCATTTTTTTAAAAAACATTATTTTTTTGATTTTTCTAATTAAATTTTACGCAATTTTTCAAAGAAACATCATATAAAAATTGTGTGGTATTGATTTATTGAATGATTATAAAAACTTTCCTCATAAATAAAGTCACCTCTGATAATATCCAAAGGTGACTTTTAACCCTATCCACATAATAATTGTACAAAAAGGTAATTTCATACACATCATGACGAATGCTGTTTTCAATCTTCAAAATCAAATTCGTCTGCATTTCTGTTTTTAAATTCTTCAAATACAGAAATAAGAATCTGCTCGTCCTCGATTGAATTGTATTCATCATCTTCACCGTTATGAAAGACCTCCAAAATCACAACCTCATCATCTGTTTCATCAAACGGCAAAAGTACAATGTAATCCTTTTCATTATAATTAAAGTAATCCAGAACTTCAAAGCTTACATCATTATTATTATCATCTATCAATGTAATAAAAGAACTGTTATCTTCAAGACCATCTTCAGGCAAAGTTAGTTTATCTTTTTCTTCCATTATTTTTCCTCCTGTTGCATTTTTCTAATATTGTCATGCAGTTTTTAAACCCAAACCTTACAGACAGCATCGCACAAAATACAGCAACTACAATATATTTATGCGGTGTTGCCTTAATTATAACATAAGAAAATCAAAATATCAACAGCATATTTTTTTCTTTAAATACTTATTTTCGAATTCATTTACAGAAATAGCTTTATCAAAAAGCCAACCCTGTGCAGAATCAAATCCGCACGCATTAAGAAATTCAGCCTGATCCTCAGTTTCAACACCTTCAAAAATAATTTCTTTTTTTGTTGTATTAATTAGAAGACACATTTGCCTTAGATATTCTTTATGAAGTGATGAGTTATCAATGCTGTCAACAAAGTATTTATCAACCTTTACTACGTCAATCGGTGCATCAAGAAGTAAGCTTAATGAAGAGTAGCCTATTCCGAAATCATCAATATCCACCTTAAAACCTCTTTCACGAAGATGTTTCATATTTAAAAGCAATGATTTGCTGTTTTCAGTAAATGCACTTTCTGTAATTTCCAGTTCAATATATTTGCGGTCAACGTTATATTTTTCGGCAAGGGATATAATTTTTTCCGTAAAACAAGTATCACTGTTATTTATACGGGAGAAATTCACAGAAATAGGAATAGGTTCATAACCTTCATCAAGCCATTTCCTGATAAGTCTGAGTGCAAGCTCATATATATAGAAATCAAGTTCGCCTATATATCCCGTTTTTTCAAGTATTCCTATAAATTCAGTAGGGAACTTATAGCTTCCGTCAACATTTCTCCACCTTGACAACGCTTCAGCACCAATGACCTGTCTGGTTGTAATAGAAAACTTTGGCTGTAAAAACATTTCAATGAAGCCTTCATCAATGGCTGTTCTTAACTGACTTATTATTTTCTGCTCCTGCTTTCTTGCAATTCTGAGCTGTTCATCATAAATGCATATTGAAGAATTATTGTCACGTTTAATATGACGTCTTGCAAGATTAGCATTATCCATAGCAACAGTTGCATCTATAGTATTATCTGTTATAAAGTATATACCGGTTGAAACACCTATTTCACATTCAGGATACTTTTGCTTTTGCAGATTTATAAAATTACCATTGCACCTGTCAACGCTGCTTATTACAGTTTCTCTATCCGGATTATTTATAATATAAGCAAAGAAATCAGAATTAATTCGACTTCCAATCATCATATTATCAAGTTTATTTAAAGACGAACTGAAATCAAAAAGCATATTGTCGCCTGCGTCATATCCGAAATTTTCGTTTATATAAGAAAAATTATTTATATCAGAATATACGATTGCAAGAGAATCGATACCATTATATTTTGAAATGATTTTATTTGCTTTTTCATTAAATGAATGTCTGTTAAGAAGTCCTGTAACATAATCAGTTGAAGAAAGACGCTTAATAGCCTCCTCGCTTTCCTTGTTGTTCTGCATCCACTTCTTTTCATTCTCAATATTTTTGATGCGTCCGTAAATGTGAGAAATCTTCCCTGATATATTCGGCAGACTTACATAATGTATCCTGTACCACTGCATATCTCCTGTAAAAGCATTTATTCTTATGTCAATATAATTTTTCTGAGGAGAAATCGAAGCAGAACGCAGAACCGTTATATACTTCCAATAATCACTTTTTTGTATGAAATTTCTTGCGAGATCATTTTTAAGATATCCATGAAAAACATTTCTGCCAAAGATATCTATACATTTTACAGGAAGAGTAAAAATGTCGTCTGCAACATTATAATCAAAAAAGAATTCTTCCGTTGTTTCCTCAAGAATCTTATATTTTTCATTTTGCAGTCTTATAATATTTTCACGCACCTGATTTTCAGTTATATCAGTATAAGCCAATTGAAGCTTTTTAGTGCCGTCAGGTGTAACATAGACTGCTCCGTTTATTTGAACGAATATTTCTGATTTATCAGACTTAAACATTTCTGTACGAACAGAAAACTCAATTTTATCCTTAATTGACGCATAAATAATTTTTAAAACACGCTCACGTTCTTCATCACTGAAAAGCTGGTCTATATATCCGCCGTTTGTAGCGAGCTCATATTCCTCAGGGCTGTATCCGATTATATCATAAAATTTTTTTGTTGCATAAATCAAATGGAACGGATTTTGTGCGATATCACAAATAACAATTCCACACGGAATATTTTCCAAAAGTGATTCGTAGTTAATTTTATCAATGCTGTTTATCAGATCCAGAATATTGCTGTATAAATGATCCGACTCCATAACAATAAGCTCTATAATACTTTCTGTATATTTTGCACAACATATTACATCTAATTCAACATTATCTTTTCTTTTCAATTTCAGTTTGAATGTTTCTTCAAATTTTTCTTTTTTATCAGCACATAGCTTTGCCAAGAAAGAATCATCCGCATTAAAAATATCATTGAATTTAAGCTTATCATTTTCATAATCGTGTGTATCATAGCCTGTCAATAAAGAAAAATTTTTATTGAAGTAAATGATAAAGTAATCTTTGATACTTATTTTACATCTTGCTACTTTAACTTTTTTCAGTAATTTACTATTCACCCTACGCTCACCCCAATTTTATTTATTTTTTTATATTATACTATAAGTTTTCGAGAAAATCAATATTTTTTTCTAAAATTATGTTAAAATTATATTAAAAGTACAAAAAATAACATACTATAGCAAGTATATTGAAATTTTATGCGTTAATAATAATAATTAAGGAAAGAAGGTGAATCTGATTGAACGAAAAAGAACTTCCCACTCTTGATGATGAATTGATTGAAAGCTGTCAGCCTGCATCTGTCGGAGATATGACAGGACTGATACCTTTTGCGGCAGGTGATGATGAAATAATATCCTACGAAGAATTATACCCATACCTTCCAAATAATTATGAAGATATAATTATATAGTAAAAATGTACCGTACAGAAAATTGTACGGTACATTTTTATGCTGTAATATTCAACTAAATTAATACATATAGTATAGATTGCGTTTAATATCATTTTCTTTATTGCAACAGAGTAGTTTTCAGCAAATTGTAAAATATAACCAATATTAAAATGTTAATATTGATGCATTTAAACAAAATTTAATTTAGTTCTTTATTTTTTAATTAAGTTATGCTATAATAATTAAAGAAACTATTTTAAGGTAATAGTATACAGAAGTTTTATGGCAACTATATACATATTTTATATTGCATCGGGGTATGGAAAATGAAAAATGGCGTAAAAATGATTGATATCGCAAAAAAATTAAATGTCAGCGTTGTAACAGTATCAAACGCACTCGGCGGCAAGGACGGCGTCAGTGAAGAGCTTCGCAAAAAAATATGCAGCACTGCTGACGAACTTGGATATAAACCATCAAACACCAAACTTGAAAAAAACCGTATTTTTCGTGCAGAAGCAGGAAAAAGCGTTGGTATTTTAACGGCAGAATGTTTTGCAGGTGCAAGGGGGACTTTTTATTGGGAATTAACTGCAAATGTTTCAAACAAGCTGTCTGCACTTAATGTCTATACCGTTTATGAGTGTGTTACCGCAAAAAATGAAGCTGAACGTATTATGCCGAAAATGATTACTGAAAATAAAATTGACGCTCTTATTGTAATCGGACAAATAAAACGCAGATATATTGAAATGCTGAGTCATATTAATATTCCAATGATTTTTGTTGACTTTTATGATAATCATTTTAATATTGACTCCATAGTTTCCGATAACTACTTTGGCGGATACATGCTGACAGATTATCTTGTCGATATGGGACATAAGCAAATAGGATTCTGCGGCACAGTTACCGCAACAAGCAGTATACATGACCGTTTTCTCGGATATGTAAAATGCTTAATGGAAAATAAGCTTGAATATCGCAGTGAATGGACTCTTGATGACCGTGATGAGTATGGAAACATCTTTTCTAAACTGGATTTTCCTGAAGTTATGCCTACTGCATTCGTCTGTAATTGTGATGAAACCGCATTCAGAGTTATCGCCGCACTTAAATCAAAAGGATGCCGAATTCCTGAGGATATATCCGTTGTTGGTTATGATAATTTTACAGTTTCAAATATATGTATACCTACAATTACTACTATAGAAGTTGATTTGGAAAAAATGGCTGCTGCCGCCGTTGAAATAATTATGAAAAAACTGTCACAGCCTGACTATACTGAAGGTCGCCGTGTAATCGGAGGTAAGCTTATTCAAAAGAATTCGGTTCTTTATATAGGAAACAACTAAGATAATATCAGCTTTATTTAGGAGAAAATATGAGTTTTAAAAATTTTAAAGGTCATCTTGTCACAATAATCCGACACAAAAACAAAGTATTGTGTCACTGTATAAAAGCAGGTATAATATGGCGTGGAATTGTTCATGACCTCTCAAAATTTTCCCCGACAGAATTTATTCCGGGAGTAAAATATTTTCAGGGTACACGCAGTCCAAACGAGGCAGAACGTGAAAAATTCGGTTTTTCTAAGGCGTGGATGCATCATAAAGGCAGAAATCGTCATCACTTTGAATACTGGACTGACTACAATCCTAAAACCAAACAGATTGAACCTGTAAAAATGCCGACTGTATTTGTTATTGAAATGTTTTGCGACAGAGTTGCTGCAAGCAAAACCTATAACAAGGATAAATATACAGACGAATGTCCGCTTAATTATTTTCTTTCCGCCAAAAAAAGACGAATTATACATCCTGAAACATCAGATTTAATTGAGAAACTTCTTACAATGCTGGCAGAAAAAGGTGAAGCCGAAACTTTTAAATATATTCGTTCTTTAAAAAAATGATAATTATCTACTGCAAGACAGCATTACCTCTCGTTAATGCTGTCTTTTTTAAGCTTAACTGTACGAAAACTTAAACTTTTTCCGTTTCATCAGCTTTTTATGATGCTATCTTTATATTTTATATTGTGAAATTCTTGACAAATACTATGGTTTTGGTGTAAAATTATATTATCCAAGTTTGAAAGGAATGATTTAAGTGGGTTTAACGCTTACAGAAAAAATACTTAAAACTCACCTCGTTGACGGTGAAATGGTTAAAGGACAGGAAATCGGAATTAAAATTGACCAAACGCTTACTCAGGACGCTACAGGCACAATGGCATACCTTGAATTTGAAGCAATGGGCGTACCGAGAGTTAAAACAGAACGTTCAGTCGCTTATATAGACCATAATACACTTCAAAGCGGATTTGAAAATGCGGACGACCACCGTTTCATCGGCAGTGTTGCAAAAAAACACGGTATTTACTTCTCAAGACCGGGCAATGGTATCTGTCATCAGGTTCACCTTGAAAGATTCGGCATTCCGGGCAAAACCCTTATCGGTTCAGACAGCCATACTCCTACAGGCGGCGGTATCGGTATGATTGCTATCGGTGCAGGAGGACTCGACGTTGCTGTTGCAATGGGCGGTGGTGCTTATTACATTACATGTCCTAAGGTTGTTAAAGTAAATCTTACCGGAAAATTAAGCCCATGGGTTGCTGCCAAGGACGTTATCCTTGAGGTTCTCAGAAGACTCTCTGTTAAAGGCGGTGTAGGCAAGGTTATCGAATACTGCGGCGAAGGCGTGAAATCACTTTCTGTACCTGAACGTGCTACCATTACAAATATGGGTGCAGAGCTTGGTGCTACAACTTCAATCTTCCCTTCAGACGAAATTACAAGAGAATTTCTTAAAGCACAATGCCGTGAAGAAGTATGGACTCCCCTTTCAGCTGATGATGATGCAGTATATGATGAAATTGTTGAAATTAATCTTTCAGAGCTTGAACCTCTTGCTGCATGCCCTCATTCCCCTGATAATATCAAGAGCATTTCCGAAATCGGCAGCATGAAAATAGATCAGGTCTGTATCGGATCTTGTACAAATTCATCACTACTTGACATGCTCAAGGTTGCACATATTTTAAAGGGAAAAACTGTTCATCCGGACGTATCTCTTTCAATTGCTCCGGGTTCAAAACAGGTGCTTAATATGCTCGCTGAAAACGGTGCATTGGCAGTTCTTATAGATGCAGGTGCAAGAATACTTGAAAGTGCATGCGGACCTTGTATCGGTATGGGACAATCCCCTAATTCAAATGGAATTTCACTCCGTACTTTCAACAGAAACTTTGAAGGACGTTCAGGAACAAAGGACGGTCAGATTTATCTTGTATCTCCTGAAGTTGCTGCTGCTTCCGCTGTTGCAGGTGTCCTTACAGACCCCAGAACTCTCGGTGATATGCCTGAATTTAAGCTTCCTGAGGTGTTTACAATCAATGATAATATGATTGTTCCTCCTGTTGACGAAGCTGACATGGACAGTGTGGAAATTCTCAGAGGTCCTAATATCAAACCTTTCCCTGAAACTGCTCCTCTTATGGAAACAATTGACGCTGCATGTTCATTAAAGGTCGGCGACAACATTACTACTGACCATATTATGCCTGCAGGTGCGAAAATTCTCCCTCTCCGTTCAAATATTCCTGCAATTTCTCAGCACTGTTTTGCAGTTTGTGATGAAAGCTTCCCGACAAGAGCCAAGGAATTAGGCAAGAGTATTATTGTGGGCGGTTCAAACTACGGTCAGGGTTCTTCAAGAGAACATGCTGCTCTCGCTCCGCTTTATTTAGGAGTTAAGGCTGTTCTTGTCAAGTCATTTGCCCGTATCCACAGAGCAAACCTTATAAATGCAGGCATTCTGCCTCTTACATTCGTTAACGAGTCAGACTATGACAATATTTCTCAGGGTGACGAACTTCTCCTTGCTGATGTAAGAAAAGCAGTTGAGGACGGAAAGTCTGAACTTACTGTGATTAATAAGACAAACGGCAAGGAAATTCCTGTTCTCTGTGAACTCAGTGGACGTACAAAGGATATTATGCTTGCCGGCGGACTTCTTGACTACACAAGAGAAGCAATGAAGTAACATTGAATAATATTAAAATTAAATTGTCTAATGACAAGATATTCAGGAACAATAAATTTCCTGATATGTATTCTGAAACAATATTGAACTTTAATGAACCCATCAATGTATTGCGTCAGAATAAATTTGAAGTTAAGAATAACATTTCTCCCATAACTACCTTAAAATGTATTCTTGATAATTATTCTGCCGATAAAAAAATTATTGCACTTAATTTTGCAAATGCAATGTATGCAGGCGGCGGATATATTCTGGGAGGCAGTGCACAGGAAGAAAGCCTGTGCAGAGCCTCGATGCTGTATTATACCATTAAAACTCAAAAAAGGTTTTATATAAAAAACAGACTTCATATATTGCCTGATTATACCGATACTATGATTTATTCGCACAATGTTCCCTTAATCCGTAATGAAAACAGCGAACTTCTCGATAAATTCATGTCATGTGATTTCATTACCTGTCCTGCGGTAAATCGTACTTTTGCAAAATTTATATTTTCAGACAAAAATATAAACAACAAGATGTCAGTCAGAATAAAAAGGATAATTTCACTCGCTGTATCTGAAAATCCGGATATTATTATACTTGGTGCATTTGGCTGCGGGGCTTTCGGAAACAAACGTGAAACCATCTACAAAATATTTGAAGATACAATTAATGCATATATTCCTGATAACATAAAGGTTATATTTGCAGTTGTATGAATATTAAAAATGGAGGCAGATACCCATGTCAAAAATTAAAATGACTACCCCCCTCGTTGAGATGGACGGAGATGAAATGACCAGAATACTCTGGAAATGGATAAAGGAAATTCTCCTTGAACCTTATGTTGAACTCAACACAGAGTACTATGATTTAGGTCTTGAACACAGAGAAAAGACAAAAGATAAAGTGACTTTTGATTCTGCTGAAGCTACAAAGAAGTATGGCGTTGCAGTAAAGTGTGCAACAATAACACCTAACGCTGCAAGAATGCCTGAATATAATCTTACAGAAATGTGGAAGTCACCAAACGGTACAATAAGAGCTATCCTTGACGGTACTGTTTTCAGAACTCCGATCATTGTAAAGGGTATTGAACCATATATACCTACATGGACAAAGCCTATTACAATCGCACGTCATGCTTACGGCGATGTTTACAAAAATACGGAATTAAGAGTACAGAAAGGCAGCAAGGCTGAGCTTGTTGTTACTGATAAAGACGGAAATGAAACTCGTGAGCTTATTCATGATTTTACAAATTCAGACGGTATTATTCAGGGATTGCATAACCTCGACAACAGTATTGCAGGTTTTGCAAGAGCCTGCCTTAATTACGGACTTGATCTGAAGCAGGATGTATGGTTTGCAACTAAGGATACAATTTCTAAAAAGTATGACCATAGATTCAAGGATATTTTCCAGGAAATATATGATAATGAATATAAGGAAAAGTATGAGGCAGCAGGTATAGAATATTTCTATACACTCATAGATGACGCTGTTGCAAGAGTTATTCGTTCAAACGGCGGATACATATGGGCATGCAAAAATTATGACGGTGATGTAATGTCAGACATGGTTTCGACTGCTTACGGAAGCCTTGCTATGATGACATCTGTACTTGTTTCACCTGACGGAATTTATGAATATGAGGCTGCACATGGAACAGTTCAGCGTCATTATTATAAGTATCTCAAGGGCGAAGAAACATCTACAAACTCTGTTGCAACTATCTTTGCATGGAGCGGTGCTTTACGCAAGAGAGGCGAGCTTGACAGCACCCCTGAACTTTGCGAATTTGCAGATAAGCTGGAAAAGGCAACTATTCAGACTATTGAAGAAGGCGTTATGACAGGTGACCTCTATATGCTTTCAAAGCTTGAAAACAAGAAAAAGGTTGATTCAAAAACTTTCCTTGAAGAAATAAATAAAAGACTGGAAGCATTGGTTAAGTAATAAAAAGGCAGCATAAGCCGTAACGTTAATCATTGGAAAGGCGTGTTATTAATAGATGTCCAAACAATCAGTATCTGCATCTGTAATCAGAAGACTTCCCAGATATTACAGATTTCTTGCCGAGCTTGAAACACAAAAAGTAGAAAGAATATCTTCAAGAGAACTTTCGGAGAGAATGGGGCTTACTGCTTCACAAATACGTCAGGACTTAAACTGCTTCGGCGGATTCGGTCAGCAGGGGTACGGCTATAATGTCAGAGAGCTTCATGCTGAAATAGGCAAAATCCTTGGTGTTATGTCAAACAGACCTACTATTATAGTAGGTGCAGGTAATCTCGGAAAGGCTATCGCCACACATATTGATTTTACCAAAAGAGGATTTAATTTAATCGGCATTTTTGATTCAAATCCTGATTTGAAAAATAAAAAAATCGGAAACTTGAATGTTATGCTGACCGACACTTTAGATGATTTCTGCCGAACCGAAAAACCCATTGCAGCAGTTCTATGTATTCCCAAAACTGCTGCTGCCCAAGTTGCCGACAGACTTGTTTCACTTGGTATACACGCTTTCTGGAATTTCAGTCATTATGATTTAAAGATCAATCATTCAGATGTAATCGTAGAAAACGTACACCTTGGAGACAGCTTGATGACATTGTCCTTTGGATTAAACAATCTTAATCAATCAGAAGATTAATAAAAAAACTGTATCAAGTATTTTTCTTGATACAGTTTTTTACAATAAAAACATGCATAATAAATTCACGAACTCCATAATTTATATTTATAGCAAGACAACAAATTTTAAAAAATTTGTTAATTTAAAAATTATACTTGAAAATATATTAAATATATGATAAACTATTATAAACGGTATAATCCGTATATTTAGGAAAGGATGGATGTTATGACATTATTCTGGGCGATTGCTTTTATTGTGCTTGTAATTGCAGAAGTCCTTACGCTTCAGTTGATATCAATATGGCTTGCAATTGGTGCATTATGTGCATTGATAAGCTCTCTTTTTACGACAAGTGTTTTGGCTCAAGCATTAATATTTACAATCTCATCAGCTGCTTTACTCATTATTACTTTCCCGCTAATACGAAAAAATTCCAATGCAAAAAAAACCGCCACTAATTCCGAACTAAACATTGGTGAAAACGCTACCGTAATTGAAGAGATTAATTCAGAGAACGGTACAGGACGTGTAAATTTAAACGGCGTTGACTGGATGGCTGTTTCAGACTGCATTATTCCTGCCGGTTCAACCGTTGTGGTTACTGAAATTGACGGTGCAAAGCTTAAAGTAATATTGAAACATAAAGAACAGCATATTAATTTATAATATTGGAGGTATTATTTATGGACGCAAAAGCTTACATCATTATAGGTATACTTATATTTTTAATTATTATTTTTATAAGATGTATCAGAATTGTTCCTCAGGCATATGTTTTCGTAATAGAAAAATTTGGTTCATATCATTGTGAATGGCAAACAGGTCTTCATTTTATGTTCCCATTTATTTATCGTGTCGCCGGAAAAATCTCTCTCAAGGAAAAGGTTGTTGACTTTAAACCGCAGGACGTTATTACAAAAGATAATGTTACTATGAAAATAGATACTGTTGTCTTTTATCAAATTACAAATGCAAGACAATATATATATGGTGTTGAACGTCCTCTTGCTGCAATTGAAAACTTATCCGCAACAACACTAAGAAATATTATCGGTGAACTTGAACTTGACGCTACACTTACCTCAAGAGATGTAATCAATACTAAGATTACTGCCATACTTGACCAGGCTACTGACCGTTGGGGAATCAAGGTTAATAGAGTAGAACTTAAAAATATCCTGCCGCCAAGAGAAATTCAGGACGCTATGGAAAAGCAGATGAAAGCTGAACGTGAACGCCGTGAAAAAATTCTTCAGGCTGAGGGTGAAAAGAAATCACAAATTCTTGTTGCTGAAGGCGAAAAGGAGTCTAAAATTCTTAGAGCTGAAGCTGAAAAACAGTCAATGATTCTTCATGCTACAGCTGTTAAAGAGCAGAAAATCCTTGAAGCTACCGGTGAAGCACAGGCAATTGAGCTTGTTCAGCAAGCTCTTGCAGACAGCTTGATAAAGCTCAATAACGCTAATCCATCCGAAAAGGTAATTCAGCTTAAATCACTTGAAGCATTTGGAAAGGCTGCTGACGGAAAAGCCACAAAAATTATTATCCCAAGCGAAATTCAGGGGCTTGCAGGTCTTGTTACAAGCATAAAAGAATCCGCATCGGATATTAAAAATCAATAAATGTCGAATTTTGCATATTAAACAAAAAGAACAGGATTTTCCTGTTCTTTTTGTTATGTGATACAATTTTTTTAAAATAATAAAAAGTTGTTTTTTTTCTCTTGCATGAAACATAATGGTGGTGTATAATAATAAAGTAATGTGTCATAGTTTTTAAAAATAATTAGCTTTTATCTTGAAATTTTATTTAACTAATTACACTTTTGCTAATTATATGACTTATTATATTCCATTATTTGTTAATCATCAATAAAAATAAAGATGTGATTAACATTTAATAAATTTAATATTTTTTCATTAATTGTTAGAACAAAAATTAAAAAGATATAAATATAAATTTTAATTTTAAGGAACAAAGAACAAAAATCAAGGTGGTAACAAAAAATGGTTTTTTCCAGGCTCTTCTTTCTCTATTTCTTTTTTCCGATCTGTCTTATTTCATATGCAGGTTCGGGAAATCTAAAAAACAAAAACACAGTATTGATTATTTTCTCGCTGATTTTCTATGCATGGGGTGAACCGTTCTATATTCTGCTTTTAATTCTGAGTTCATTTATAAATTACGTTGCAGGTTTGGTTATAGGACGATTTCAAGGTACTAAAATAGATATGGCTGCTACTGCTGTAACAGTAACATATGATATTCTTATGCTTGGTATTTTTAAGTACAGCGGTTTCATTGTTGAAAATATCAATGCTTTTTTTAATGCAGATTTTTCTGTCCCAAATTTAAAGCTTCCAATCGGCATCAGTTTTTATACATTTCAGATTATTTCCTATATCATTGATTGCCATTGGGAAACAGTCAAACCTCAAAAGAGCTTCTTTAAATTCCTGATGTATGTTTCTCTGTTTCCTCAGCTTGTTGCAGGTCCGATTGTCCGTTATAGTACAATTGAAAAAGAAATTGACAACAGAAAAACTACAGTAAAGGATATATCATACGGATTTAACAGATTAATAATCGGTCTGTCAAAAAAAGTTCTGATTGCAAATAATCTCGGAATCGTTGTAGATAATTTTTTAAAAACTCCTGAAAATTCCACATTTATAGGTACTTGGCTTGGTGCTGTATTATATGCTATGCAGATTTATTATGACTTTTCAGGATATTCAGATATGGCTATAGGTATGGGACGAATTTTTGGTTTCCATTTTGATGAAAACTTTAATTATCCTTTCATTTGCAAAGATGTTACTGAATTCTGGCAAAGATGGCACATATCACTTAGCTCGTTTTTTCGTGACTACTTATTATATGTTCCGATTTTTGGAAAAAGAAGAAAATACGGAGGTTTGTTTTTAGTTTGGTTTTGTACAGGCTTGTGGCATGGTGCAAGCTGGAACTTTATCATCTGGGGGCTTTACTACGGAATGTTCATTTTCATTGAAATGAAAATCGGCAAAAAGAAAATGAAAAAAATGCCTTTGGTTATAAGACATATATATAACAAAATTGTAATAGTTATCGGATTCGGAATATTCTATTTTGAAGATTTCGGAAAGCTTGGAAGATTCTTGAAAAATATATTTGGATTCGGTGGAAACGGATTTATTGCTGAATATGACAAAATGACTATTGTAAATAACGAATACTTAATTTTGATTGCCCTAATTTTCTGTCTGCCTATAATTCCAATTCTTAAAAAGTTATGTGAAAAATCATATCCTATCAAAACTGCTGCATCAGTTGCAGCAATGTGTATATGCAGTTTACTGCTTATTACAAGCAGTATTATGCTGGTTGATGCAACAAACAATCCTTTCCTTTATTTCAGATTTTAAGAGGTGTGCATTTTAATGTCAAACGAAATAAAAAATGATAACTCTTCAATAGATATTAATGTTCCTAAATCCAAGCCAAATCGCCGAAGGAAAAGAATAATCCTTGAAAGCAGAATTGCTGCAATAAATGTTATGCTCGTTGCAGGTATTCTGCTTACAGGCTCAGTTTATTTTCTTTTCTTTAAGCGTGATACAGTATCTCATGAAGAAAACAGAAAATTAGCTGAATTTCCAAAGTTCAGCTTTGATGATTATTTCAGCGGAAAATATACGGAGGAAATTGCAAATTATTATGATGATACTGTTCCCAACAGAAGCTTTTTCAAAAAGAAAGTTTCAAATCTCCTCTCTTTAAAAGGCAGAACATACGGTGACGGTGATGATGCAATCGTATTTTATGGCCCTGCACTAGCACCTGAAAATAAATCACAGTCAGAAAAAGTAACAACTACCGCTAAACAAGCAACAACAGCTCTTGCACAAACTGAAGATGCCACAACAGTTACAACAACTATGCCTGATAATAAAAACCCTGCTGTTGATAACGGAATGATTTCAAATAACATTGTTGTTGTAAATCACAGAGGTCTTATGCTTTACGGCGGCGGCATGCAGAACGGTCAGGAATATGCAAACAGCTTAAATGAGTATAAGAAAGCTCTGGGTGATAATGTAAACGTATACTCTATGGTTTGTCCGACTGCTGTTTCCTACTATATGCCAGAAAATTACCTTAATATGACCGCAAGTGAAGAAGATAACATTAACAATATCAATTCATTCCTTTCAAATGTAAAGCCTGTTGATGTATTTACCGCCCTTCTCTTCCATAAGTCTGAAGCTATTTATTCGAGAACTGACCACCATTGGCAGCCTTTGGGTGCGTACTATGCTGCACAAAAATTTGCTGAAACAGCAGGAGTAGAATTTGCCGAACTTAATGACCAGAACTATGAAACAGTTACACTTCCTGGATATGTCGGTACATTATACGGATATACTCAAAGTGCTGATCTTTTGAATAATCCGGAGGACTTCATTTACTATATTCCTAAAACTGAATGTAAAACTACCCGATATGATACATCATTTGCAAATGGTGTTGAGGGCAGCTTAACTCTTGATCCGACAAATATGTCAACATCAAGCTATTATATGGTATTCGGCGGAGACGAACAAATCACTCACATTGAAACGCAATGCAAAAATGGCAGAACTCTTGTAATATTCAAGGATAGCTACGGAAATGCTCTTGCTCCTGTCCTTACAGGTTCATTTGAAAATATTTATGTATGTGACATAAGATACTTCAATCTTAATGCTGTAAGTTTTATTCAGCAGGTTGGCGGTACAGATGTTTTATTTGCCATGAATACTTACAGTGCTACAGGTCAAAATCATAATTATATAGAATCAATCAGAACTCAATAGGAGGTTTGAATGAAAGAATTATCCTATCCTTTCGATAGTCATTATATAATGCGTTACAGAAAAAAACTAAAAAAAACGCTGCTCAATGATTCAAGTTCAAGAATCAAAAAGAAAATTGCCGTATTGGGCGGTTCAACAACTGATGACATTATTTTTGCCCTTGAGCTTTTTCTGCTTAACACAGGTATAGAACCGATATTTTACAAGTCGGAATATAATAAATGTTGGGAGGACGCTGTTTTCGGCAATCCTGAACTGGATGCGTTTGTTCCGGATATTGTATTTATCCACACTACTTATAGAAATATAACAGAGTTTTCCCATAATATTTCCGATACAGAAAATGAAATTGAAGAAAAAATAAATTCACAATTTTCTCATTTTAAAAATATGTGGACTTCAATATCAGAAAAATTTTCATGTCCTATTATTCAAAATAACTTTGATATTCCTCTTTGCCGCAATTTAGGCAATTCAGACTGTTGGAATATTCACGGAAAAACTTATTTTATCAACCGACTCAATGAAATGATGTCAGATTATGCAAGAAGGAACAATGGATTTTATATAAATGATATTAATTATCTTTCTGCATGTATTGGTCTTGAAAAATGGCATGACTCAGAAGTATGGTATATGTATAAATATGCTTTAGGTCTTGACTGTATTCCTGAGCTTGCATATAATATTTCATGCATTATAAAATCTATATATGGAAAAAACAAAAAGGTCATTGCTCTTGACCTTGATAACACTCTTTGGGGAGGCGTTATCGGTGATGACGGTCAGGAAGGCATTGAAATAGGTCAGGAAAACCCTGTAGCTCAATCCTACAGTGAATTTCAGTCTTACCTTAAAAATTATAAAGACCTCGGAATACTTCTTACCGTTTGTTCAAAAAACGAAGAAGAGAATGCTTTACTGGGTTTGAATCACCCTGAAAGTATCCTGAAAAAAGATGATTTTGTTTTGATTAAGGCAAATTGGGAAAGTAAAGACAGAAATATCTCAGCTATGGCTGACGAACTTTCGCTTTTAACCGAAAGCTTTGTTTTTGTTGACGATAATCCGGCTGAATGTGAAATTGTCGGTTCTCAGCTGCCTGACGTAAGTGTTATAGGATTTCAAAATGTTCATGAAGCTATGTACAAGCTAAACAGAAGCGGTTACTTTGAAATTACATCATTATCAGAGGATGACCTGAAACGCAATGATATGTACATTGCCAATGCAAAAAGAGCTGAACAGAAAAAAACTTTTGAAAATTATGGTGACTACTTGCTCAGTCTTGAAATGAAAGCTGAAATTGAGCCGTTTCGTCCTGTATATATCAAAAGAATTGCTCAGCTGACAAATAAAAGCAATCAATTCAACCTTACAACAAGGCGTTATACTGCTGAAGAAATCGAAAAAATCAGTTCATCTGAAAATTATATCTGCATTTACGGCAAGCTTGAGGACAAGTTTGGTGACAATGGTGTTGTTTCTGTTGTAATAGGAGAAAAACATGGTACAAAGCTGGATATTATCCTCTGGCTTATGAGCTGTCGTGTTTTAAAGCGTGATATGGAGCTTGCAATGCTTGACAGGCTTGCAGAATATGCAAAAAATTCAGGAATTACCAAATTGGTCGGCACATATATACCTACAGCTAAAAATAAAATGGTAAAGAATTTTTATGATGAAACTCTTGGTTTTTCAGCCGTAAACAGTCTGCCTTATGGTACAGCCGTATTTGAACTCGACATTCAGAACTACAAAAAGAAAAATAAAGTTATTGACGTAATGGAAAGTGAGTGTTTATATAATGAACAGAAATGAAGTATTAAAAAAGTTAAATGTAATATTCAGAGATGTGTTTGATGATGATTCAATTGTTATTAACGATAGGACAACCTCAAACGATATTGAGGAATGGGACAGTATTGAACATATTAATCTTATCGGTGCTGTTGAAGATGAATTTTCAATGCGTTTTAAAATGAAAGAGGTTTCAGGAATGAAAAACGTAGGTGAAATGGTTGACATTATATGTGAAAGAGGAAAATTTTAGTCCTCTTTCTATTACATATAAAGTTTATTAGTCATTAATCTATCTTAATTGACAATACATCTGAAAAAAGCTATTGTTTTTTTCGCTTAATTATGATACAATTGATAAAGAAATAAAATGAACAAAAGGAGTTCGGCAAAATGCCAGCTAAAATAAAAGATAATTTTAATGATGACAATTTTGTCAGCGAAAATATTATTGCAGGACGCAATCCTGTAATTGAAGCTTTGAAATCAGATTCAGACATTGATGCCGTATACATCAGCGGCGGAGGCGGAAGTTTAAATCTTATACGAAAGCTAGCTAAGGATAAGGGTATAGTTGTTAAAGATGTTCAGGACAGCAAGCTTACTCAAATGTGCAGCGGTGCTTCACACCAAGGTGTTGCAGCTGTAGGTGCCTGCGGAAAATATGTAACTGTTGAGGATATTTTGAATATATCCAAAAATAAAGGAACTAAGCCTTTTATTATTATTTGCGATGAAATTGAAGATCCTCATAACCTCGGTGCAATTATTCGTACCGCTGAATCAGCAGGTGCAGATGGAGTTATTATTCCTAAACGCCGCAGTGCTTCACTTAACGCAACAGTGTTTAAAACATCAGCAGGTGCTGCAAGCTGGCTACCTGTTGCAAAGGTATCAAACCTCGCAAATACTATTGATATGCTTAAAGAAAACGGCGTGTGGATTTACGGTACTGATGCAAGCGGCTCAGATTACTCCAAAACAGACCTGACTGGCAGTATGGCTCTTGTTATAGGCTCTGAAGGCTTTGGAATAAGCAAACTTATCCTTAAAAAATGTGACTTCCTTTTGAAGCTGCCTATGTTTGGGAAGATTACTTCGCTTAATGCATCTGTTGCTGCCGGAATTTTCATGTATGAAACTGTAAGGCAGAGAAATGTAGAAAATTAAATAAGGAGTAGTAGATACTATGTCTAAACAAAAGCTTTCTCTTGAAGACATTTTGGACGAGTATTCTACTGATGAAAAGAACAGTCAGTCTAAAACTACAGGAAACAGACTGAAAACTGAAAAAATCTTGAATTCAGCAGATAAAATAAATGCTCCTCCTGATAGTAAAGAAGAAAAAGTTAAACGAATTATTCGCAATCATACAAAATCTCCAAAAATCGGTGACGGAACGCTGAGACGTCCAAATCCTGCCAATGACGTTAAGCCGGCTGATTTGGCACGTTCAAAAGTATCTTTTGTAAATTCTTCAGCTTTAAGTCAACTGAGAAGCTCTAAGGCGGATAATCAATCCGGATATGACAACGCTGTTGTGACTAATACTGTGGATAGTGATTATACACCTAAAATCAGAAGAATGTCTGATTCCACAAGAGCTAAAGAAATCGAAAAAATAAAAAAGAAACATAAAAAAGGCAGGAAACTCAATAAAACCTATAAAAAGGAACGTCCTGAGGGCGAATATCTTTACGCTCCTCCAAAGGTCAAAAAACGAAAGCGCACTGAATCAGTTGAAGAAGAAGCTATGAGACCTGAAAATCAGCGCCTTATCACCGATATTGTTCCCTCACCTAAAGCCGTTGAAGCTGCAAAACCTGTTACGCCAGCACCAAGAGCTGAAAAAACAAGTATTGATTTAAGCTCAGAAAACAATCTTCAGGCGGAAGAACTTGATATACATATCACACAGGAAACTGACTACAGCAAAAAAAATAAAACTAAACGAACAAAAAGACTTGTTGATTTTAATTATTACGGTGATGTTGAAGACGTTGGACGTGACATTTTTGAACTTAAAAGTACCATATCCGTAAGAGTCTTTATTATGATTCTCACTTCGTTTATGAGTGTTTACCTTACTCTTGCGGCACAATTCAAGCTCCCTATAATAGATTATCTGAATCAATCACTGCATGTCAGATTTTTCATAGCTGCACAAATTATTATCGGACTCATTTCAGCCGTTTGTTCGCTTTCAGTTTTCACAAACGGATTTAGAAAACTATTTACACTAAAAGCAGACTGTGACAGCATGACTGCATTGACCTCTGCTTCATGTATTATTGCGGCACTGTTTTCATTGACTACTCCGGAGCTTGTCATGAACAATAAAGTACACATTTATATGCCGGTTGGTGTCTTGTCACTGCTTTTCAATGCTCTTGGAAAAAATCTGATTATCACACGAGCCGCACGAAATTTCAATTTTGTTTCAAAGAACTTTGACAGACATGGCATTGTTTTTGTAAGCGATGAAACAAAAGCAGAATCACTTACACGAGGTACGTTGGGTGACTTTCCTATTCTTGCTTCAATGCGGAAAACAGATTTTCTTACTGACTTTTTAAGGTACACTTATTCTTCAGATATTGCAGATAAATTCTGCAAACGTGCTGTTCCGCTTTGCTTTATTGCCTCGCTGGGTGTATCAGGAGTGTTGACATACATACGAAGTGAATCAATAAGCTTTGGCTTTTCGATTTTTTCACTTCTTATTTGTGCTTCTTCCTGTATGGCAATGTCTTTAGTTGTAAATCTTCCACTTGATAACGCATCAAGGAAGTTTATAAAGAATAAAGGCATCATGCTTGGCTATCAAAGTGTTGATGATTTCTTTGACACAAACTCAATATTGATAAATGCTGATAAGCTCTTCCCTACCGGTTCTATTAATTTAAGCGGAATCAAGGTTTTCTCAGATACAAAAATTGATGAAGCTTTGCTTGAAGCAGCAAGTCTGACTCATTATGCAGGAAGCGTTATGCAGGAACTTTTCAATGACGTTATTGCAGGAAACAAAGATATATTATATCCTATTGAAAATTTCTCATATGAAGATTCTATGGGAATCGGCGGCTGGATTAATAATAAACGAGTTCTTTTCGGTAATCGTGAGCTTATGACCAGTCACTATATTGAGGGAATGCCTACAAAAACCAAAGAAACTGAATTTACTTCCAATGGACAGGAAGCTGTTTATCTTTCAATTTCAGGCAATTTATCTGCAATGTTCATTGTTGACATCAAAGCTGACAAGGAAGTTAAATCATGGATAAAACAATTAAGCAAACGTAATATTTTCCTGATAATAAAAAGTGTTGACGCTTGTATAACTTTAAAAAAGATTTCTTCGATTTTCAATGTACCTGAAGAAATGATGAAGGTTATTCCAAGCAAACTCCACAAAGAATTTGACGAAGAAACTTCAAAGGCAGTAAGATTAAGTGCATCTATGGCATGTACAGGAAAGTTCACTTCATTAGCTCAGCTTATAAACGGAACTAAAAATGTTTATTCCGCTTCAATTATAGGCCTGATTTTTCAGACTGCCTCTATTCTTCTCGGATTTGCATTATGCATTCTGCTTATTTTATCAAGAGATTTCAGCTATGACTATATGTCAGCAACATCTTTGATTGCATATAATATAATTTGTACATGTGTTACATACTTTGCCGTCAATATGAAGCAAATGTAATCAGTTTTTATGGTATTAAATATACATTTATTTTACAGGACGGATTCTTTTATCCGTCCTTTTCTATAAACAAACAAACATAAAGCCTTTATCTATGCTTTGTGGCAGTATTGCTCCAACTGTGAAAGGAAGGAATTTCATGCAAAATAAAGACAACAAATACAGATATAATTCAGACCTGCCTCGCCCATCTTCTTATAACAAAAGAAAGCAGACTGGTCAGCCTTTAGATAAAAATTCTGACAATGAACAAACTCAATATATCGGTAATATGGACAGTTTTTCAGATACGGCTGAAATCCCGTATTATGAGGACAGTCGCCAAACTGAAACAGATAATATGTATCGACCGCAGAGTGCAGGAAACCGCAATAATATGAGAAATTCTTATTATGGCAGACCTCAAAGTACGGCTCGGAATAATTATAATAACCACCCGAACCACAATAACAGCAGTCAGGCACATCAAAGGTCAAATGGTAGAGTATACAGAAATGAAACACCACATCACCAAGAAAGAAGGAATACCGTTCCGCAAAATCATCAAAAACAAATGCGTTCTGAATATGAACATCATCCAAGAACAGCACCAACAGAACATGAACGACGTCCAAGACCTGTGGCACAAGAAAATAAGTACCGTCAAAGAACTTTGCCTGATGACGAAAGTCGTAAAAATACACAAACAAAGAAGAAAAGACCACCACAGCAGCCTCCTGTTCAATATAAGAAAAAGAGAAAAAAGAAAAGACGTTTCGGTCTTGTTTCACGCATTATCCTTTCAATTGTTACTCTTGTTGTTGTTATTTTTGCAATTTATTCAGCTGTTTCATTGGCTCTAATTAAAAAAATACACTACGTTGAAAGCAATATAACAAGCTATTCCGGACTTCTTGATGAAAGCTATGTCAAAAACGTTCTGTTAATCGGAACAGACGGCAGAACTGCCTCAGACAGAGGACGCTCGGATACAATGATACTGCTTTCAATCAACAGTAAAACAGACGAAATATTCCTGACATCATTAATGCGTGATTCCTATGTAGATATATCAGGCTACGGCTGGAACAAGCTTAATGCCGCTTATTCATTCGGCGGCCCTGAACTTTTGATTGACACTATACAGCGTAACTTTGACGTTAAAGTAACAGACTACATTGCAGTAAACTTTAACGCATTTGCTGCTGTTGTTGACGCTGTTGACGGAGTTGAAATAAATGTTTCAGACAGCGAAGCAGAGGCTATAAACCAAATTCTTCATGATGAAGTAAATGAGCTTATGGGTGATGCTATTGATTCAGATTACCTTAGCAGCGGCGGTAAATATAAACTTAACGGAAAACAGGCTCTTTCATATGCAAGAATAAGATATGTCGGAAATGCTGATTTTGAAAGAACAGAACGTCAAAGAGAAGTTCTCTCAAAAATTGCTGACAATATGAAAACCTTTAACCCTAAAAAGCTTACTGGAGTTATGAAAGCTGCACTTCCTGAAATGACTACAAATATGAAAACCCGTGAACTGTATTTATTATCACTAAGACTTCCATTTTTACTCAGATATGACATTGAACAGCTGAGAGTTCCTGCTGATGATACATGGACAGGCAATAACGTATATATTGGTGATGATTTATCATCTGTATTGGAAGTTGATTTTAATGCAAACATAGATATGCTCAAACAAAAGGTATTTACTGACAAAAAATAATTATAACCATTCGCTAATATATTTCAAAAAGTCTCAAATAAATATTAAATCACCTATTCACATTCATGTCGCTTTATGCTAAAATACATTAAGGCAGTGCGGTAGGAAGCTTTATCCCCTATTGCCATCAACTTGAAAGGAGCGGCTTTTTGACATGTTTGGAATTGTTAGTAAAAGAAAGAAAGAGGTTGTTGATAAATCAGTATATCTTGAAGTATTCGGCGATAACTGCGTTGCGTACAGAGTAACAACAGGTACTATCAGCGGACTTGGCTATCCGATTATTACATACGGCGTTGAGGCGGAGGATTTCAATAACGGAACTATTGAAACTATTCCCGATTTTTCAAGAAATATTGAGGATGCTGTAGACTTTACCGAAATGATGATCAATAAAAAATCCAAACCAAGCCAAATGTATTCATTAGCCTTAAATTATTTATATTTTTCTATTTAAAATAGTAGACAAATCTTTCTGTTTATGGTAAAATAATATAGTTGCCTGCTTTATGTCGGATTTCCGCATAAGTGCAATACCCAAAAGAAAGGAAGATTTTTATGGCAGAACTTAAATTTGAAATTACAGAACAATTGGGCGTTTTAGCAACAAATGCAAAAGGTTGGAACAAAGAACTCAACCTTGTAAGCTGGAATGAACGTGAACCCAAATATGATATTCGTGAATGGTCACCTGATCACACTAAAATGGGAAAAGGCTGCACATTAACCATTGATGAAGTTGCCGCATTAAAAGACATTCTCAATGACCTTGACCTTGATTCATTTGAATAATAATAAAGGCAAAATTAAAATAAAGGCTTGAAGTTTGTAGTAAACAAACTTCAAGCCTTTTTAAATGAAACAGAATATTTTTACAAATATGTCAAATAACTACCATATTCATCAATAAAATGATATAAATTACTGCAACATTATGTTAAAATATGCTCAAAGGAGATGATTGTTATGCTTAAAGAGCGTGGATTTTATAAGGGTATAAACTTCGGTGGTTGGTTTTCACAGTGTTCCTATGATGAAACACATTTTGATAAATTCATAACAGAAACTGACTTTGAAAAGGTTGCATCATGGGGACTTGACCATATAAGACTGCCTATTGATTACAATATTGTAGAAAATTCCGACGGAACTTTTAATGAAAAAATTATTTCAAAAATTGACCGTATTTTTGAATTATGTCAGAAATACTCCTTGAATGCTGTACTCGACCTACATAAAACAGCAGGATTTTCATTCGATGACTATTCTGAAAATGAATACGGTTTCTTTGAAAATGAACATTATCAGGAACATTTCTATCAGCTTTGGGAAAATATTGCCAAAAGATATGGTAAATTCTCTGACAGAATTGCGTTTGAACTTCTTAATGAAGTCACTGACCCGGAATATATAACTGCATGGAATAAAATTGTAAAAAAATGTATTGCAAGAATTCGTAAATTTGCTCCTGAAACCTTAATTCTGGTAGGAAGCTATCAAAATAATGACGCTAAGGCTGTAAAAGACCTTGATGCACCTTTTGACAGCAACGTTATATATAATATGCATTGCTATGAACCATTGCAGTTTACACATCAAGGAGCTTACTGGACTGATAAAATTGACCCAAATGCACGCTGCTCATTTGAAGAAAGCGGAATAACTACGGAATTATTTGAAAAGCTTTTTGAGTCTGCCATAAAAAAAGCAAAAGAAAACAATACTGAATTATACTGCGGAGAGTATGGTGTAATTGACTGCATTTCTCCTGAAGATAGTATAAAGTGGTACAAAACCATTAACTCCGTATTTGAAAAATACGGCATAGGACGTTGTGCATGGACATATAAAAATATGGACTTTGGTATTTCTGACAGCAGACTTGATAATATCCGCCATGAACTTCTTAATTATTTTTAATACAAAGCCACACAAATATTGTACAGTTTTGTATTAATTAAGTGTCATAATCTGACATTTTCCTAAATCAGCCTCTTGCAGTTTATCATGAATCGTGATAAAATAATTGCAGGAGGCGATTTTATGGACTTTGAAACTGAAAGAAAAATTGCAGAACATTTATTTTCTCAGCGTGAGGAAAACTTTGAACATGCTTCATTTGACCGTGAAATAGCTTTTTATGAAAGTATATGCTCAGGCAACATGAAACTCGTAAAGGTTTTTATGAAGCCCCTTTTTAGTGAAGGCTGCGGTATTTTGAGTGAAAATCATCTGCAAAACCTTAAATATCATATGGTTGTACTTGCTGCACTCATAGCCCGCTACTGTATAAAAGGCGGAATGGCTCCTGAAGAATCTTACAGTCTGAGTGACTTTTATATTCTGAAAACCGATAAATGTGCAACAGAAGCTGAGATAAGAGTAATTCATTATGAAATGATTGAAAGTTATACAAATAAAATGCGTCAGATAAAACTTATCGGTGTTTATTCAAAACAAATAGTCCGTGCGGTTGATTATATAATATGTCATCTGCATAGCCGTATTTTGCTTGAGGAAGCTGCCGAGTACCTTAAAATAAGTCCTGCTTATCTTTCCAGATTATTCAAAAAGGAAATTGGAATTTCATTCGGTGAATATGTAAATAAAATGAAGATTGAAGAAGCTGCCTCACTTTTGCTGTATACAGAGTATAACGATACCGAAATAAGCAATCTTCTTGCATTCAGTTCTCAAAGTTATTTTATAAAGGTATTCAGAAAATATATTGGCACAACTCCAAAGAAATACAAAAAGCAATATAATATCCCTGACTTTTCAAACCGCTGAATACAGCGGTTTATTTCTTATTTAAAATATCATTATTTTACCATTTTTGTCATAAAAATAGTATATAAATTTACAGAAGTATACTATTATAAATTTAAGCAAAATTTAATTTGCAATGTACTTTTCACATATGTTGCATTGAAAAATATAATTGAGAGGGAAATGACTATGAAAACAAAAAAAATCAGGAGATTTGCAGCAGCCATTGCAGCTTGTACAGTTATGGCATCAGCTATGCCGGTAATTCCGACAACTTCACTGGCTGCCGGAAACATCATCAGCAATTCAACCTTTGAAACAGGCACTTCCGGTTGGGGAACTTACAAAGAAAGCGGTGGAGCTTGTTCATTAAAAACTGAGAACGGAAAGCTTGCTCTGACTGTAAGCAATGTCGGTAAGGTTAATTATGCAGTTCAGGTATTCTATGATATCATTCCGCTTTATCAAAATGGTGTATATCGTCTGAAATATGATATTTCATCAACAACAGACAGATATATAGAAGCTATGATTCAGCAAAATGGCGGAACTTATCAGGCTTATACATGGAAAGGTCTTGAACTTACTTCCACTCCTCAAACAGTTAATTACGAATTTACCATGGAAGCAGAAACAGATATTATGTCCAAACTCGTTTTTAACTGCGGTATACAGGAGAAACATGAGGGTGCACTCCCTGAACATAAAATTTACATCGACAATGTTTCTCTTGAGCTTGTTGATGACAGCAAGGTGGATTATTCTTCAAACAGAACTTATGAACCACCTATAACGACTAATCAGGTCGGCTACAGAACAGACAGCAAAAAAACTGCCGTTTTCCGTAATACAAATGAAAGTGAATTTTCTGTTGTAAATGCAGCTACAAATAAAGTTGTATACACAGGAAAACTCTCAGATGAAATAAATAATACTTCAGCAGGAGAAGTAAACAAAACAGGTGATTTCTCATCTGTAACCGAACCGGGAAAATACTACATAAAGTGTGGAAATCTTGATAATTCCTATACTTTTGAGATTTCAGATAATGTTTATTCAAATTTGCTTGATGACAGTGTAAGAATGTTGTATTTGCAGCGCTGCGGTACTACAGTACAGGACAGTGACTTTGGTCATAAGGCTTGTCATACAGGACTTGCAACAGTTTATGGCACAAATGAAAAAATTGATGTTTCAGGCGGTTGGCATGATGCAGGAGATTACGGAAGATATATAGTTCCTGCTGCAAAGTCTATTGCAGATCTTCTTTATGCATATCAGGCAAATCCTGCTCTTTATACAGACAGCATCGGTATTCCTGAAAGCGGAAACGGTACACCGGATATCCTTGATGAAGCACGTTATGAACTTGAATGGATGAAGAAAATGCAGAGATCAGACGGAGGTGTATACCACAAGGTTACTTGTGAAAACTTCCCGGGATATGTTGCTCCTCAGGAGGAAACTGCTCCGCTTATTGTTACACCTGTTTCTACTACTGCAACTGCTGATTTCTGTGCATCTATGGCTCTTGCCTATGAATTCTACAAAGACATTGACTCTGATTTTGCTAAGGATTGTTTGAATCGTGCCGAGCTTGCATGGAGTTACCTTGAAGCAAATCCAAACCTTATCTTCAGCAACCCTGAGGATATTTCTACAGGAGAATACGGTGATACATCAGATAAAGATGAGCGTTACTGGGCTGCTGCACAGCTTTATCGTGCAACAGGAAACAGCAAGTATGAAAGTGCATTAAACAGCATGTCGGCTTCAAAAGGACTTGACTGGTCAACCGTTGGCGACTATGGAAATATTGCAATTCTTACATCCAAAAATATAGACAGCAGTTCAAAAATCTATTCAAAAGCAAGAACAGCTGTTATCACTCAGGCAGATAAATTTGCATCTGCTTCTAAAAATTCACCTTATGGTGTTGCACTCACAAAGTTTGACTGGGGCAGCAATATGACTGTAGCAAATGCAGGTATCATACTAAGTACTGCATATAATCTCACAAATGACGAAACCTATCTTAACGCTGCAAATGCTCAGATTGATTATCTCCTCGGAACAAATCCTAATGGTGAATGCTACTTCACAGGTTATGGAACGGTATCACCAGAAAATCCTCATCACAGACCTTCAATGGCTGTTGGAAAAGCAATGAAGGGAATGCTCGTAGGCGGTGTAAACTCAAATCTTGAGGATAGTGCAGCTAAAGCTTATTGTCAGGATCTCCCTGCTGCAAAGCGTTATGTTGACAATTCAGAAAGCTATTCTACAAACGAAATAACAATATACTGGAATTCTCCTCTTACATACCTTATTTCTCTTACTGATAATGCAGAACATGGTGATTATAAATTCATTCTTGGTGATTTAAACTGTGACGGATATATTGACTGCTTTGATATGGCCTCAGCAAGAACGGGACTTGTAAAAGGTTCATTTAATGATAATAATTCATCTAAGGCTGCTGATGTAAATCAAGACGGAAAATTTGATGTTTCAGACGCAGTTCTCCTTAGCCAATACATTATTGGAAAAATAAAAACTTTCCCTAAGGCTGATACCCCTGTTACTCCAACTGAACCAAGTAATCCGAGTAAAATAAATGATTATGGTACTCCTATGAACGAAAATGCATCTGTAATAGCTGATTTCAGAAAAGGTCAAACACCTGTATTCTTTGCTTCTGACGGCTGGACAAACGGCAGCTGTTTCGACTGCGGATGGTATAAGAAAAATACATCATTTGATGATGGTGTATTAAATCTGACTATTGATAAGGATAATTCAGGTAAATACAATTATTCAGCTGCTGAGTACAGAACAACGGATTTCTATCATTATGGTTACTATGAAACATCAATGCAGGCTATAAAAAATGATGGTGTTGTTTCATCATTCTTCACTTATACAGGTCCTTCGGATAACAATCCTTGGGATGAAATAGATATTGAGGTTCTTGGTAAGGATACCACTAAAGTACAGCTCAATTACTATACAAATGGTGTTGGCAATCACGAATATATGTATGACCTTGGCTTTGATGCTTCTGAAGGTTTTCATACATACGGTTTTGACTGGCAGGCTGACCATATAACATGGTATGTTGACGGAAAAGCTGTTTATACTGCATACAACAACATTCCTTCAACACCTGGAAAAATAATGATGAATGTATGGCCTGGTACGGGAGTTGATGAATGGCTTAAACCATTCAATGGCAATACACCTCTTACAGCCCGTTATCAGTGGGTAACATACAATAAGTAATTATAAGCTGATTCCCTCCCTTTATAATAGAATAGAAAGGAGCAGAGAAAATTTTTCTCTGCTCCTTTTGCCTTTTCAAATATTGCTGAACTGTAAAAATTTGACCAGTTATTGCTATTCGTTAAATGTTATTACATTATGTTTTTCTTAGAATATAGCCAAATTGTAAATGAACTATAAATTTTGTTCATTTTTTAATAAACTATTGACTTTTAAATTTTAAGTGATATAATAAATTTAAAAGGAGGTGTTCTCATATGAAGAACAAATTTAAAAGCAAGTTCTTAAGCAAAATTGCCGGTTGCTTAACTGCATTGATTGTTTGCGGTACAAATCTTCCCTCACTAAATGCTGATGCTGCTACAGTAATTACAGAAAATAAAACCGGTACAGAAGACGGATATGCTTACGAACTTTGGAAAGACAGTGGAAATACAACAATGACTCTCACAGGAAACGGAACATTCACTTGTGAGTGGAATAATATTAATAACTGTCTCTTCCGTAAAGGACAGAAGTTTGACTGTACACAAACATATCAGGATTTAAATGGTGTTTATATTGACTATG
>OGDY01000227.1_pt1 | contig 76215 bp, 70 predicted proteins | sample 1570341 | NCBI WGS metagenome assembly OGDY01 (sample SAMEA2581972, study PRJEB24529) | metagenome | biome: Human gut stool | place: China | collected 2011 | reverse complement strand
ATTGTACCAATGTTAACGTGTGGCTTTGATCTTACAAATTTTTCCTTTGCCATTTAAATTTCCTCCTTTAATTTTTGGATTTTCATGGATTAGCAGAAAATGATATTTTCTGCTTTTCCTTTTTATCCATTTATATTATTTTAAAATTAATAACATATTATTACTTTGCTATATTTTGCATTTTATAATATTTTCTTTAATTTTGCAATACTTTAAGGTTAATTTATAGAATAATTTACCTAAAAGTCACAAAATTAGTTTTCTTTCTTAGTTCTTGATGCAACAATTTGCTCTAAGATTGATTTTGGAACTTCTTCGTAATGGCTTGGTTCCATTGAATATGTTCCTCTTCCTTGAGTTTTTGAACGTAAGTCTGTAGCATAACCAAACATTTCTGAAAGTGGTATAAATCCTCTTATTATTTGGTTTCCAGATCTTTCTTCCATTCCTTCCATTCTACCACGTCTAGCATTTATGTCTCCAATAACATCTCCCATGTATTCTTGTGGAACTGTTACTTCAACCTTCATAATAGGCTCTAGTATTACAGATTTAGCTTGTTTACATCCTTCTTTGAATGCCATTGATGCGGCAATCTTGAATGCCATTTCTGATGAATCGACTTCATGGTAAGAACCATCAACTAATGTTGCTTTGAAGTCTATAACTGGGTAACCAGCTAAGATACCACTCATTGCAGCTTCTCTTAATCCATCTTCTATTGGTTTTACATATTCCTTTGGAACTGCTCCACCAACAATCTTGCTCTCGAATTGAACACCTGAACCTGGCTCTAATGGTTCCATTTCAAACCATACATCACCGTATTGTCCGTGTCCACCAGATTGACGTACAAATTTACCTTGTACCTTAACTTTATTTCTGATTGTTTCCTTGTAAGAAACTTGTGGTTTACCAACTGTACATTCAACTTTGAACTCTCTCTTTAATCTGTCTACGATTATATCTAGGTGAAGCTCACCCATTCCTGCTATAATTGTTTGTCCAGTTTCTTGATCTGTCCATGTTTTGAATGTTGGATCTTCTTCAGCAAGTTTTGCTAAAGCTATACCCATTTTTTCTCCGTTTGCCTTATCTTTTGGCTCAATAGCTATATCGATAACTGGCTCTGGGAATTCCATAGATTCAAGTATTATTGGGTGATCTGGATCACATAGTGTATCACCTGTTGATACATCTTTTAATCCAACTGCTGCAGCTATATCTCCAGCATAAACCTTATCTATATCTTGTCTATGGTTTGCATGCATTAATAGAATTCTTCCGATTCTGTCCTTTTTGTCCTTAGTAGCATTTAATATTGTTGATCCTGTTGTACATGTTCCAGAATATACTCTGAAGAAGCATAATTTTCCAACATAAGGGTCTGTCATTATTTTAAATGCTAAAGCAGCAAATGGTGCTTTATCGTCAGTCTTACTTTCAACTTCGTTTCCATCTTCATCTACACCTTTGATTGGTGGAATGTCTAATGGAGAAGGTAAGTAATCTACTACTGCATTTAGAAGCTCTTGAACACCTTTGTTCTTATATGATGATCCACATGTTACAGGAACTACAGTGTTTGCTATTGTTCCTTTTCTTAGTCCTTGCTTAATTTCGGCTTCAGTTAATTCTTCACCGTCAAGATATTTCATCATTAATTCATCATCTTGTTCAGCGGCAGCTTCTACCATTGCTGATCTATATTTTTCAGCATCTGCTTTCATGTCTTCAGGAATGTCACATTCTTCAATGTCTTTTCCTAAATCGTCTTTATGAATGAAAGCTCTCATTTTTATTAAGTCTACGATTCCTTTGAAATTGTCTTCGGCACCTATTGGCAATTGAATTGGAACTGGGTTTGCACCTAGTCTTGTTTTCATTTGCTCAACACATCCGTAGAAATCAGCTCCAACTATATCCATCTTATTTACATAAGCCATTCTTGGAACTTTGTATTTATCAGCTTGTCTCCAAACTGTTTCTGATTGTGGTTGAACTCCACCTTTTGCAGCAAGTACAAGTATTGCACTATCTAGAACTCTAAGAGATCTTTCAACCTCAACTGTAAAGTCAACGTGACCTGGTGTGTCGATAATGTTAATTCTATTACCTAACCAGTGGCATGTTGTAGCAGCTGATGTAATTGTAATACCTCTTTCTTGCTCTTGAACCATCCAGTCCATAGTAGCAGCACCATCGTGAACCTCACCAATTTTGTGTGTTCTACCAGTGTAGAAAAGTATTCTCTCAGTTGTAGTAGTTTTTCCCGCGTCAATGTGGGCCATAATTCCTATATTTCTTGTTTTTTCTAAAGGAAATTCTCTTCCGTCTCCGGCCATAATTTTTCTTCCTTTCTATTTAATTTCTTTTTTTATCTTGATATACATTTATTTCTATAAATCTTAGCTTAAAGCATAGTGCTTATCGTTGAATTTTATTAGAAATAAATTGCACTTCAAATTTTGATTAGAAGCAAGTATAACAAGGCAACCGAATCAAAAATAACGGAGGCGTACGTGGTGTACGTCGAGTATATTTTTAGATGAAGGTTAACGATGTTAGACGTAGCTTATAATTAAAATTTTAGAATTTATAGTGAGCGAAAGCCTTATTAGCTTCAGCCATCTTATGCATATCTTCTTTCTTCTTGAAAGCTCCACCGTTTCCAGCTACTGCATCCATTATTTCTCCTGCTAATTTTTCAGACATTGTTTTTTCATGTCTATTTCTAGCATAAGTAACTAACCATCTTAGTCCTAATGTTTGTCTTCTTTCTGGTCTAATCTCTAATGGTACTTGGTATGTAGCACCACCAATTCTTCTTGCTTTAACTTCAAGAACTGGCATTACGTTGTTAAGTGCTTCTTCAAATACTTCTAGTGGATTTTTTTGCTCTTTTTCTTTTATAATGTCAAATGCATCATAAACGATTGCTTGAGCAACTGTTTTTTTACCATCAAGCATAACATTGTTTATTAATTTTGTAACAACTTTGCTATTATAAATTGGATCTGGTAAAACTTCTCTTTTTGCTATATATCCTTTTCTTGGCACTATTCTTCCCTCCTTATAAAATTTGATACTTTTTTCCTAGTATCTTCGGTACTCTAAAAAGTTTAATACTAAGCTTTTTGCTTTTCTTCTTAAAACTTTTCTAGTTTAGTGCTATATATCTTAAATTTAAGTAACAACTTAAACTAGTAAGCTATATGCACTCTTTTAATCTAAGTTTTTTTATTTCTTTGGACGCTTAGCTCCATACTTAGATCTTCCTTGCATTCTGTCTTTAACACCTGCAGTATCTAATGTTCCTCTTATGATGTGGTATCTAACACCTGGAAGGTCTTTTACTCTTCCACCTCTTATTAGAACAACGCTGTGCTCTTGTAGGTTGTGTCCAATTCCTGGAATATAAGAAGTAACTTCGTATCCATTTGAAAGCTTAACTCTGGCAACTTTTCTTAATGCTGAGTTTGGTTTCTTAGGTGTTACAGTTTTTACAACAGTACATACACCTCTTTTTTGTGGAGCTCTTTTATTTGTTGTTTTCTTTTTCATAGAATTGTATCCATGTTGAAGAGCTGGTGATGTAGATTTTGTTGTTGTTGTTTTTCTTCCTTTTCTTACTAATTGATTAATTGTTGGCACTTAAATTTCACCTCCTGTTTTTTATTTCTAGTATTTTTCTTTATAAAAAAATAATAAAGCCATTTTTACTAGCTCTATTATTTTACCATGTTTCTTCTGTAAAGTCAATGCAATTTTTTCATTTTTTCGCATTTCCGTAAGGTTTTATTCACTTAGTTTTTCTCCACAATTACTGCAGAATCTTGCTCCATCTTCATATTTTTCTTTGCAATTTGGACAGATGTTTTCTTTTTCAGCTTGAACCGGCTTTTTCTTTCCACATTTCATGCAGAAGTTTCCGTGATTTTCTTGTCCACATTTGCAAGTCCATATATTTAAAGTTTTTTCTTCATTTTTGTCTGTAGTATGTACTGCCGTAGTACTTTCTGGCTCACTAACTTTAGTTGCTACATTGTCTTCTCTTTTTACCGGTTCTGCTATTTTAGGGTCATATACTGGAGTTTGTACAGAATTTGGATTTGTTGTAGCATTTGCAACTCCATTTAAAGGATTTCCCATGCTCATGTTTGCGACTCCAATTCCCATGAATCCGTTGAAAGCTCCTCCACTATTTTCAGCTGCTTTTTCAACGGCACTTGCATATGCTTCTGTCATAGTAGCTTTTTGTTGATATGTATCACTTCCAAGCTCATATTTATCTATTTTTTCTTTTGAATCTTCAGTAAGTGTTACACTTTCTACAACGAATGTTTCAAGTTTCATTCCTCTATTTCTTATTTGCTCATCGAATACTTGCTCGTCCATTAATTCTCTAATTTCATCAGTTTGGCTAGGTAATGATAAAGCTGCTATTTTTCTATCATCTTCACCTAAACTATTTGTTACATTTTGGAATACTGCAACAACTTCTGCTCTCATTTGCTCTGTAATTTCTGTTTTTGTATATGAATCTCTTGTTCCCGAAATTTCCATCATGAATTTTGCTGGATCTATTATTTTGAATGTATATTTTCCAAAACATTTTATTTCAACGCTCATTGGCATTAATGTATTTGTTCTTGGATTTGTTAATGGGTGTCCCCAATCTCTATAAGGTATTGGATTTTGAGTTCCAAATTTATTGTCTAGTATTTCTTTTGTATTAAAATAGAATACTGCTTGCTCTTTTGCAATTGCTCCTCCAAATTTAAATCTTTCCCACATATCTTTGAATACTGGTCCAAAATCTCCTCCAAAGAATGATGGAGATGCTTCTGTTTTAAATTCATAAGTTCCCGCTTCTGCAGTTGCATCTAAAATTCTTCCATTATCATATAATGCTGCAACTTGACCTGGTGCTACAATTATTCTACTTCCATTTGGAATTACACCATTTTCTGTTGTTACCTTTCTCATTAATATTTCGTTACCCATGTCTTCACACATAATTGGTTTTAAAAATTGATCTTTTAATTCTCCTTTAATCGCTGCTCCTGCTGCCTTGATTAATCCCATAATTAATATCCTCCTATTGTTTTAACTTCATTATTATTTTCTTTGGTTTATTATATTAAGTTTACATTAATATCTAAATGGTTCTAGGTTTGAAAGTACCCAGTCATGAACTCCTGTGCTAACAATGCTTCCACAGTATTCGCATTTTCCTGAAGATGTAAATTTAAGAGGTGCTCCACAGTTAGGGCAATTTTTTGCATCTAGATTTTCTTTGCCTTTAGCAGTTAGTGTTCCTTTTGTTCTTTCAAAGGTCATTTTATATACTGTTATTCTATCTTGATTTTTATTTCCTTGTACAACATTTCCTGTTTTTTCGTCAATTATATAATCTCTCTTAGTTGCTTTTAACGCAACATCAACAATATCTTTCTCTTCTGTTTGTCTAAAGCTGTATATAGTTGCATAGTTTACAGCTATTCTTTCCACAACATTTATTGTTTTATTTCTGATGTATTCTTGTATTTGTGCATTGTGTTGTTCAAATAATTTTTCAGTTTCTAATGGTCTCATTTCTTCCCATTTTCTCTCTGTCCATGCATGTTGCATTTTTACATATAAATCTTTTGTCCATGATAAGAATTCTTCTTCTGAGAATAATGGATCAATTGCCTTTATTTTTTCTGCTTGTTCATGTGATTGAGGCACATCATGAACCGATGTAGTATAAACTGGCATTGTGTTTTGATAATTGAATTGATTATTATCATTTCCGTTTTTCTTCTTTGCATAGTTTTTTATAAAAATAATTGCAGCTATTACAATTATCGCAATAATTATAAATTCTGGACTTCCAAAATTTATAAATGCTCCTTCATAAAATCCACCTGAAGAGCTTCCCCCATCATAATCCCAGCTACTCGAAGAGCTTCCCCAGTCACTAGAAGAACTGCCCCAATCGCTTGATGAACTTCCACTGTCATATCTGTCAAAACTTCCAACATCAGCAAAAGTTACATTTAAATTTAGTAGCAAAACTACTGCACATATCGTTACAATTCTTATTATTTTCTTTAGCTTCATAAATTTCCCCTTTAGCTTTATCTTTATTTTTTATTTTCATCAAAAGTATATCATAAGAATTTTCAATTTACCACATATATTCAAAATTTCTTTAAAATAATCTTTCCAGTCTTTTTTCTCTATTCCTTCCCTGCAAAATATATCCGTCATTTCTAGAATTTCTCCATTCATTTTTACTGTTAGTGTACCAATTCTTTGCTTTTCTTTCACTGGTGCTTCTAATGCATTAAGGCAATTTATTTCTACATTTATCTTGTCTATTTCTCCTTCTTTCAGTGTCATTTCTTTTAAATTTAGTTCTCCCATCTCCAATTCAAGAACAGATTTCTTTCCTTTTATTATAGATATTCTTTTTTCGTTTATATTCTTCCATCTTGCAAACTCTTCCTGCACCTTTGCCTCAATATTTTGTATTTTATAGTTTTTAAATGTGTATTCTATTAATCTCACACTGTCTTGAGTTCTGTTCTTTTTCGTGTCTGCTCCCAGAACAACAACAATTATATCCATTGAATTTCTTTTTGTTTCTGTTACAAGGCATCTACCAGCATTATTTGTAAAGCCTGTTTTTACTCCCACAACTCCATCCAACACGCCAAGTAATTCATTTGTATTCATAATATTTCTTGGTTGATTATTTATATATATTGTTGTTTGTTTTGTCCCAACAATTTTCTTAAATGTTTCATTATTCATGGCATAATCTGTTAGTATTGCAAGTTCTGAAGCCGTTGTATAATGTTCACTATTATCCAGTCCATGAGGCGTTACAAAATGAGTGTTTTTTAGCTCAAGTTCTTCTGCTTTTTTATTCATTAATTCTGCAAATCCTTCAACACTTCCGCCAACAGCTTCTGCTAAAGCAACTGCTGCATCATTTCCAGACCTTAGCATAAGTCCATATAATAGATCTTTTATTGTTGTCTTATCTCCCGATTTTAGTCCTAATCTTGAACCTCCTGTCCACCCTGCTTTTTTACTTACAACCACCTCTTGGTTTAAGTCTGCGTTTTCAAGCACCACCGTTGCTGTCATAATTTTTGTTGTAGATGCCATTGCAGATTTCATATCTTCATTTTTTCCATATATAACTTTTTTAGATATTCTATCATAAACCGCATATCTTCTTGAATTAATCACAGGCTCTTTGCTTAACTTGGCAGAGACTTCATCTATTTCATTTTTTATCTCGTTATCCACCTGTTCATCTGAAACAGTACTATCTTCGTCCACATCATCTGCACTAACTGTGGATATTGTTCCCATAAAACAAACTATAAAAAGGACCATAATTATTGTAATTATTAGTCCTTTTTTATTTATTTTATTATTTTTTATTATTATCATTTCGTAGCCCTCACTTTGAATACTTTTTCTTTAGAAATAATATTCTTTGGCTACAAAAATTATTCTTTTTTATTTTAATTTGCAAATGACATTGCAAAATTTGTGCCTTCCTTTAGTCCTATTATTACCTTAATAGTTTTATTGTTAGCTGATGCAGAAACTCTATCTTTAATTTCTATTGTAACAACATAATATGAACCTTGTTCAGATATATCCTTCATTTCATAAAAGTTATTCTCATAGAAACTTGCTTCCATGCTTTGAATATAACTACTAAGCGTTGGGAAAGTATTTGCTTTATAGGTTGCATCTAATAAATTATAAGCTGTTTCATAATCTTTAGAATTTATCATCTTCATAAACTTGTCTGCATCTGTAACCGCCTTTGATTCATTTGATGCCTGTGCATATTGTGTTTTAAAATAGTCTGTTTCTATTGTGTAATCGTCAAGCATTACGGTATATTTCATTGGAGATGTTTCTTTGAATATATAATGATTATTTACACTATCTATACATGTATATTCTGTGTATCCATCATAATAATCTCTAACATATTGTGTAATTTCGGCATCAACCATTTTGTTTCTTATACTTGATACATATGTGTCAAATTTTTCTTTACTATCAAATCTTTTCTGTTTGTACTCTTCATCCAGCATTCCATATAGATAATCAGGATCATATAATAAATCAGTTCTCGTTTTTTCATAATATAGCTGTGAAACAGATTTATATTTGCTACTTTGATTTGTATATTTATTGTAGTCATTTGCTTTAATTTCTGTTACAGGGGTAATGTTTAGAGTATACCCTGTAACTTTTCCTGCATAATCATTTGGATATACTAAAAAGGTATTATTACTCATGTCAAGTTCAATAATTAACTTATATGATTGTTTCAAACCTTCTCCAACTATTTTTCCCTTTACTAAATATGCCGTTACGTTATTTGAGAGTGCAGTACTTAATATTTCATCTATATAAATATCAGATGTTCTATATTGTTTATATTTAGAATATATATTTGAATCGCTTATATTTTCACTCTTTATATATTCATCGCTCAATATTGAATAAATTTTTGTTCTATTTTCCTGTGTATTGTTTTCTAAAAGGTCATTTACTGCTGATTGATATGTTTCTGCACAATATTTTACATTATAATATTCGTACGAAGATTTTATATTTGACAAAGTATTTACATAATCAACTGTTATTTCTTTTCCTTCTTGGTTTTTATCTACATATTCACTGTCTTCATGAGGAATATTGGTATCAACATTCTTACTAATATTAATTAATATTGTTAGCATTATAATAATTAATATTACGATAGCAAATATTAATAGTAAAATTTTTTCTTTTTTGCTCATATTTAGTCTCCTTAAATTATCTTCTAATTGTAAATCCTAATTTTGTAAACATATCTTCGGCAAGTGATTGACTTCTTTTGTTATTTATTCTTATTTCAAAGTGAACGTGTGGTCCTGTTGAGTTACCAGTAGAACCTTCATACATTATCAATGTTCCTTTTGATACCTTTTGACCTGCCTTTGCAACTAATGAACTAGCATGTGCATATAGTGTAGAAACACCGTTTCCGTGGTCTATTATTACATAATTACCATAAGAATAATGTGTTCCCGCAGTTGTTACAGTACCATCTGCAGCAGCATATACCGGTGTTCCACCATTTTGTGTTGGGTTTATATCAACTGCACCGTGATTTGCATAACTACCTACAAAAGAAATTGGGTCTTTTATAGGATTCGATAATAATACTCCATTTACATTATAGCTTCCATCTAGTTCCACTGTTCCTGTAGCTCCACCGTCTTGAGATGAGTCTGTATCAAGAACACTGTCTATATCGACTCCTGCACAAGAGAACATTTTCTTCATTATATTTAACACTGAATTTATCCAGTTATCTGGTGGCACGCAATAACTATTTCCAATAGATGATACTGTATAATTTCCACCTGCAAAATAATATGAACTTCCATTTATTCTTCTAGCAAAATCTTTTGTTGCATCTGAGAAATTATTGTATTTAGCCCATTTTGTTCCATTTTTATCAGTATAATAGTTTGATGAACCACCTGCTGTAAAGCTCATCCAATTATATGTTGATGGATCTATCAATCCCCAATTGGTTCCCGCACTGGACTCTGTTATTGCAACTGCCATAGTAAATACACCATTTACCTTATACTCTTGTTGAGATTCATAAATAGCATCAAGTGCTCCTAATAAGTTTTCTCTTGCCTTGCTACCAGATTTATAATATTTTGTGATAGCTGTTTTTAATTGATCTTTGGTAAGAACAAGTTCCGCTTCAGACTTTGTAATATCAACAATTATGTCAGAAGCTGTAGAATTCACTCTTAATTCTATGTCATCATATATACTAAGATCTAAATTATCTATACTATAGTCACCTTTTTTATATAATTGAATTAGATATTTAAATATTTCTGCTTGTTTCTGTGTTGATTCATTATTAATTAATTCTAAGAATATTCCCTCATCTGTAATAATTTTATTTCCCACAGATGCATTAAGATTTGAGTTTGGTACTCTATATGGCACATTCCATTGTGCTACTATAGATTTAGCCTTTGCTTCCATTCCTTGTTTGTCAATATTTACAGTGCTTCTTTCCCACTGGTTATAGTCTACCCTGTCTGTTTGAGTGTAAGTACAGCTTCCTAAAGAGTACTCTGTATCAACTCTTTTATATTCATGTACCTGAACGGGTTCTCTTTTTCCAGTTTTTTTATTTGTTTCAAATCTTGTCCTTACATTATCTTGAAAGTCTACCTTTTTTTCTGGAAGTGGGTCTGGACAAGCTACGTCTTGAACAACAACTTCTTGTCCTAGTGGATAATCTACAAGTCCCTGATTATTTATATATGATATATCTTGTTTTGCCATCCAAGTATCAACAGATGTAATTTGTGCACTGCTTTCAACGGTTGTTGTAATTATTGTTCTCTTATATTCTTCTTTATGAACTATTGGATCTAAGTTTTTTGTATTGTCAGGTATTGAAGAGTAAGCTAATCCTCCTCCCTCTACTTCGGAACCATTATACGTTTTTTGTACTACATTTACAGTCCAATCATACCAGCTATTGTATGTTTCAACCCTCATGCTATCTTGAATTGTTATAACTATTTCTCCATTTAGCACATGTTGTTCTATAAATTGATATACGTATTCCGGATTTTGAGTTACAAAACATAATGCTAGAGGTATTTCTATTGGCATAGAATATTTTTCTACTGTTTTTTTGTAATTTACAGACTGTTTAGTTACGGTATATGTAACTTGTTCATTATCCTCAACTTGTTTCCAATTAAAGAAATATAAGTTACCGTCATTGTCAACAGAGAATACTTTCTTAGACATTTCACGAAGTTGTTCTATTGTATATCCTTCCAAAACATCTTCGGTTTTTAAAGATGTAACATTTTCTGCATCTTTTCCAAAGAATTGATTACAGAACATGTTTGCAGTTTCAACAATTAATTCTTCATAATTTTTATCGAAGTTATGGTCATCTTCATATTCCAACCATTTTCCTTGGCTTGGCATTGCACTTTTTACTGCAGATACTGTGCTTGGACTTATAATATTATTAGTACCATTTATATCTTCAGAGTCATAAGCTACAAGCAAAGCTCCTGTAAATGCTCTAATCTTTTCTAATGGGTGAGATTTTTCCATCTGTGTAAAGAAAGCACTGCTAACATCGAAGTTCCAGCTTCCTGTGCTTACACTTCCTGTTTGCTTTGAATTTTCGTAAAGTGAATTATAATCTCCTAAAAATTCTAGTCCACTTAGTCCATCTCCATCTGCAGGTGCCCATAGTGCTGCAGCAGATACATTGTCTAAATATTCAGATGCAATTCTTCCACCCATACTGTGTCCAACAATTCCTATCTTATCCTTATCAATAGACAGATTAGTTTGCATATATTTTATAGCACTGTCTATATCTGATTTCATGTTATTCAAGGTGTACTTAGTACTTAATTCTGTACTATCTCCACATCCAGAGAAATCGATTGTTACAGATGCAATTCCATTACTAGCAAGCAATTTTCCCAATTTTATAAAGCATTCATTATCGCCTTTTTTGTTTCCTGTAAATCCATGGCACATAACTACTAAAGGCATGTTTTCTTCAATCTTAGTAGGTCTAATTATAATTGCTGGAATCTTTACTCCTGATCTGCTAGATTGAATTGTTGTACTGGTTGGTATTATTGTTGAAACATCAACAGATCCATCAACAATCATATTGTTATTTATTGCATAAAGCATAGCATCAAAGAAATCTTTTCTTACATATTCCATGTCTGTACTGGTTGTTCCGTCACTATCATGTTCTGCTCTTTTTATTTTTATTATTCCGTTATAATGATTTTCGTCCTCAGTAATTCCAAAATCAGGATATTGTGTAGCAAGCTGTGCAAGTAAGAATTGTTTTAAGTATTTATTTCTTTGCTTTATATTTTCAGGGTCATTCATGTCTTTAGAATAATCTATATCTCCACTTAAATAAAGCGATTGCATACTAAACCCTTTTTCTTGAATGATTCTTGCAAGGTTTTCAAGTTGTTCGTCTTGTATGTTTATTCCGTTATCAAGATTGTCTGTACTTGAAACTGATACAAATGAACTTCCTAAATCATCCACTCCTTTTGAAATTGATGAAAGCATACTTGTTAAAATAGCATATAAAAAACCTATAATGAGAATTACACCAAGAATAACTAATAAATATGGTAGAATTGCTGAAAATACTTTAGCTGCAACTGAAGCAACTTTTTGTTTTGCAGCACTCCTTGCCTTTTCTGTTGCATTTTTTGCAACATTTCCAGCAACCTTTCCAACTTGTTTTGCAGCCTGTACAGCTTTATCATTTTCAAGGTTTTCTATGTCATTAATCTCTTCATCATTATTATTGTTTTCAGGTCCCATAATTTTCTCCTAATTTATAAAATTTACCTCAAGTGATGATATGTCTGAATACAAACTCTTTGTTTCAGTACTATCAAATGTTTTTTTATTGTTTATAATATCACTAAATACAAGTTTTTTTACTTTTGTATATTCATTATATAATTTATCAATTCTAACACTTAAGTATTTTGTTTGATTTGGTTCTATTGTAAGACTGTTTTCATATATTTCACTTGTAAATGCAGTATAATTTAAATTGCTTCCTGAATATGTTGCATATATTCCATCATTATCTTCTTTTCTATTTATCATGATTGTATTACTACTATTATTTGTTACTTTGATGTTAAAAATTTCGTATTCATCATATATTGTCCTGTCAATTACCTCAACTGTTGCAACATTATTTGAGCCCTTTTTATTCTCAGTGATTGTTGCTACATATCTTAATACATTTATCTTGTTGTCTGTATCAACAGTTATATAATCTTCAATACTATTTCCAATATTTCCAGTTGATAAAATATCATTTAAAAAAGTTACTCTATAAGTTACTCCAACCCCTGTATATTTCCATGCCTCAATATTATAATCTTTTTTGCTTGTAAATATTTTATCATAATATTTTTGTTTGAAATCATTTTGAGTATTAAATAACTCCTTTTTACAACCATCGCTTAATAAATTATAAGCTGATGCAATATCGTTATTATTACAATAACTTATAAAAGAATTCACAAGTTCTTGACTTTTCTTAGCCACATTTTCTTCTATTTTTGTTCCTCCAGTTGAGACATCAGTCTGCAATACATTTGGTGACTTTGAACTTGAATCATTTCTTCTTGTGGTTGTTTCATTCGCAGTCTGTATATTGGAAGGTTGTGAATCAGCTGCTATCTTATTAAGTCCTCGTATTATAACTATTACAACGATGGCAACAATTATAAAAGTCCATATTTTCCTTCTATTTAAATTATAATATCTGATAATGCTGTTAAACATCTTCTTGTTCCTTTCGTCCAAAATATAATAGATTAATTTTAATTCTTTGTCCTTTAAAGCACACAATAACAAAAATTTTATTTTCAAACTTTATTGTGTCCTTTAAAATACAATGAATTAATTTTTTCTTGCATTACTATTTTTCTAAATAAAGCCAAAGTTGGAGTGCTTTGGCTTTATTGTTCTTTTGTATTATTTAGTTTTCTTTTTTTTAGGCACTTTAATGTTATTCATTCCTTTTTGTCCATAAATCATACGAGTTAAGTCAATTTCATTCTCAGCATACATTCTTGCATTTTCCCCTTTAACACCTTTGTCCTTATATTGTTCTGCAAGGTCTGCAACATATCCGTCTCTCTTCTTTCTATCATTTAATTCAGACTTGCTCCAATCATCTGTTCTTGCAAGTGCACCTTGTGCAATTTGAGCTGCATATTTTTTGGCATCTTCATCAGAATATTCAGCTGATTTGTATGCATCTCTGTATTTGTTTTCCAATTGCAAAGCTTTGTCTGCAAACTTAGCATTATCAACACCAGTTGCATATTGAATGTCGAACTCTCTAGCAGCCCACTCTTTTACTTTTTCTGCATCAAAGTCCTCATGTTTTGCTGCAATTCTCTCAAGATTATCCCTATCGTTGATATAATTATTTCTTGCAACTTTTCTCTGATGTTCTTCATGTCCTCCATTTAATACATCTGCTGCAAAACTTCCATTGAAGTTCTTTCCAACTTTACTTATTGTATCAATAGCACTATTTCCGACCTTATTTCCAAAGTACATTCCTGCTGATGCACCGGCTACGCCGTATTTGATTACATCTGATACATCTCCGCCTACCATTCCAAAGCCTACTCCCATAGCAGCACCACCAATAGTAGTTCCAACTTTACCAACTGTAAGCGCAGCCTTAGCTCCACCTTTTATAGCTTTAACGAAAACTCCTTTAGCTCCGCCAGCAAGTTTAAGCCTTCTATCAAATTCCTGTTTAGCAATTCTAGGCGTATTCTTAATTTTTCTGACAACTTTATTTCCTTTATGTTCTTTATCTGAATCAAGATTCATACTTGTATCTCCAACATATGTTGAAGGTATACTTGGGTCTGGTTCAGATACTGGTTGTACATTTTGATTTGTTCCAGGTGTTGGTTGTGCATTTGGATCTGGTTCTGGTTCTGTACTTTCATCCATTGTTTCCGTATTTTGAGTTGAAATCTGTGAATTATTTGAATCGTCTTCAGAGTTTTGATCAACCTGTGCATTCGGATCTGGTTGTGTAGTCTGCTTAGGTGTTTCTGTTTGATCTGTTTTAGCTTTATCTTTATCGTCTTTAGCTTCTTGCGCTTTTGTATCTTCTAAATCCCAAGGTTTTGCAACATCCAAGTTTGCTCCACCATCAACAGTATTTGAACTCTTTGGAATTTTAGGAACTTTTTCCTCTCTTGGCATTCCAGGAGCTCCCTTAGGTGGCTTAGGTGGTTTTCTCATTAAGTTGAATAATGAACTTGCAAGTGCTCCACCTGCGAATCCACCGATTCTGTCTTCTGTATTTCCTTGGATATGGAACATTTTCTTAACAATTTTCTCTGCTGGTACTATAAATGCCATAGCAAATATTGCATATATCATGTTTTGTGCTGCTAAGTCCAATGCAGATGATACAAATACTGTATATAATAGCATGTGTAATACTGGTAATAAAGCATAGAATATATAATCTTTCAACCAGAAGTTGAATGCCTGCGCTTTTCCATCACGAATTTTATCTAATGGATATGTAAGTGCTACCGCTGGTGCTATCATCGTATAGAATGCAAGCATTAATAATCTCTTCAAATATATAATAGTAAAATATACCGTATAGCCTGTAAAAGCAAAATACAATGCCATATAACCAAATTTTGCAGGTAAATTATCATATTGAGTCTTCATTCTTGCAACATTCACGAAGTTAGATTTCCACTGTCTTTCAGCAACAGGTTGTGGATTTCCATTATTATCTGTCGAGTCGTATAACCTTATTATGCACTCATTAATTGTTCCTTCTTCATCGTTTGTAAATACTTTTATAATCTGCTCTGATACAGTCATTGTAAATGCCATAATATAGTGCATAAAGAATATTAAGCAAAGTGCGACTAACCAGTCAACAAGCATTTGTTTATATTTTGCTTTATCGTTTGAGCTTGAGCTAATTACGATTCTTATGCCCATATATAGTAATACAGACATAAGTCCTACTATAGCAATATTTCTTATTGCAACATACCAATTACTTACAACATCTCTTAGACTTCTAACTATTGATTTGTCTTCTCCTCCTAAAAGTTTATCATAGTCCTGATCAGTCTTAAAAAAGTTAGCATTTAATGCCGAAATTCTTCCTGCAAATATTTCCACTGGTGTATAATCTATTGCAGAAACAGCATATGTTGTTCCATAAGAATGATCTATTCCTGTTCTTGATATATATACCGTTGGAGGCTCTGAATCATTTGTTGCATCATTTGCTTTCATATAATCTATAGCTCTTTGTCCTGCTATAACAACTTTGTAACCCTGACCATCTGCTGCTTTGCTTCCAACTATAGCTGTACGTAAAATGTAGTTTACTCCATCTGCAATTCCAACAAACAATGCAGTAAATGGTGAGAATAAGACTCCAAAAATGTCACTATCAGATTCAGTGTCTTCAAAATCTCCAGAAGAAGAAGTATCTGACGTAGAATCTTTTGCAGTGTCTTGAGATGACGCTGCATATTCCGCATAAACTCTTGTACTCATAATAAAGTTACTTAGCACTAGTATTACAAATAAAGCCATAATCTTTTGTATTACTTTTCTATTAAAAATTTGTTGCATTTCATTCCTCCCTTATTATGCCCTATTTTGATTATTTTCCATTAGTTTATTTAGATTTGTTTCCACAAATTCAAATTCTTTGGCAGTTGGCGTAATTTGTAGTATTGCCGTATCAGAACCCACTTTAAGTAGTCCCTCTCCTCTATTACATGTGGTTAAAAATCCTGCTTCTCCTTCGCTTAGTTTAAATACTTCTTTTACATATTGTATTTCAGATTTATCTTGTGCTAGTAATAATTTTGTATCAGATGATGTAAGTACTGCTTGTACCTCTGGTTTTTCATAGAAATCTTGGAATCTCTGAGAGATAATTGCAAGGGATACATTTCTTTTTCTGGCACGTCTTGCCATAGTGTTTAAGAAATCTACTGCCTCAGGATATGGAAGTAACATCCATGCCTCGTCGACAAGCACTCTCTTCTTTGCAGCCTTTCTTCTATCCTCACTGTTTTTCTTTACGTATTTTTCCCATATCCATGATAGAAGAATTTGTTGTGCAAGTGGTCTTGCAAATCTTTCCTCTAGTTGAGATATGTCTAGATTTATGAATAATGTTCCATCTAACAAATCGAATGTTGATTGTCCATCGAAGTATGCCATCTGTCCATCATATTCTCTTATATACTGTTTCATAACTTTTAATAAGTAACTATAATGGAATCTGTAATCTTGATTTTGATTCATCTCTGCATTTCTTTGTAATCTTTTATACCAGGATCCTATTGTAGGCATTTTCTTTCTCATTCTTCCTAGTAATTCTCCACTATTAGAAGTTCTAGATTCGTATATGCTTGCTGGATTATTTGTGATTCCGTAAGCAGCATACTCTTGTGCTACGGATTCAGCAATTATCTGTTTCGTTACTTCGTTTACTTCTTGGCTTCTTGTACTTCCTCTAGCCATTGTAAGTAAGGCTTGCGTAACGTCTTCAACTTTATTTTCAACATTTAGTACTGTTTTATCTCTACCTGTTATTTCGTCTTTAACAACTTCTGTTTCTATATCAAAAACATTTATAACTGTTTTTGAATTTGGGCTTAATACAACATTTATTCCTCCCAAGCTTTCTGCAACAAGGCTGTACTCGCCTTCAGCATCTAGTGCCAAACTTTGAATTCCCATAAGTACTGCTGACCTTGATATCAAAGTCTTCATAGTTACTGATTTACCAGCACCAGACTTAGCAAATATAACCATGTTGTAGTTTGATAATGAACTATGAAAGTTATCAAATAAAATTGGTACACCAGTCTGTTTATTAAATCCAAGTGGAATACCTGTTGTATGTCCAACTTCTGATGTTGTAAATGGGAATACTGTTGCCATTGATCTACGGTCAAAAGTATGTGTTTTGTTTATTTTATTTTGTGCAAATGGCAAATTTGATTGGAATGCTTCTTCTTGCATAGCCCATGCACTCTTAACTCCTACTAATGATTTAGACATTTCCGCAGATAGCATTTTTGTTAATCTATCTAAATCTTCAAGACTATATGCAAATAATGTTGATATAACAGATGCTTCATATAATTTGTTATATCCTGCGGCGATTTCGTCTCTTAAATTTTCTGCTTCAAATCTTTTTTGTGTTAAGTTACTTTCTCTGTTTATGTTTCCTCTGTCTGCAGCAACAATTCTTTCTGTTTCAAGCTCATTAATTGTTCTGTTTAATTCGTTTTGAGACCTTGCTTCTGCAATAGGATTTATATATATAGAAGTATTTATATCTCCAAACATATACATATCTCTGAATATTTCAGGGAATGTACACATTCTTGGAAGTGCAGATACGAAGAAGCTTCTTGCATATCTTTTAACGTTTGAGGCTATTTCCAAATGGTCAATACTGCTTGCATCTATTCCAGATGGAGCTATAAGCTCTTTTATGGTTTTCTTATGCAATATTCTAACTTCTTCATCACTCGTATAATCATTTCTAATATTGAAATCATTCATTTGTGATTTTTTATTTTTCTTGAACATTAGGCTTTTTTCTCCCTTCTAACTTTTTCCTTAGATTTCTCTGCAATGTCTTTTCCAAGCATTGCTTCGTTTTGTTCTATTATAAGTTGTGCAAGATTACTTATGATGTCATCTCTAGTTGTTACTTTCTTTTCATATTCTTTTTGTTTTTCTGTTTGAGCTTCTATAACTTTTTCATTTGCAAGTCTTGCAGCATCTCTTGCTATTTGTTCATCCAGCATTCTCATCTTCTTGTCCATGTAATCTGGTGCTGTTGAATATAGTTCGTTGTATCCAGCCTTCAAAGCTTTATCAATTCCATATACATCAGCATCATCTCTGTTGTATGCCACATAAAGTAAATCAACTAATTCTGTAGATGTCATTACTTTTCCTGTAACTCCACACACACTTAAAGTTCTAATTATTGATTGTGCTTTTGTATAAAGTTCAGAGAAAGCCATCTCTCTTATTTCTTCTTGAGCATAATCTCCAACTTCTTCTGAATAATATGGTATAACTACATAATATTTTTTATTAAGAATATTTTTATTTAAGCTCATTTTTTCTGTGTTATATATTATGTCTTTTCCATATTCATATAAGTTCTTTTGTTTTGTATATTCATATAAGGCTTGTTTTCTTTGTTCATCTGTTGCATTAGGAGATTGCATAACCTGTCTATATCTTAAGGTTTGTCTTTGATATTCTTGTTCAAGTTTATCAACTTCAGTTTTATATGTTTGCAAACTGCTTTCCAAATTAATTTTTCTTGTTTGAGTATAAATTTGAATTGGATGTGATAATGTATTTAAGAATTGAACAAATCCTTCTTCAACAGATACTTTTTCTGCTTGTGACATCAAGTCGTAGTTTATACCTTGACATTCAACAACCATAATAAATCTTTTTCCTTTTTTTTGTATAATCATGTTGTCTTCGATTTTATCAAACTCCATGAAATCAAATATAGATCCAACATTAAAGGTTTTAGTTTTTTCCTTTGTAACATGCTTTCCTTCATCTTTACTGTTTTGTTCTTCTTGTTGTTTTTCTTTAATTTTAGTATTTAGATATACAAATACTAAAGCAATTAGGAGTGCCATCATTATTGCAAGCATTATATATAATATAATTGTTAAAATACTTGTACTATTTGTCATTTGTTTCTACCTCCTTATTATCATACACGTATATTTTGTTGCCTTTTCTTTTAAAAAGAATTGCTCTTTTGATTACGTCGTCTAGATTTTCTCCACCAACGGCTTGGGTATCTTTCAATACTCCGATATTAGGAACTTTAAGCATACCAATTCCATAACCAATTAAGGCAAATACAGCAATAAGAATTATCCCAACAAAGCCCATCTTCATAAGTCTAAATATTAAATAAAATATAAGACCAACTCCAGCACCAACTGATGCATAGATTAGACTCTTGGGAGTAAATATAAATAATATTCTTCCCTCACCCTTCACATTTCTTGGCAAATTGTATGTTCCCATATTTTTCCTCCGTTTATATCATAATTCTACTTATATAATGAGTATAACATATTTTATTAAAAAATGTAACATAAATGCAAAAAAAAGTGCATTTTTATGCACTTTTAATTCTTTTGTAATATTCTTGCAATATATATGCAATATTTTATTTTTAACTAAGCTTTTACTTGGTTTGCTAATTGGTATACAACTTTTACAATTGATGTACCAGCAAATATTAATAAAGCACCAACAATGTATGGTATCATTGTTTTCTTGTATTCTGCTTTTTGTTCAGCACTTCCTATTATGTATTTAATACCTATAACTAATAGAACAATGATAGAAATTACTATACCAACTACTTGGATAATATTTACTATATTTGCTCCTAATGTTGTAATGTTGCTTGTGTCTGAAACAGTGCTTCCATTTTCTACTTGGCTGATTGTTCCATCAATATCAACTACTGCAAATGCAACGCTTGCTACGCTCATAACTAACATTATTGCTAATAATACTGTTGATATAATTTTAACTGATTTCTTCATACTTTATTCCTTTCTAGGTTTTACGCCTTCAAATAAATTTCTTTTAAAATTTTGTTAAGCTTTAACTTGTGATGCTAATTGGTATATAACCTTTACAATTGAAGTACCTGCGAATATTAAAACAGCACCAACTATATATGGTATCATTGTTGTTTTGTATTCTGCTTTTTGTTCAGCACTTCCTATTATATATTTAATACCTATAACTAGTAAAACTATGATAGCAACTACTATACCAACTACTTGGATAATATTTACTATGTTTGCACCTAGTGTTGTAATTTTACTTGTATCTGTTGTAGTTCCTCCAGTTTCAACTCCTGATATAACTGAATCAACATCAACTGCAAATACAACGCTTGCAATGCTCATAACTATCATTACTGCTAATAATAGAGTTGATATTACTTTAACTGATTTCTTCATATTTTCCTCCTTATCTTCGATTTTTATTAAAATCTCTTTTAGAGAATATTAAAAACTATTGAAATGATTGTAGTACTGTTAATACTATTTTCCATATTCCAAATGCACCAAATATTATAACACATCCAATTACATAAGGAATAAGTTTTTCTTTTATCTGTGCTTTTTCTTCTATAGAACCTGTTACGAATTTTATACCTATTATAAGTCCCCAGATTAAAGCAACTATAATTCCAACACCAAATAATGTGTTATAAATCAAGTTTGAAGTGTCTTTTATGTTTTCAGTACTTGGTAGTCCTACACCAGTTTGATTCTTTCCATTATTTACAAAATCGTCTCCACTTGTTACTATACCACTCAATGCTCCACCATCTGCATTACAGAAAGTAGGTAGTAAAAATAACATCATTATTAGAATTAATAAACAACTAATTATTTTATAACCTTTTTTCATCCGCCTTACCTTCTTTTTCCATGCTTAGTTATATTATATAACATTTTTCCTTTTTTTTCAACTATTATTTATTTGCTCTTACTTTAGCCTTTTATTCATGCTTTTTTCAGCCTTTTATTTGAGTTTATTTCTGCCTTTTATTGGCTCTTGTTTTTACTTTTTGTGCAATTAGTTTAACTTTTTATTGCCTTATTTTTTATTTTATTAGTTTAAAGCTTGATTTGTAAGATTATAAATAAGTCTTAAAATTGTTGGCGTACAAGCTATAAATATAATTCCCACAATATACGGAATCATTGTCTTTTTGTATTCTGCCTTCTTTTCTACACTTCCTAATAAGTATTTAACACCTAGTACTGATGCACCAACAGTAGAAACTACAACTCCAACAATTTGTACTATAGTGAATGCTGTATTTACTTTTGATTGAATTTCGCTTGGCATATCTTCAGCACCTTTTGACGGATCAAAATCACCAGGATTTATTGCTCCTCCCCAATCTGTTCCACTATCTGATGGATGCGCGGCAAAAGACTTGGTTGTATAAATAGAACCAAGCATCAATATTAATGTTATAATTATAATGCTAATTTTCTTTAAAGATTTATTCATATCCCATTTTATCCTTTATTTATAGCAAAATAGCTAATTTTATTACATGAATTTATTATATAGAATAATCTTTTATAAGTCAATATTTTTTATTTATTTTTTTATTTCTCCTCTTTTCTCATACAAGTCGCATTTGCTTTACATAATTTCATTTAACTTTTCACTTGACGTTCTTTTTTTAAACCGCATTCATTTTATAGAGTTAATTTCAGGTTTTATCTCGGAGTTTTACCTCACCTTCAAGTTGTATTTTCATTATATCTTGGTCCATTTATTAAAAATCTTTTTAGCCTTTTGCTTGATGGTTCACCGATCTTCTATAATATTCGGCAATTAGTTCGTCTAATTCTATGCTAAGTTTGTATATAATACTATAATCTTCCCCTTTTATTATACTATTGTTTAATTTTTTTCTTAATTTACAAATTTCTTCATTTAGCATTTTCTTATCCCTCTTTTCGCTTCATTTTATTTGATGCATATAAAATATCATAGTATCTTTTATAAGTCAACATTTTTCGTTTGTTTTTAGAGGGTTTGAGCCGTTTTTCGTATTCCATATTTTGGTGTTTTTTTACTAATTTTGATTGCATTTTTCTTTTTATTTTTTTATATTTGATTTTTTGATATTTGATTTAATATTTTCGACATTTTTCAGCACACATATTTTAGTAAATTATTTGCGTATTTTGTTTATATTTTGCCTATCATGAGCTTATATTGTCTTTTTATTTCGTATATTATTTATTTTTAACGACAGACATTACCATCATATCTTCTTTAAAAGCATCGTTTAATACTTGTTTTACATATTTTTCATCTACTTCGTCGAATTTTTCTAAGTATTCAAAACTGTTTATTCCTTTTACATAGTCACTTATGAACATTCTTGCGATGTCACTAACACTATTGTATTCGCATACATAATCTCCATAGATTTTTTTCTTTATTCTTTCAAAATATTTCGAATCTATTTCTTCGCTCTTCATTTTTTCTATTTCAGCTTTTACTCTTTTTTCTACTTCTTCAGGATTTTTTGATTGTCCTGCAATAAGTATATGCGAGTATTGTTTTGAAAATTCGTAGTCTAAATCTGGTTTTGCTAAAAGTAATCCTTCATTATATAACTCGTTGTATAATTTTGAGCTTTTTCCTATTAACATATTAAGAATTATTTCTATTGCAATATGTCTTTTTACAACCTCTTTATATTTTTCAGTTAAATCATCTTTTATTCCTATCATAAATAGTGGAAGGCTGACTTCCATTGTTTTAGTTACTGTTTTTTTATTTATTTCTTTTCCTTCTTTTGGATATATTCTTGTAACTTCATCTCTTCTGTCTTGAGTTTTTAGTCTTTTCTTTATTTCTTCAAGAATTTTTTCTGGTTCAAAATCTCCAACAACTATAAATACCATGTTGCAAGGGTGATAGAATGTATTGTAGCATTTAAACAAAACATCTGGTGTTATTTTGCTTATACTTTCAACTGTTCCTGCAATATCTAGTTTTACAGGATTTACTTTATAAAGGCAATCCATCGCTCCAATGTATAATTGCCAGCCCGGATCGTCATCATACATTCCTATTTCTTGTCCTATTATTCCTTTTTCCTTTTCTACATTTTTATCTGTGAAATATGGATTTTGAACATAATCCATTAGTTCATCTAATCCTTCATAAAAATTTGAAGTACATTCGAATAAATATGCAGTATGGTCATTAGTTGTATAAGCATTTGCATCTATTCCAAGCGCCATAAGTGTATATAAACTATCTGTTCCATCTTTTTGTTCAAACATTTTATGCTCTAAGAAGTGTGCCACTCCATCTGGAATTATTACTTCTTCTTTTGCGTCTGTTGTAATGAATCTGTTGTCGATTGATCCGAACTGAGTAGCCCACATAACATATTTTTTCTGAATGCCTTTTTTAGGAATTATAAGAACTTGCATTCCATTCTCAAGTTTTTCCATGTAACATTTTTCTTTTACATTTTGGTTTTCTATTACTTCCATTTGCAAATTTCCTTTCTATTTTCACTCTCTTGTTGCCCAATTATTCTTTGTTACTTGTTAAGAAATAGATTGTATTTATGTTTATTTTTTTAGCGATTTCAACAATCTGTTCCTTGGTTACGTCTTTTATTTTTTCTACATAGCCCTCGATGTCTGGCTTATTGTTTTCAATTTCTTGATTAAAACTATATGCAATACTTGAATCCTGTTCATCATTTATAGCCTCATAACTTGCTATTATTATTTTCTTTGCATTTTGCATATCTTTCTCATCAAACTTGCCATTTTTCATATCTTCAAGTTGTTCTTTTATAATGTTTAATGCTTTTTCATAATTTTTTGGCTCTATTCCACTTTTTATTATTATGTTGTTCTTATTTTTTATATAAAGTGAACCTGCACTGTATGCAAGGCTTGCTTTTTCTCTTACATTTTGGAATAATTTTGAGTTTGCTCCTCCTCCAAGAATTGCATTATAGACTGCTGTTTGAGGTCTTTCATCTTTTATTGTGTTTGTTATGTCTAATCCTATTACAAGTTTTCCTTGTGTTACGTCCATTTTTTCTATTACTTCTTTGGTTTCTGTAACATTTTTTACTTCATTTTTCAAATACAAGTCACTAACATTTCTTGAATCAATTTTGAATTTTTCTATTTCTGTATCCACAAGTTTTACACATTCACTTTCATTTATATCACCTGAAACGAATATATCAATTTTGCAGTTTGCTAGCATTTCCTTATATGAGTTATATACTTCTTGATTAGATAATTTTTCTAAATCTTCTATATAGCCATAAGTATATAGACCATATCCGTCTTTTCCATACATTTCTTCTAGAGTTCTTGCTGTTGCATATTGTGCTTTATTATCCTTTTTAGCTTCAATTATTTGTTTTAAATTGCTTTTTTCATTTTTGAAATATTCATCTTTAAATCTGCCATTCTCTGTTAATGGATTGAATATTACATCAAATAATAATTCTATGCTCTGTTTAAGAACATCTTCATTTTTTAATGTAAAATTATCATTTAATGATTCAATATAAAATTTCAAAACCTCGTCGTTTCCGACTTTGTCCATTCCAGAGTTCAATTCAGCACCATACAATTCTTCTAATTTGCAATTTATATCTTCTTGTGTTTTTAAGTTTTCAGTTCCACGTCTAATAATTGCCATGCTAAGAGCCTTTTGAGTAACTTTTTTTTTGGTAAGTGGTGAACTTAAGTACACAGCTAGTAAATTTGTTTTAAATATTTCTGTTTTTATTGTATGAAGGTTAACTCCCTCTTTAATATTCATTTTTCTATATTCCATTTACTTTGGTTCTCTCCTTCTTATTTAGTTTTATTTGCAAACTATGCTAATATTTTCTTAACCATTTCATTTATTCTTTTTCCATCAGCTTTTGCACCAATTACTACTTTTGCTTCTTTCATTACTTTTCCCATGTCTTTTACTGATGTAGCTCCAACACTTTCTACAATTTTCTTTACTTCATTTTCTAATTCTTCATCTGTTAATTGTTTTGGTAGATATTCCTCTAGTACTTCAATTTCTTCGTTTGTTTGATCTATTAAATCTTGTCTTTCTGCCTTTTCAAATTCTACTATTGAGTCTTTTCTTGTTTTTACTTCTTTTGCAATTATGTTTATTATTTGCTCATCTGAAACTTCTATACCTTTATCTTTTTCAATTTGTAAAATTGCTGTTCTTACCATTTGAACTGCATTCTTTTTATTAACATTTTTCTCCTTCATAGCTACTTTTAAATCGTTTAATAATTTTTCTTTTAACATTTTTATTTCCTTATATAATATAAAATTTAATATATTATACTTACCTTTCTCCATTAATTTTTTATTTTTAATTTTGGTTTAATGGGACCACCATTTATATTTTTAATAGAAATAGCGTTTTCAAAATACAATATTATATTTTGAAAACGCCTCTTTTCTTTTTTATTTTAATTTAAAATTTTCTTTTTCTTGCTGCCTCTGATTTTTTCTTTCTCTTTACACTAGGTTTTTCATAATGTTCTCTTTTACGTACCTCTTGTAATACTCCATTTCTGGCACATTGTCTCTTAAATCTTTTTAAGGCATCTTCTATATTTCCATTATTAACTTTTACTTCTGACATGATATTCCCCTCCTTCCGGTGCACTTTCATTGCATGCGTATGGGATTTTATTCTCCTAATATGTATTGAGTAACTCTCTTTACATGCCTATTATTATAAACTAATTTTATATAACTTGTCAATACTAGTTTTGAAATAATTGTACAAAACTGGAATAAATTTAGTTTAAAACCTAATTTAGCCATGCTTTTTTTATTTCTTTCTAAACTATAACATAAAATTTATTCTTTCCCTGTTTTTTCATCAATATAATCTTCAATAATTACTTTTATTACTGTAAATACCGGTACTGCCAAAAACATTCCAAGTATTCCAAAGTATGCTCCACCTACTGTTACTGCAAACAATACTAGTAGTTGGCTTATTTTTAGAGAATTTCCTATTATTTTTGGATTTATGATATTAGCGTCAATTTGTTGTAGTACTATAACAATTATCGCCATTAATATTGCTTTTCCAATTCCATCTGTAAATAAAGTTATTAGTATAGATATTGCAACTGCAACTAGTGCTCCAAAGTATGGAATTAAGTTAAATAATCCTATAACAAATCCTAGTAGAACCGCATATTTTACCCCTATTATTAGCATTGCTATTGATACAAGCACTCCAACAACGATTGCGTCTATTATCTGGCTGGTTAAGAAATTAAAAAATATTTCGTTGCCTTTTATAAAGTATTTTTTTAGATTTATATAAGTTTTCTCATTCACTAATGTTTTAACTAGTTTTGACCAGAATTGTATTAATTGCTTTCTTTGAAGAAGAATGTACACTGATACGACAATCGAAATGAATATGTCGAATATGGTTCCTACAGCGCTTATTACGCCTTTTATGTAGCTTTGTATTTTATCTAAATTTATTAGTTGTTCTACATCTATGTCTTTTAGTTTGCTTATTGACTCTATTACTCTTTCATTTCTTAGTATATGATTTTCCGGTAGAGAGTTTATTTTATCGACTGCCGTGTTGTAGTAGTTTGGTATGTTTGAAATTAAATCTTTCAAGCTTTGGATTACTGCTGGCAGTATTACATTAATTATTATAATGCATACTAATAGTGCAATTATGTATGTCGTAATTACGCTGAGCATTCTAGCATGTCTGTTTAAAAAATTCTTTTTCCTTGTTTTTTTATACAGTCTTTCTATTTTGCAAGATGGCAAATATAATATGTATGCAATTAAAAGTCCTGCTCCAAACGGCATTATTATACCGATAAAGTTCTTTATAGCATTTGCAACACTTGTAAAATTGTTTAATACGTTATAAACAATTATTATGGCTGTTGCAAGTAAGAACCAATAGACCCATTTTTTTATAATATGTTTTTCTTCTTTCATCTCTATTTCATGATATTTAAATAATCATGATCTCCTTATTTATATATTTAGGTTTTTATTAACGGGACCTATAAACCTGTTGTTGCATTAGGAATATTTTTTACAGTTATATCCTTATTTTATATTTCTATGTCTAATTCTACTGGACAATGGTCGCTTCCCATTATTTCCGTAAGTATTTTGCTGTCTTTTATTTTGTCTTTAATGCTATCTGAGACTATAAAATAATCTATTCTCCAGCCTGCATTTTTTTCTCTTGCATGAAACATGTATGACCACCAAGAATATATATCTGTTTTATCAGGGTATAAATATCTGAATGAATCAGTGAATCCTGCTCCCAATAACTCTGTCATTTTATTTCTTTCTTCATATGTGAATCCTGCATTGTGTCTGTTAGTTTTAGGATTTTTTAAATCAATTTCATTATGTGCAACATTTAGATCTCCACATAGAATCACAGGCTTTTTTTGATTTAGTTCTTCTAAATATTTTCTAAAATCATCTTCCCATTTCATCCTATAATCTAATCTTGTTAGCTCTCTTTGCGAATTTGGAGTATAGCAATCAACTAAGTAAAATTCTTCATATTCGGCTGTTATAACTCTTCCTTCTTGGTCATGTTCTTCTATTCCAATGCCATAAGTTACATTTATAGGCTTTGCCTTAGTAAATATTACTGTTCCTGAATATCCCTTTTTCACAGCACTGTTCCAATATGTATAGTAGCCTTCTGGTGCAAACTCTATTTGTCCCTCTTGCAATTTAGTTTCCTGAAGGCAAATTGCATCTGCATCTATTGATTCAAAAAACTCCTTGAAGCCTTTATTCATTACGGCCCTTAATCCATTTACATTCCATGATATTAATTTCATATTTTCCCTCTCTTTATATTTTTTGCATTTCTAATTTTACTATAGAAAACAAGAAATATCAATACTTTATAAATGTTCTATAGCACATTTACAAAAGAAAAACAAGCAAAAGTTTATTTTGCTTGTTTCTTGTATGTTTCTTATTTTTAATCTTTATTTTAGAAGTAAACGTTTCCACCAATGTATTCGCCTGAAGCATGACCCGCTGCTCTAAATGATAAATAATTATGATTTCTTTTTCCATTTAATGCGTCTGAAACGGCTTGTGCAACTACTGATGAATAATTTCCGTTTAATCTCTTTTTCCAGTGACTATCTATTGAATAACAGAATTGTCCTGGTGCCTTATATTGACTTAATGGGTCTGAACCTTTGCTTCCCCATTTTGCACTTTCAGCTCTGTTACATGCTGTTGTGATAACAGCAAGTGCACCTTCGTAACTTGAACTACATTCTTGCGCTGTTATGGCACATAATAAGTCGAATTCTTCTGCAGAATATGACCAAACACCATTGTTATATGTTGCTGATGAGCTTCTTGTACTTCTGTTTGTAATTGTTTTCTTTCTTACTTCTATAATTTTATCAACAGGTTCTTCAATTATATTTGAAGAAATTTCTGTTCTTTCTATTTCAGCATCATTTTGATATTTAACTTTGTATGTTACTTCTCTTAATCCGTCTTTTCCTTGTTGAACAACAGTTTCTCTTTTATTTGAAGCGTTGTCTGAAACGTCCTTTGTAATAGTTTCATAAGGTATTGTTTCTTGTACTGTTTCAATTTTTTCTACTATTGAATCATAAGATTTTAACAAAGTTTCTACTGTAATATTACTTGAGTTTTCTTCAGTTTGTGCAACTTCTACTTGTTTTTCATCTTTTGATATTTTTATTGTTTTATTGTCCGAAATGTTACTTTCTTTTTCTGGTATAACGCTTTCTTCTGGTAATAATATAATATGGTTTTCTTCTAATATGTCTGCAACTTTATTTTTTGAAGTTGTAACATTCATTATATATCCATTTGAAAGAATTATTTTAACGTTTACAAGTTTTGCATTATCTGCCATAACTCCAACGCCCATTACGAATAATAGTATTAAGCATATTCCAATTATTTTTTTAATTGGGAGTTTTGCTTTTTTCGCTTTCTTCATATATTTTTCGTTCCTCCTTTTGAAACAACAAACTCATTATACCATTTTTTTATTAATCTGTCAAATTTTACACATTTTCCTCTTCCATTACGGAATTAAGCACTTCGGGTTTTTGCTCTTTTCAAACAATTTGTCCTATTATAGTATATGCTTGGTTTTTCTTAAATATGACTATTTAATTTTACTTTATTTACAATTTTTGTTTTACTGTATTATGTTGACTGTTCTGTAAAATTATGTTATACTTTTTGTTAGTTGGATTCTTTCACAATAAGTATTAAGGGGGAACTATAATGAGTTATCATACTCTTATGGCATTAGGATTGTTGTTCTTCGTTATCGGCGTGATCCGTCTCATTCTCGCACACCCCGTTATAACGGTGGTAGCATTTCTTATCGTGGTATATTTTGCCGTGAAAGATTGCTAAATTCTGCAGAATAAGATCTAGCCGAAAGAATCCATCTACCCCACATACTTGGCGCAATTAGGTCAAGACTTCCCGGTGGCTTACAGCCATCGGGATTTTATTGGTTAAATATTCTTTTATTTATTTTTAAATTACTATAATATGACCTTTCAGGTGTGAGGTTTAAAAATAAACTGTATAAAAATATGATGTATAAATAAAATTTACACATCACCCTAGATTTATATAAACGGCTTGTACCTTAGCCGCTCAAGGTTCAAACCGTTTTCTAATTCTCAAGTTTAAAGAATCCTTCCCATATCTATATTATTAGTTATGATTCCTGGAATTGCGATCTACAAGAATAAAGTGCACCTGAAGCCATAGTAAAGAGTAGCACGATCCGAATCCCTACTACGGGAACCTGCTGAATCATCAGCGAAGTTGTTACCAAAATAACCTCCACGATATGTACAAGGACCGTAAGTGTTAGTGTTAGACTCTGTAGTCCATTCTCCTGCATTTCCTCCCATATCATATATATTATTTACCGCTGTGGTTTCTCCTGTTGGAATTAATATGCTTGTCCCATTTGCTTTTGTTTGCTTATTTACTTCTATATCATCAATTCCTGTATAAGTAAATGTTTCAGAATCTTTATAGTTTCCCTCATTTGAACTATCTCCATACTCACTATTTGTTTTTTGGATAAATGCTATTGCCGTATCCCAAGCATAACTACTTACTAGTTTTGATTTTACACTTGTATATCCTTGCTTTGCACTAAATCCTTCTGCTAAACTTTTTGCTTGTGTTCTTGTTACATAATTATATGGGGCTTGTCCTGCTTTTACTGTTATTTTATTACTTGTACTTGAACTACTTGTTCTTAATTCTTTAGAGTTTGTACTTTCTTGATCTCCTGCTTCGTATCTTCCTATATAATAGCCTTTATTATTTTCAACACTCGTTTTTTCATCTGTGGGTAATGCTTCTATATAGTTTACAAGATTAGCTTTTATTTTCTCTGAATTTGTTGTTGTATCTGTTGTTCCTGTTGCAACTTGATCTGAATATGCTGTTCTTTTATAGTCTGCTATATTATCTACTGGTATCCATACAAATTGATTCCCTACTAAGTCTGTCCCGACATTCTCTTCACCTTTGTACCTATCTTTATCTTCTGTACTATCTGAAATTACAAGTCCACTATCCTTTGTTCCTCCTACATAGTAAAATCCGTCCGGAATTGTTACTCCTTCTGATGCTGGGTCATAATTAGAACTTCCTGATGTTTCTCCAACTTTTGTATCTATCCAATCAGATACCTCGTTTAATTGCTTCTCCTCATTTGTTTGTGCCTCTGCATATTGGTCTCTTGCATCTTTTGACTTACTTATTACTCCATTATTGTTTAGTACTAAACTAATACTTACTCCTGCAAGTATTAGCAAAACTACTATTGTTACAACTAATGCAATAAGCGTGATTCCTCTTTCTTGTTTGTTTTTAATTTTTGTTTTCATTTTTTAGTTTCCTCCTTTATTTATTTTGTTCACTTTAAGTATTTTTAAACGCAAAAAAGACAGAAATAGTTTTTCTAAACTACTCCTATCTTCTTATATTTATAATTTATATATATTGTGTGTTTATTTTTGCTTTTAGCCTTATTTATAATTTCACATGCAAAATTGCATACGAAATCATTTGCTATTTTTAAGTATGACAAACAAACCTTAGCAACTTCTGCTAATTCTTCTCTTTGGTAAGAATATACGGTGTGTGTGTGTGTGTGTGTGTGTGTGTGTGTGTGTACAGCCACAACGGTTTGCCGGTTTATTCATTCTACTTTACTCCTTTTTTTCTTCTTTTGCGTTTCAAATACTTTGGTTTACAGATTTATGATAGCATAACAAATTTTTATTTTCAACCGTTTTTTCTTATATTTTTATTAATTCTTTTCTCGTACAAGTTGTATTTGCTTTACAGAATTGCATTTAACATTTCACTTGATGTGTATTTATTCATACTTTTAATATTTTGCTCACTCATCAATTTTTCTTTTCTGTTACTTATAATAATATTTTCCAAATATATTGTATAGTTTGCTTTAATGTGATATATTAATGGTAAATTTATTTTAGGAGGTAAATTATGACTGCACTTTTAATAATAATTGCTATTATTGCACTTTTAGCAATGTTAGTCATTGGTATTTACAACAATCTAGTATCTGCCAGACAAAAGGTAAAAAATTCATGGAGCCAAATCGATGTTCAACTACAAAGAAGATTTGATTTAATTCCAAATTTAGTTGAAACAGTAAAAGGTTACATGTCTCATGAATCTGAAGTTTTAGAAAAAGTTACAGCTTTACGTACATCTTGGGCATCTGCAAAAGATATTAATGATAAAGTAAAAATTGATAATGAACTTTCTGGTGCTTTAAAAACAATAATGGCTGTTGCTGAGAATTATCCAGATTTAAAGGCTAACCAAAATTTTATTGCTCTACAAACAGAATTATCTAATACAGAGAATAAAATTTCTTATTCAAGACAATTCTACAATGATACTGTTACAAGATATAACACAAGTCTTGAGTCTTTCCCATCAAATGTTGTAGCATCTATGTTCCATTTCGAACCAGAGGAATTATTTAAAGTTGATTCTGAAGATGCAAGAAAGAATGTAAAAGTTGATTTTGGAAAATAATATAAATTAAAAATATAAGAGTTTAGAATACGCCTTTTGAGTGATTTTTTAATATTTCACTAAAAATGTATTTTCTAAACTCTTTTATTTTTATTATACTATTTTTTAATTTTAAAAATTCTCATTGTATTCTCATAAGTGTTTTTTGCAATTTCTTCTATTGTTGTTTTTCTAAAGTCTGCAATTTTTTGTGCAGTATATTTTACATTTCTTGAATCGTTTCTTGTTCCTCTTACAGGTTCTGGTGCAAGATACGGACTATCTGTTTCTATAAGCATTCTGTCAATTGGAACTAAATTTGCTATTTCTTCGGCATTTTTAGAGTTTTTGAATGTTATTGGTCCAGCAATTGAAATGTAGAAACCAAGTTTTAGTGCTTCTTTAATTAATTCTCTGTTAAAAGGACAGCAATGGAATACTCCTTTATTTTTTACTGGATATGTTTTTAATATTTCTAATGTGTCTGATACTGCGTCTCTGGTATGAATTACTATTGGCAAGTCATATTTGTTGGCTAGTTCTATTTGCTTAATAAAAGCCTGTTTCTGCCATTCTACATTTGTATCGTAATGATAATCCAGCCCAATTTCTCCAACTGCAATTACTTTTTTCTCAGATAAAATCTTGTCTATACTTTCAACATCATCACTCCAATTTTCAGTTAAATCATTTGGCGAAATTCCAGCAGTACCATATATGAATGGATATTTTTCTGCTATTTCGATTGCTTTTTTTGTGCTTTCTAAACTATATCCAGCACAAACAAATGAAGTTACTCCAAATTCATAAGTGTCTTTTATTATTTTTTCTCTATCTTCATCAAATTTTTCATCATTATAATGTGCATGTGAATCGAATAATTCCATATTTTCCTCCTTGTTCTATGTCTTCAATTTATGCCCAATAGAAAATTCCTATTGGGCATAAATTATATTAATATACTCACACTTGCAACAGCAGTATCTTTTATATGAGATATGCTAATGTCGATGCTCTGTATTTTATTTAATTCTTTTTCTACCTTTTTTGTAATTGATACAAATTCTACTTTTGGTCTTCCAGATGTTTCATTTGTGGTTTCTATGTTTTTCCATGCTATGGAATATTTATCTGTTAGAAGTCCTGAAACCGCCTTAAATACAGCTTCTTTTACTGCAAATCTTGCTGCATAATGTTGATATTTGTTCCTGTTTTTTGACTCGCAGTATTTTATTTCATTCTCGGTAAATACTCTATTTAGAAAAGCATCGCCTAATTCGTCTATAGAATTTTTTATTCTTTCTACCTCAATTATATCAATTCCGGTTTTTATCTGCATAACGTTTTTCCTTTTTCTATAACATTTTTATTACTATGATTATATTCAAAATTACTAATAGTACTAATATTGCAACTATTGCCCTATTTGTTTTTTCAGTTTTTTCAATATTCGTATTTTTATATAAAATGTCATATTTTTCTTTTATCTGAGCATATAGAGTGTTCAAGTCTAGAGTTTGTTTCCATTCTGCGTCTAGCATGCTTCCATTTTGCTCGTTAGTAACTTCTTCTATCCATATTTTTTGTGTGAAGTTAATAAAGTCTTGTTTTAATTTTTTGAATTTACCTGTTTGTTTGAATTCGTAATTTATTTGTTTTAAGTGAATTTTTTTATACAATTCAAATATGTAATTATACAAGTATTTTCTCTCAAAGTCGTGTGGAATTTTGGTATAGTTTCCTGCTTCTTGGTCAGATGTTAATAGTACTGTAGCAATATTGCTTATTCCATACAATTCGTTTTTTGATTTTTCTATAACTGTCATTTTTTCTTCTAGAGATTTATCTCCTAATGTGATAACAGCATCTGTCTTTTCTACATTTGCAAATCTATAGAATTCTTTTTCCAATAAGCCTGTTTTTAGATTTTCGTTCCATGCTTCTTGTCCAATGCATGCATAAGAATAAGTTATGAATTTTTCTGTATCGATATTTAATTCTTTTGCACCTTTGTTATTTCCTGTAATGTCTTTTATTAAGGTATTCAACTCTTTAATACTGCTAAACATATCTGTTTGTATGTTTATATTTTCATAGTCTTTAAAATTATAATTACTTGATTTTATACTTCTAAATTTGTAGTTGAAATTGCATACATTTGCAAGTGTATTTTCGCCCTCTAATGTTGTTTTTAGAACTAAAAAGCAGACACCGGTGTTGAAGCATACAACTTCTATACTTCTAATGTTAAAATATATTCCATCTTCGCTTTTGCCAGCTTTACCTTGTATGTCTTTTTTTAGATTATAGCTGAATATAGTACATAGATTCTTTGCAATTAAATTTGCTTGCATTTTCTTGTCGATTTGTTCCAATTTTTTCATTCTGTACATATCGTAGTCGATAGTCCAGAACATGGCACTTCTTATTTTAGGTAAGAAATACTCGTATAAATCCATGTCTTTTTCTTTTTCAAATACCTTCATTGTATAATTTTTATCCATAAGAAGTTTGTATAGGTATTTTTCATAGTTCTTTTCATTTACTATATACGGATATATAAAATATGTATATTGGTATTTGGTCTTTAGTTCCATTACTTTTCTCCTTTATCTAGTTCTTATTTTGTTCCTCTTATTTAGTGTAGTAATTTGCATTTATGTCTTCTGCAAGATGCCATGTTCCGATGAAGTCTATTATTGAATTGTTCTCCATTGATAAGCTTGGCTCTACAACTGTTTCTCCTTTTGAATTGATGGTTCCCCATTTTCCATTTTGTTTTACAGCAACATAACCACAGTCGTTTTGCTCTGTAGCGTCATCATAAATGTAATTTATAACTACAACATTGTTTTTGTTGACATAGCCATATTTTCCATCTTTCTTCGATAAGAATAGAGTATTTTGTGTTAGTAAGTCCGTGTTTTTCTTTGTTTCAAATTTGAAATTGTAATATTTGTACTCATCATTTACTCTAACTTTCATATATCCTTTATCTGTATTTATTTCAGATACAATTCCTGCTAATTTCAAGTTGAAGTTTCTATCAAATAAATCTGTTTCTATTTTGTCTGTGTCGCCTTCGATTATGTCTGCTGTTTTTAAATATGTTAGATTCTTATATTTGAATTCAATTTTTGTTTCATTCTTTGAATCAACTACTCCATAAAGTCCGTCTTTTTTTGCTATGTAGTAATCATTGTATATGTTTTTTAAATCTTCATAAGTAGGAGCAATTTTTTCAACTCCTGTGTATGAAATAACTCCATATTTATTGTCTTTTATTACTATTATGTTTTCGTTGTCTATTCCTGCCACATCGTCATACTCAAAGTTTTCTTTAGTATTGTTTTGAGTATCTACTATTTGCCATTTTCCATCTGCTTTTGCAATGTATTTTGAATTTGCATAAACAGGTTTTATATCATCATATTCGATTGGAAGAGCAATCTTTTTATTTGCTCCAATAACTCCAATTTTTCCTTCTGAATTTTTTACAATGTATCCATCTTCATAGTTTTTAGTAAGTGCTGATATTTGCTCATATTCATTGTTTATTATGATTGATCCTGTTGAACTTACTAGTCCATATTTTCCGTATTTTTTTGTAATAAGGCTGTTTTCAACTCCTATTACTGGTGTTATTTCGTCGTATTCTGCTGGAAGTAATATTTTTCCCGAGAAATCTATTAGTCCATATTTTCCTGATTTTTTAACTTTTAAGCAAGTTTTTTCATACCATAAATTGTTTTGACTGTCGTAATTTTGAATTGCTTCCACACCTTCTGAATAATCTGTGAATAACTGTTCATTTTTTTCATTTACAGCCTTAGTTTTATATGTTCCATTTGCATAGTCTGCGTCATAAGTTACAATAAATACTGCCTTTTCTTTGTTAGGAACTATAACCATTTCATCATAACTTGGAGTAATTACTTCTTCTCCATTTGAATTTATTACTCCCCATTTATTATTGGTAAAAGCAGAGAAATATGTTTTTGCAACTGTTTTCTCTTGTAATTTGCTTGATGGTTTTAATAGTTTTGATATTATTACCGCAAACATTATTATTACCAATAGTGCTATTATTACTGCAATTACTTTTTTTATATTTAGCTTATGTTCTGCTCCATTGTATCTTTTACCTTTTCCCATTATATACCTCTCAAATTATACTTTTTTACGCTTATACTATATCACAAATTACTTATTAATTACAATAGTTTACAAGATTTTCACATAATCAATTTTTTATTTGCAACTTTTATTTGTTTTTACAGAATTTTATATTGATTATTTTTCTATTTTGTTTTATCTTTTTTTGCTTGTACTTTGCAAACTATAACTGTCATATCGTCTTTTTCTTTTCCATAACTGTTGTCAATGGCTTCTTGTAATATTAAATCTGCTATTCTTTGGCTGTCTTCTGTTTCTATGTCTTCAAGCATTTCTTCAATCCATAGTTCTTTGTTTTGATATTGAGTAACAGAGTCTAATATTCCATCACTGCACATTAATATAACATCTCCGTCTTGAAGATCGTAATTGTATTCAACTAAATCTATGTTATTTAATATTCCTGTTGGAAGTGCAACAGCTTTTAATACTTCTATTTTGTCATTTCTTTTTACAAAAGTTGGACAAGCTCCATTTTTTATAAATTTCATGTTGCCACAATACAAATCGAAAATATTTGCGTCCAATGTTGCATACATGTCATCATCAGTGTTTGCAGATACTGTTGTGTTTATTAGTTTCATTGCAGTATCGTTGTTAAATCCTGATTTTAAAAGTCTTTCCAACATTTTTATAGCGATTTTGCTACTCTTTCTTGCTTCTGGACCTGAACCCATTCCATCACTAATTGCAACAAGATATTTTCCATCTTCCAATCTTGTTTGTATTGTTGTATCTCCTGAAATTATTGAGTTTTCCTTCTTTGTTTTGCTTATTCCAACTTGAAGCAAATATTTATCTTCAGATGTAAAGTAATAACAGCAAGTATCATCATTTTCTCTTAGTCCACATTTTTGCTTTTGAAGTACTAATTTTTCTTGCAATACCTTTTCTATGATTCTCTGAGTCTGCTTTACATTACAGTCCTTTGCATCTACAGTATCACAAATGCCAGTATAAATATTAATCATGAATCTTCCAGCTTCATCTTGCTTTATGCTTATGTCCTTTAAAATTACATCTTTTTCTTCTAGGAATTTTTTTATTTGCTCTTTTTCACCTGCAAATTTATCATCTTCATCTTTTGTAATTTGATTTGCTAAATCTTTTATTGCTTCTGATACGCCAGAAAGTTGTGCACTCATTGTTTTTTTATTTTCATTTAGTTTCTTCTTCCAAACAAAGTTCAATTTACTAATTCTATATGATGAATTTATTGCTCTTAGTGCTTCATCTACATCATTTCTTGCATTTGTTTCATCATCGTCTTTGCTAAATCCTACAATATAATTATTGTGATTTGCAAATATTTCAATTAGGTCTTTTCTAACCACAACTTCGTTTTTAACAAGAATTGCAAATATTTCATCTAATATATTCTCTTTATTGTTGTATAAATCATCATATAATAGATTTTCTTCTTTATCTTCCAAAACATTTTTTAATTCTTCTTCAAAGATTTCTCTGTTTTCCTGTTCTTGTTTTTCAAGCTCTTCATCAGTTACGATTGTTGCAGCTGCATTTTCATATTCTTTTGCCATTTGAGAAATCGTCTCTGACATTGTACTCAATTTATCTACTGTTTCTTTGTTCTCTTCCAAAGTTCTGGTAGTTGTTTCAGGAAGTAGCATTGGTTCTGATAATATTTCACTTATTTTTATTCTTTGAGTTTTTGGCATAGCAAGTAATCCCAAAGCAGCGATTAAAATTTCTTGGAATTTTATTACTTCGATGTTTCCGCCATTTGCTACATAAGAAAGTAATATGTTTCCTATTATAAAGCCTACTATTACGCCAATTTTACCCAGTTTATTTAGTATGCCCGCCATTAATCCAGAGATTGCATAAGCAGCAAGCATAACTGGTGTTTGTCCATTTAATATTCCCTGAACAGTTCCTATTGTGATTCCGGCAGTTCCTCCAACAAGCATTCCATTTTTCCAGCCCATTACTAGAATTATTAGAATACTAATTATATTTCTAATAGAAAATCCAAATACACTAAGTTGTCCTAAGCTGTTAGATGCAATAGCAAGAAGCAAACTTGCTCCCATTACTTCTTCTATTGAAAACACGCTCTTTATTCCATAATCTTTTATAACACCAAGTGAATTAACAAATATTTTATATAGTATAAATGTTGTTATAGAAAGAACAAAGCTAAACAACAAATCGTATAATAGGAAGCCTTTGAAAAGCATCTTTACGGCTTGTACCACAAATACTGCAACCGCCATCTGTGTTCCAACTTTAAGTTTTTCATTCTTATCTTCTTGTTCAATCGGTCTTTTTATTAATATAAATGCAACAAATATTAGCATTGTTAATATGTAAAATAAAGCTGTATTTGCCCCGAACTTAATTGCTGTTCCTATTAATGCAACTATGACTGCAACTGCGGAAGGAATTCCTGCTCCGAAACATGCTGCAACAGCTGAAAATCCGAATGGTGCAACCGCACTAAACAAACTACTATCGGTTCCTCCAACCATTGATAGCATAAATGTTAATAAATAAATTACACAATTTCTTATAGAAAAATTGCTTTTTAATATTCCTTTAACTCTCTCTTTCTTTTCCTCCTGCGTATCTTGAATAAATACATCATCCTGATTTAAATTTTCCTCATTTTCAAAATTTCTGTAATTCTCATCTTTCGTGTATCTTGATATATTTTGAAACATACTTACCACCTCTTACTTTTTTACTTTCGTTTTTTATTAAAATTCATACTTTTAATATCTATGAATTTTTTCTATAGATATTTTAGTACAAGCTGTTTGATTTGTTTGTCGTTTTTAGTACGAAATTTAAAAAAGTTTTTTACATCATCCGATATATTTTTATTATATTTTTTTATTTTTCTTATTTTTATTATTTATATCAAAAATTATCAAGGTTATTTTATCTTATTTTGGCACAAAATACAATATAATCACGCACTTTTATTGAAAATTTAGCATTTAAGCAGTATGAGCAATCAACTAAGTGCTTGCTGATTGCTCACATTATTCTTTATTCTTAATTTTTTAGCGTTTTTCTACTTTATTACTTTTTCTGCATATTTGTTGTTTACGATTTTATTATAAGGAGCCTTTGTTTTTAATTCTCCCGCTTCAGTCATTATTAATTGCAATTTATCAAATGCTTTTTCTGATAATACTGGCGTTTCATTCCATGCATCTATATTCTTGTAACTTTGAACTGATTTTTCTAGCGACTCTACAGAAGTGCTTGGGAAGAATGATTGTATTGCTTCTGCTACTTCTTTTGCAGAGTGTTCTTTTACCCATTTCTGTCCTTTATAAACTGCTCTTGTGAATCCTTCTATTGTCTTTTCATTTTTTTCGATGTAGCTTTTCTTAGCACAGTAAGCAGTATAAGGTACTTCTCCTGCTGCTTCCCCAACAGATGCCACAACATATCCTTTTCCTTCGCTTTCTGTCATTGATGCAGTTGGCTCGAATAGAGTTACATATTCTGCATTTCCCCCTGCAAAAGCTCCAGCCATTAAATCAAATTGGATACTGTCATCAAGTGTTAAGTCTTTCTTTGGATTTAATCCATTTTGTTTAAGTACATATTCTAGTGTCATGTATGGCACTCCACCTTTTCTTCCTGGAATTACTGTTTTACCTTTTAAATCTTGCCATGAAAAGTTGTCAGTTTTGTTCTTGCTTACTAGGAATGAACCATCTCTCTTTGTTAATTGAGCAAATACCTCTACATAGTCCTCTTTTCCCTCATTGTAAACATATATTGATGCCTCTGGTCCACATAAGCCTATGTCACTTTGACCAGCTAATATTGATGTCATTACTTTATCTGCTCCTTGCCCTGTTGTTATTTCTAATTTCAATCCTTCTTCTTCAAAGAATCCCTTTGCTATTGCGGCATATTGTGGAGCATAAAATACTGATCTTGTAACTTCGTTTAATTGGATTGTTTTCATTTCCGATGTGTTTTCTTTTTTGTTTGTTACATAATAGTAAATTCCAAATGCTATAGCAATAATAAGTATTACGGCTATGATGCTAATTACAATTTTTTTCATGTAATTTTCCTTCCTTTCTTTTTTACCATTTTATGAATGTCTTATCTTTATGTCATTCATAGAATATACTATTCATTTTTTAAAATTCTGTTCACGAAGTCATAAATTTTATGCATACGAATTTTAATAATATATTTTTATTAAAAATATCTCGCCCAAAAAGGGACGTCCCCATTGGGCGATTTTGCAGAATTTTATAAATTTTATTTTACAAATCTTTTTTCTAATATAACTATGCTCTCATACATGAGTGCTGCAACAATCGCAAGAATAAGTACACTCGTCATTACCAAGTCTAATTTAAATACTTGACCTCCATATACTATTAAATATCCGAGTCCTCCTTTAGATACCAAGAATTCTCCAGATATTACACCAACTAATGAAAGTCCAATATTAACTTTTAAGGTGTTAAATAATGTTGATATATTGGCCGGTATTACTATTTTTGTTAGTATTTGAAACTTGCTTGCATTAAAAGTTTCAGCCATTCTTATTTTTTCTTTATCTGTATTTATTAGTCCATTTAATATGTCTAATATAGTTACTATTAAAGAGATTGCGAGTGCCATTACAATTATTGCCGGCATTCCTGCTCCTACCCAAATTATTATTACTGGTCCTAATGCTACTTTTGGTAGAGCATTTAAAATTACCAAGAACGGTTGTGCAACTTTTGATATAAAAGGTGACCACCAGAGTATTATTGCAACTATTGTTCCCATTGTTGTTCCTAGCAAGAAGCCAACCAGTGTTTCTATGCATGTTATTCTTAAATGTATTAATAAATCATTTGAAGTTAAGTTTAAAAATGTTTTTACTATTCTTGATGGCTGGCTTGTTATGAAGCTATCTATTTTGCCTATTCTAGCCAATATTTCCCATAATGCTATGAATAAAATGATTATTAGTATTTGCGTTATGAATATCTTTATTTTATTGTTTTTTATTTTTCTTAAGTATTTTTTTCTATCTTCAGATATATTTTTTTTCTTCATCTTTGTTTGCAGCTTTATCATATTTCTCTAGCTCCCTCCACATCAAGTTAAAATACCTACTAAATTTAGGATTTTCTCTACAATTTAAAGGTGTTCTGTTTTCCATCTCAAAGTCTATTTCATAAATGCTTTTTACGGTTGCAGGTCTTTGACTTAATACTATTACTCTATCAGACATACTTATCGCTTCTGGTTGATGTCAAAAGAGGCAGTTACGTAATTGCTTTTGCAATCACATAGCTACCCCTGTTATAAAAATATGTTATTCTTTTATTTAAATACTTAGCCAATAATAATATAAAATATTTTTATCTGTATCATAGACACCGATTTCGCACCCAGTTGCTTCCTCTTCTGTAAAATTTCTTTTTTTATTTTTATCACTTGTCCTGCATATTAATTCGTAATGATAGTATCCATTTTCTATTGAAAGAACTTCTTTATTGTAAGTAAAGTTACTTAATATTTTTTCGTCTAATCTATTCGTACTCCATTTCGAGTTATTTGCTAGACCTTTTACTATATCTTTTCCATCTTCCTTTGAAAATTCATACACATAATAGTCTAGTCCATCATTTTGTATTCCTCCCTTTACACTATATATCTCCCTTGTATTATATTTCTGAGTATCAACTCCTAAAATATCTCTATAATCTTTATGTTTATTCCAAATGTTATTTTCAAAATAGTATATTTTTGCATCTTTTAAATCAAATATTGCATAAATTTCATTATTACGATAATAATACAAATCTTCTCTATCTATTTCTATCATATCATTGTCAACCATATCATAAAATCTCATCATAATATACTCGTAAAATTTATTTTTACTCCAAAATTTACTTTTTTTAAGTTTTTCTATAAATTCTTCTTGCTGTCCCATCAAATTCAGTTTGTACACTTTATACTGTCCAGTACTATCTTTTTCTTCATATACAGTGTAGTAGTTTATATTATATGATTTTAAGTTCAAATCTAATTTTTTATAGTCCTCATCTCTTTTTGAATTTTCTTTTAATACAATCGTGTAAAAAATCAAAAATATTATAATAGTTACAAATAAAAAGTCTTTAAGGTTCTTCTTTCTCAATATGAACACCACCCTATAACATTAAAATTCTCCCTCTTTTGTTTCAAATTTTATTTTTAGACTATATGTTTTTATAACTCCATATTCGCTTGATGCTACAGCAAAGTTGTTTAATGTAGTCGCTACAACGTCATCAATTTTTGATTCTTTATTATCAGCGTATTCCTTTATTCTTTTAAAGTCAGTAAAATCATAAATATCTACAACTTCAACTTCTAAATTCCATTTATTATCTTCGTTTTTTATAGCTTTAACAAATAATGTTGCATTATGAAGAGCATACAACAAATCCGATTTATCGAAGATAATTGATGTATCTTCAACTGGAGATTTCTCATCTATAATAAATTCTTTGGTATCTTGTCCATACTTTTCTATTAACTGTCTTAGCTTATTCTTAAAAGCCACACTCTCCATTAATATTCCTTTTATTTTATCATCATCAATAGTTAAGTCACTTGGTTCCTTTCCAAATAGAGATAAAGAATGCGTTAGTAACTTAGCAGATAATGGTTTGTTAGTAAATAATCCAACTATAACCACAATTTGCCAAAATACATATTGCATTGAATAAAATGCCGCATATGATATTGGGCTCGTTTTCTTTGATACTCTGTATCCAACTGATATAATTAGATCTAGATTGTAAAATTTGGTTTTATAATTTTTTCCATCTTTAGCAGTTAGTAAGGATTCCTTACTAACTGAATTCTCCTATAGTTCTCCTTCTTCAAAAATATTTTTTATATGCATTGTTATATTATTCCTAGTTGTATCAAATAATTCAGCCATTGAATTTTGAGTAAGCCACACATTTTCATCTTCTAATCTTACCTCAATATCAACTTGTCCATCGTCCGTTGTGTACATTATAAATCCATTTTGTTCATTTAATTCATTCGCCATATTGCAAGACTCCTTTCAAAGTGTAATTTTATTCAATTGTATCATGCATGTTTAGTGATAATTTGTTTTCTCCATATTCGTATTGCTTATTTTGCATATAAATTTCCATAAATTTGCAGTTGTGTAATAATTGTTTTAATTATATATCAAACATTTGTTTCTGTCAATGATAAAATCAAATTATTCCTATAAATATTTCACATGCAGTTTGCTTTAAAGTATGCACCTAGTTTATGTTGCAGTTATGTCTTTTATTTAAGACTAATCTAATGTTTTACATTAAATTAGTCCTATACTACATTATTATTTTTGAAATGTTTATTTCTTTAAAGTTAAAATACAAATCAACTTGTTTATCTTGATGAATTTCAATTCTATTAATAATTACTTTCATAATTTCTGGTGTTGGCTCTTTTAATTCTAGGAATTCTTGCACGATACTTTTTATATCTTTGAAATCATTCTGTGACGCTTCCTTTAATCTCTTGATTTCTTGATATTCTTTTTTCTTTTGTTCTATTTTTTCTTTTAATTTTTCGAATAATCTTTCATACATTTCTTCACTTATCTTATTATCCAATTTGTCTACATACATTTTATCAATATTATCATTTATTAGTTTTATCTCATATTCTATATTTGTGAGTGTTTTTTCATAATCATATTTTGTCATATTCTTTTTGACATTTAACACAATTTTTTCATCATCAATTTCTTTGAATATCATTTTTAAGTAATTAAGAATTGTCTCTTCTAATTTATTATAACAAAACCCATGTGAAGTACAAACTTTTAGCTTGGAATTTCTTCTATAGAAATTGCATACCATGTAATAATTTCCATTCTTTTTTCCTCTTACACCAATTTTATGCTTACATTCATAGCAAAAAAGCAAACCGTCTAATAAAAATTTATTTTTCTTTTCATTTCTATTGTAAGATTGTACGATGACCATTTTCTGTATAGCGTCAAATATTTTTTTATCTATTATTGGTTCATGTGTATTTTCAACAGTAACCCATTTTTCTTTTGGATTTGGTTTAATTTTTCTATTTTTATAACTTATTCTACTTCTTTTATTTTGTACTGTTGTCCCTATATAAACTTTATTTTTTAGTATATTTTTTATCGTTTTATTCTCCCAGAATGTTTTTTTATTGTATCTTGACTGATTTGCTGTAGGAATATTTTTCTTATTTAAATAATCCTTTATTGCTCCAACTTGATTGCCTACAAAAGCCATATTAAAAATTGTTTTTACAATATCAGCCTCTGGCTCATAAATTACCAGTTTGTTTTTATCGCTCGAATCTTTTATGTATCCAAGTGGTGTCTTTCCTCCCACCCATTTTCCCTGTTTCTGCATAGTGTGCATCGCTGTTCTGATTTTTTTTGATAGATCTTTTGAATACATGTCATTTAATATTGATTTAAATGGTGCAATGTCATTGTTTCCGTTTGATGTTTCAAAAGTATCTATTCCATCTGTTACCGAAACATATCTTACGTTATTCTCTGGGAACCACTTTTCTATGTATTCTCCAGTTTCTATATAATCACGACCTAAACGAGATAAGTCTTTTGTAACAACCATATTGATTTTTCCATTTTTAATATCTCTAATCATTCTTTGAAAATCAGGTCTATTGTAGTTTGTTCCGGTAAAACCTTGATCAATATATGTATCTGTTAATTGGTAATTCCAGCCTAATTTTCGTACATATTCTGTTAGCAATGTTCTTTGATTTTTTATACTTTCACTTTCGTCATAACCTCTGTCTACATCTTCTTTTGACAATCTTATATAAATTGCCACATTGTACATTTCGTTTTCCATCTGTTCAAGCATTTTTTCTCCCTTCTATGCTTGATAAAAAAAATTTGAATTTCAAGTTTAACTTTTTAAAATATTATTTTTTCCAATAGTAGATTTTTCCTTTAGTTGATTAATTAAGTAATAAGATACTATTTTTTCTAGCTCTTCACCTTTTTCATCAAAATATATATTAATTTTGAATGTTTCATTCATATAACTCACTCTCCTAATACTATATATACATCTAATTTTTATAAACATTCTTTCTTTTCCTAAGATTTATTTTAATTCTAAAAATGTTTGTATTTTACTAATATAAATATAAATTTTCTCATACTATCTACTTCGAAATCAACCATCTGAAATATCATGGGTTACCATTACCGCTGTTATATTTTCCTGCTTTAGAATCTTATAGATGTCTTCTGTAACCATAAGTCTTGTTTGATAATCTAAGGCTGAAAATGCCTCATCGAGCAGCAGTATATTGGGTCTAATGGCAAGCGTTCTTATTAGTGCAACTCTTTGCCTCATTCCTCCAGATAATTGTGTTGGATATTTGTCTTTGAATTCATACAGTCCATATTTTTTTAATAAGTTTATTGCATACATTTTATTTTCTTCTGTGAGTTCCTTTTGAATTTCTAATCCTAATAGAACATTTCTGTAAATTGTTCTCCATTCCAATAGATTGTCTTTTTGCAACATATAACCTACTTTTCCTTCTATGTATATTTCTCCATCTGTTTTAGGTTCCAGTCCAGCAATTATAGAAAGTAATGTTGACTTTCCACAGCCACTTGGTCCTATTATACTTATATATTCTCCTTTTTCTACTGAAAAATTTATATTATTTAAAGCCTTAACTTCACCATTTTTTGCCTGATATGTTTTGCATATATTTTGTACTTCAAGAATCTTTTGTCCTTTTTTAGGATTATTTTTCTTATTCATATTATAGTTTTTTAATATAGTTTCTTTATCCATAATTTTATTTATTCCTTTCTCAGCGTGTAGCTGTTCAGAACTTTTATTAATAATCCAATGTAAATTATCTTATTGTATTTTATGTTTACTATGTTTTTATGTTACATGAATATCTTCTTAAACTATAATAAAATGCATTTGTTACTAGTTGGTTAATATTTTTCTTGCACAAAAAAAGAGCCCCGGGGTAAGAGCTCTTTCTTTTTTATTATTACACGATCATAAACATCTTTATTTATAAAATGAATAGGGATTTCTTTTTTATTTTAGATTTTAATTTATTTATTTTTATCTGCTATTTGCATGACACGAAAATTTTTAATTTTGATCAAAAAAGCATTTTATCTTTATTTTTCTATTTATTCACCTCCATTTAGCACATAATTTATTTGAGTGAATTAATTTCTTATACAATTTATGTATAAGCTTGTCCTATTGTTTCTAACTTTCGAATATATAAATTCCTTGTGAATTATATTTATTCGTTTATATTGTTGTTTTCGAATATTTTTTCATGAGTTCTTACAGAAAAAAATATAAAGAAAATAATTCAATATGAGATTCATTTTTTAATCTTTTGGGAAATTACTTTTTGAATGAAATCAAAATTTTTCTTTGGATAAATTCGTACGAATACTAATTAAAATGTTTTATAAAACTATAGTTATAATAGCATGTCCCAAGCGGGATTGCAAGCATTTTCGCATTACAGAAATTCTCATATTTTATTAAAATTTCTTATTATTTTATATAAGTATTTATTATATTTCAATATTTAGCATAATCATTCTTTTTTCTTTCCAGAATGTCGAAATATTTTTTCACATTGGTCAATTTAGTAATTTCAGTTTTAAAAAATAATTTCTATCTACTAACCACAATCTTTTTTACTTGTCTCTTTTTTACTTAAATGTACTAGATAGAGGTTTCCTACAAAAAGCTATTATACCGTAGCGCCTAAATATTAATTTTACATAAAGCATTGATATTTTCATTGTTTTATTTTATAATAGATAGGTAATTATGATACGAATGGAGGAGGCTTATGGATAGAATAGCAATTATTTCAGATGTTCATGGTAACATCACTGCACTAAAGACAGTCCTAGCAGATATTAGTTCTCGTGGCATCACAAGAATTTTTTGTTTGGGCGATAGCGTTACAAAATGTGCAAATCCAGATTTAGTAATCGATTTACTTAAAGATACCTGTGAAGTTATGATAAAAGGAAACTGCGATGATGTTATTGCTTCTCCGAGTAGTTTTGTAAAAAAGTTTTGGAGCAGAGAAAAAATTGGCGAGGAACGTGCTAACTACTTATACAATTTGCCAATTTTTCATGAGTTTTTTATAAGTGGAAGATTTATTAGACTATTTCATGCTTCTCCTTACAGCTTATCTCACATATATAATCCAATGTTTTCTAATGAGAATAATGAAAGAAGTTCAACAGAGCTTAAGTCTTGTATAGATTTATTTGCTAACACAAGTTTCTTGGGAAAAACTCAAAGTGACCCTATTCCAGACATTATAGGTTATGGGCATATTCATACTCCAAATATTTTAAGGTATGGAAATAAAACAATTTTTAATCCTGGTAGTGTTGGAATGCCTGTTGAGATGATGAATAACGGACTTTATGATGAAACCAATCGCTTTTCAACAGTTGCTTCATATATTATACTAGAGGGAACTTTTGGTTCAAAGGAGCTAGCACCATTTTCAATTAATTTAGTTAGACTTCCTTATGATATTCAAAAGGAATTAGAATATTTAGAAAATTCTGATATGCCAAATAAAAATAAAATAATTAGTAGTTTAAAAACTGCTTGTTCTTAATAATTTAATGAGGTGTTTATTATGGATTCTGAACTGTGTCTGGCTAAGAAAACTCTAAAAAAATATAAACAGGAACATGTTCTTAATTTTTACGATGAGCTTAGTACGGATGAAAAGACAAAGTTAATTTCTCAAATCAATTCTACAGATTTTAATGAAATTAAGAAATTATATGAAAACTCAAAATTAGATGATTCTATAGATTCAAATAGAATTGAACCAATTAATTACATAATCAAAAAAAATTTAGATTCACAAACAAAAAAGAATGCTTTAACTATAGGTAAAAGTATACTTTCGGAAAACAAACTTGCTGTTATCACTGTTGCTGGTGGTCAAGGTTCCAGACTTGGATTTAAGGGGCCTAAGGGTTCTTACGAAATTAATGTTCCTCCAAAGAAATCACTTTTTGAATTTGTATGTGATAAATTAAAACAGGCTAATGATTTATATGATTGTGATATTTATTGGTATATAATGACTAGTCCTATTAATAATTCTCAGACAAAGGATTTTTTTGAAAAACATAATTATTTTGGATATTCAAGTTCAAAAGTAAAATTCTTTGTTCAAAATACTCTTCCTATTATTGATACCAATGCAAAGGTAATCTTGGATACCATTTATTCAATACGAACGGGGCCAAATGGAAATGGAGATATTTTTAAATCTTTTTGTGATGCAGGCTATTTGAAAAATTTAAAGGAAAATAATATCGATTGGATATTTGTTGGTGGTATCGATAATATAATTCTTGAATGGGTTGACCCTTTGTTTATTGGTCTTACATCTATTCGGAAATTATTCTATTGCAAGCAAATCGTTAAGGAAAACCGACTTTTCCTCTCCCGATTGGGTTTTTGCAAAGTTAGATGGCCATCCTTCAATAGTCGATCCATGTAATATAAAAACAACCGATTTAGAAAAATATAATCAAACAAATATCTTGTCACATTTATTTAGCACAACAGCTTTTGAAAAATTATCTAAAGTAACTCTTCCTTATCATAGAGCCTTTAAGAAAAACGATTTTATCAATGATGAAGGAGTTAAACAGGTTTCTCCAAAGCCTAACTCATTTAAATTTGAAAAGTTTATCTTCGACGGATTTAAGTATTTTGATGATTTAATGTTACTTGAAGTTGAAGCAAAAGACGAATTTGCACCGATTAAAGCTTTTAATGGTACAGCCACTCCTGAAACTGCATTAGAACTTTATAAAAAGAAATATAATTTGTAATTATGTTACAAATTTTCAATAGATATATAAAACTAATGCAAATATTTTATAAAAAATCATAAATTTTTTGTGTTAAGAAAGTAACATTTTTTCGTTTTCTTAATATTATATAATACCATTTGTTTAATGGTATTATATTTTTTTGTTTGAATATACTTTAAAAGTATTGAGAAAGGAAGAGATTTTATGCCAAATATGAATTTTGATGATATGATGAAAATGTTAGCAAAGATGGATAAAAAGGAGCTTGAAGCTAGAATGAATCAAGTATCAAAAATGCTTGGAAATAAGAGTCCAGAAGACGTTTTTAAAGAGATGAATGGCAACAATCAGAAAAAATAAGTAAAATTTCATTTAAGGTGGTGAACGTTTTGGCAGATATGTCTGATTTGATGAAGAATTTTTCTTCTATAATGAATGGAAAAGAGATTCCTGATAATATAAAGGAAATGTTAAATTCTTTTGCAAATAAATCAAATAATTCGTCTAGTAACATGGCAGATGGTTCATCAGATAATACAACAAAAAATATAGCAAGTAATGTGTCAAATAATGCTAATAATAAAGAACAATCAAATAATTCTCATTTTGATACTCAAGAGAGTTATCACAGAAATTCTAATAATTCTTCTGATAACTGCGCAGAAAATTCATCTCCATTTGATGGAATAGATTTTGATACGATGATGAAGATGCAGAAAATTATAAGCAGTATGAACAGTTCTTCAAATAGTTCAGGTGCAAATCTTTTGCGATCATTGAAGCCTTATCTGAAGCCTAGTAGACAGGCAAAGGTTGATGAATGTATTCAGCTCTTGAGTCTTGAGAAGGCTTTCTCTTTAATGAACAATTCAAACCTTTCTAATCGGTGGTGATAAAAAATGATTCCAAATTATGCTTACTGGGGTCTTCCCAACTATACAAAATTTATAAATAATCAGACTCCTATTGTTCCACCACAGCCTAATATTGCACAAGCTTATGCAAATTCTCCAAAATTTTCTGTTATGCCTACATATTTTCAGGAAACGCCAAATTATAGAAGCAACTATAAATATAGAAATACTAATGACAACAATAATTATTCTTTAAAAAGTTCTTCAATAGACATGAATAGCAACAATGTAATCAACAATATAAAAAATAATAGAGGTATTTCAAAGAAATTTCATAAAACATCTACTTCTTTTGAAAACACTTCCTCACAAAATATTCACTTAAAAAATACTGGTTCAAACCGCTCTGAATCAGGCAATTATGAACCAGTATTTAATTTATTAGGAATTAATTTATATTTTGATGATATTTTAATACTTTGTTTGCTTTTCTTTTTGTATACTGAACAGGCTAATGATTTTAGCTTATATTTAGCTTTGATATTCTTACTAATGTGCTAAAATTGCAGTTATGGTTCAAGCTTCTTTAAGCTTCTTTTCATAATAAATTCTCCGTCTGTTTTTGTTTTGCAAATACTCTGTTATTCGAGAATCATTTCGCCTTTTTCATTAAGATATACATATGTTTTTCTTGTTTCTTCTTGTATTTCGGCTCTTTCTCTTTCTTTTACAACATTTGCGATTCTAAGTTGCGGAGCCTCAATTGAAGATGCTGCTATCATTGCATCTTTGTTTCCTTTGGCGCCTGCATGCGCAAGTCCTCTAAGGATTCCAAGTATTACAATATTTTCGCCAGCAATTACTTCTGCCCCATCGTTTACGTCCCCAAGAACAATTATGCTTCCTTCAAATTCTATTTTTTGTCCTGATCTTACGCTTCCTCTATGGAATTTTGTTTCTGATGTAGCAATTTCTTTATTGTAAGTTCTGGTTATTCCATGTAGTCCAAGTGTTCTAGGGCTATCGAACTTTATATTTACATCTAAATATCTTTTTATTAACTCTTGAATTTCGTCTATTTCTTTGTTTTTTAATACTTTTCCTGTTATTACAATTGGAGTAGTTTCTCCTTGGTATAATTTTTTTAATTCAGGAATCTTTTTTCTAAGCATGTATACGATTTCTTCTTGTGAAGAATCTTCGTTTATCTTTATTATTATATTGTCTTTTCTTAAGTTAATAGTAATGCAACTTTTCATTTCGATACACCCTTTCATTTTAATTTATTATCTGAACTGTTGGCAATGCCGACACATCTTCTGTTATTTGATTGGTGTTCATTCCAAAATATTGTGCTATTACATCTCTAGCGACTTCTGCGGTATAATTTCCGTGTCCACCATTTCTTACGAATACTACTATTGCAATTTCTGGGTCATCAAATGGAGCAAATCCAACGAACCATGCATTTGTTTTGTCTTTAACTCCTGTTTGTGCAGATCCTGTTTTTCCTCCTACTTCTATATTAAATCCTTGGAATATTGAGTATGCTGTGCCTCCAGATTCACTAGTAACTCCTCTCATTCCTTCTAATATTGCATCTATATTTTTTTCATCGAATGTCATTTCCTCTGAATCATCATTTTCAAGTCCTAATTTTTGATGAATTTCATTTTCATATTCATCTCTTGAAACTTCGCTTCCATCTGAATTTACTACTGATTTTACAATGGTTACATCAAGTTTCTTTCCTCTGTTTGCAATCATTGAAACGTATTTTGCCATTTGTATTGGAGTAAATGTGTTGTAACTCTGTCCTATTGCCGCTGAAATAGTTTCTCCAGGATTCCAAACTCTGTTTTCTTGTTCCGCGATTTTGTTGCTTGCAAGTACTCCTGAAATTTCTCCCTTTAATTCTATTCCTGTTTTGTGTCCAAGACCTAAATAATATGCATATTTTGCAAGTGTATCGATTCCAAGCCTATCTCCTAATTCATAGAAGAAATAGTTACATGATTTCTTTATTGCATCAGATACGGCAATTCTTCCGTGTCCAGAGGTGTTCCAACATTTCCAACTACTGTTGTATTTTTTATAAACTCCAGTATCTCTTATTGTTTCTGTTGTTGTAATTTTTCCTTCTTGAAGACCTGCTATAGCTGTAGCCATTTTGAATGTCGATCCAGGTGAGTACATAGCTGAAATTGCCTTATTCTCCAATGGTTTTGTGTCTCCATTTATATAATAGTTCCAGGTTTCTGTATCAATTCCGTTTACAAATGAAGATGGATCATAATCTGGGTAACTTGCCATTGCAAGGACTTCTCCTGTTTTTACATTCATTACCACAGTAGCTCCTGCATCAGCTGGATAAGATTTTCCAAATCCACCAGAAGCAATTTTTTCAATGTTATTTTTTAGTGCTTCTTCTGTAACAGCTTGTAATTTTGAATCTATTGTAAGAATAATGTCTGAGCCAGAAACTGCTTCTTTAGATATATATTCTCCAGTCGTAGTTCCGTCAACATCCATATCTATTTGCTTTATTCCGTCTGTACCTTTTAAATATTTTTCAAAAGTGTATTCTATTCCGGCTTTTCCGATTATATCGTTTTGGTCATATATATCTTCATTGCCTTCTAATTCACTTTCTTCTATTTGTCCAATTCTTCCAATTATGTGTGATGCTGTTTTACCAAGTGGATAAACTCTTACAGGTTCTGAAACAATTTCAACTCCTGCAAATTCTGAATTTTTTTCATTTAATTCAAGCATACTTTTTTCGCTTATATTTTCTGCAATCTCAATCGATTTTGTATTACTATATCCTTTATAAGATATTTCATATCTTATTGCCATTATTTTTCTTGCATCTTCAACATTGTCTGTTTTAATTTCATATTTGTTTTTAAAATAGTTGAAAGCTTCTTCTGCGGTTGCATCTTCATCAATGTTATTCGCTTTTTTCCACTTTTTCTGGCTCTCTTCTTCTGATAATTTAAATCTATAAGGATTTATATCTATCAAGAAGTTATCCACATAAGAGTCCCCGTTTGTGGATAATACGTTCAAAACATTCAGAATTGTATTATTTAAGTTTTCATTATTTACTTTTGTTTTATACAATACAACAGAATATTTAGCCTCTGCTCCAGCAATTAGAGTTCCTGAACTATCTCTAATACTTCCTCTATCTGCTTTCAATATACTCTCTCTAGTAAGTTTAGTATTAGAGGTTTCTCTGTATTCTTGTCCATGTACAATTTGAAGATTAAATAGTTGCAAAAGCAATAAAATGCCTATTAAATAGACTATTATTGTTATTATATTATATCTAATTCTGTCATTTCTTTCTTTATTTTTAGCCACTTATTCACCTTCTCTGTTTTTATTTAAAAATACCTTGTTAAGATAAATTTATCATCAAATAAATTTTCTAAGTAATATCCTGCTTTTTTCATTATAGGATAAATTATTATTGTTAGTAAAACATTGAATAAAGTTTCTATAAGTAAAATTCTTATGAATGGTAGAATTTCTATAGTTCCTGAGGTTCTAAGCATTGTTAAAATGTAAAGTAATGTTTCATAAAAAATCGTTGCAATAATTACCATTAATGTAACTATGAATCTACTGTCTTTTGAAAAGTTTTTACTTAATATTTCTCCTAGTAGTCCAACTGTTCCAAGTGCCAAAGCCGATATTCCAACTGTTTTTCCAAGGATTATATCTAAATATAATCCGAAGCAAATTCCAAACGCCATTCCAAGTTTTCTTTTTACAAATAATCCAATAAATAATACTAGAATGACATACAAATTTGGCATTATGCCTGCAATATTAAACCATGTAAATACATTGGACTGTAGAAAATATAATAGAAAAAATACCAAAATTAAGCATATTATTGATAATGGTTTTTTCATTTCTACAATCCTCCTTTTCTTTATATTTAAATTTAATATTACTACTTATGTTTATCTATTTAAGTATTATTATTACCTTTTTAACAAGATTTAATTTAGTATTACTAACACAGTTTCTAGTTTATTAAAGTTTACTGCTGGTTCAACTAACGCATATCTATTTGTTAGATTTTTTGTATTTGTAACCTGTTTTACTGTTCCTATAGTGATTCCTTTTGGATATATTCCACCCATTCCAGAAGTCTCAACTTTATCTCCTTCTAGTATTGTTGCAGTTGTTGGAATATATGTTGCTTTTAACATAGATGTATTTTCAAGGTTTCCTTTTACCACAACTGAATCTCTAGCTGTACCAACAACACTTGTTACAGCACTTGATGTATCTAATATTGTTTGAACTTTTGCTGTTGAATCTGTAACTGAAATTACATGTCCTACTAGTCCTTCGTTTGCTATAACAGGCATTCCGACTTCTATTCCATCATTTTTTCCAATATTTATAACAATAATATTGCTATAATTGCTTGTACTCTTGTTTATTACATAACCCGGAACAGTTGTGTATTCTGTATATTTATCTTTTAAATTTACATATTCTTTTAAAGTTTCATTTTCAGATTTTACTATTTCAAACTCTCTTAGAGTCTTTTCGAGTTCACTGTTTTTATCTTTTAGTGTTTTATTCTCTTCTTTTAATGATGCCATATCTGAAAAGAATGTATTGTTGCCGGTTATTTTATTTTTCAAATAAGTTAATCCATTTTGTACTGGCATCACAAAAGAACTAAGGGCTCCACCAACATTTGAAAAATCCTGTATATTTATATTTGAAACTATAACAATCAATATTAGAATTACTATAGTAATTATTACCCCTATAACACCGGTTTTTTTACTCTTATACATTCTTATCCCTCTCCAATTTTATTTTACTTTTAATTAAGCTTTTCTAAGTATTTTTCAATTATCTTTTTCTGCGAATTAAAGCTGTTCTAAGCTTGTCCATATCTTCTATGGTTTTACTTGTTCCATTTGCTACACAATCAAGAGGTCTATCTGCAACATAAACAGGGATTTCTGTTTTCTGAGCAAGTAATGTATCAAGCCCTTTTATTAAGGCTCCTCCCCCTGTTAATACAATCCCTCTTTCAACTATGTCTGAAGCTAGCTCTGGTGGTGTTTTTTCAAGTGTAGCTTTTACCAAATCTATTATTTTTTCTATAGAAGGTGCCATCGCTTCTTGTATTTGTTCTGATGATACAACTTTATTTTCTGGAAGTCCTGTTGTAAGCTCTCTTCCTCTTACTTCCATTGTTTTTGATGTTACTAATGGAATTGCACAGCCAAGTTCTATTTTTAATTCTTCTGCAGTTGCATAGCCAACAGCAAGATTTAAGTTATTCTTTATATATGCGATTATTTCATCATCCATAATGTCTCCTGCAGTTTTTATAGAGTCACTTACTACGATTCCTCCAAGAGATATAACAGCAACTTCTGTGGTTCCTCCACCTATATCTACTACCATGTTTCCTGATGGCTCTGCCACGTCAAGTCCTGCACCAATAGCAGCTGCCATTGGCTCTTCTATTAAGAATACTTCTCTTGCTCCACTTTGAAGAACAGCCTCTTCAACGGCTCTTTCTTCAACTTCTGTTATTCCAGATGGAACTCCTACCACTACTCTTGGTCTTCCAATATTATACCTTTTGCATACTTTATGCATAATGTTTTTTATCATTAAATTTGTTGCTGTGAAGTCAGCTATAACACCGTCTTTCATTGGTCTTACTGCTCTAATTTGTTCTGGTGTCCTGCCAAGCATCTCCTTTGCATCTCTTCCTGTTGCAACAATTTGATGTGTTTGTCTGTTTATAGCAACTACTGATGGCTCATTTATAACAATTCCTTTTCCTTTTAATGTAAGTAGTATGTTGGATGTTCCTAAGTCCATTCCAATATCTTTGGTCCCTATTGAAAAAAATCCCATTTTAAGTTAAATCCTACCTTTCTCTGATAAGTGTCATCACACTAAAAAATTTGTAGCCAGCCACTACGACGTGGTCTAGTAATTCTATTCCTAAAATTTTACTTGCTTTATCTAGTGTTTCTGTAAATTCTATGTCTTCGGTGCTCGGTTCAGGGTTTCCACTTGGATGATTATGTACAACTGCAATTTTAGGTGCTCCTATTTTTATTGCCTCTGCCAAAATATCTTTTGGAGCAACTGAAACATTATTGGTGCCACCTGTTGCAACTTCCATAACTCTTAAAAGAATACATTTTGTGTTAAGCATTATTACTTTTACCTTTTCTCTTTTGCAATTTGATAATTCTTGCATAAACAAATTTGCAAGATCTTTCGAGCTCCTAACACTTATATTCAATTTATCTATGGGTTTACTCATCCTTTTATTGATTTCACAAAGTGCCTGTATTTGTATTGCTTTTATTGTTCCTATTCCTTTTATTTGAGTTAATTCACTTATTGTTAAGTCATTTAGGAATTGTATGTTTTCTTTATTTTCAGTATTTATGGCTAGCAACTCTTGTGCTAGCTGTACTGATGTTTTTTCTTTTGTTCCTGTTTTTATTATTATTGCTAGAAGCTCTGCATTTGACAGGCTTTCTATTCCATACATTTGTGCCTTTTCATACGGTCTTTCCGACTCAGGCAAATTTTTTATTATCATGAATTTCCTTTCTACCCTATTCATGATTACATTTTTTAAAGTGCTTTTCTATATATAAACATTGATATGATTACACCTACTATACTTGCTATATTAATTTTAAACATTATAGCAAAGGTTAGTTTTATTACTCCAAGGTCTAAAATTAGTGGTGATGAAAGACCAAATTCTTGTCCATAAGATAGCCACCACAAAAAGTCTATTCCTGATGCTAAGTTACCAATTAATCCCCCTATAACAAGACCTGCTAAAATAAATAAAACGCATATCCATCCTTTACCTTTCATTGTTTTTTCCTCCGTTTTCTAGTTTGATTTTTTCTTACGGAAACATGAATTTCCGTATTGTAGTTTTGTACGTCTGTATTATATCTTGAAACAAGATTTTTTTCAATAGAAATAATCATTTTTTAGAATTAATCTTTATTTTTTTATAAATTTATGCTATATTATATATTACATTTTAACGTTTAGATAATATAATATAGTAACAAATGAATTTCCATATTTTGTTCATTTCATTATTTTTAATTTGGTAGTATAATATATGTATGAAACAAGATATTGATATGAAGCAGTGGTTTTAGTAGAAGTAATGTTTTATAGGGTACAAGGAGGATTTTAATGAAATTTGAAAAAGTAAACAAAGACAAAATGAGAGTTACTCTAAGCCGCGATGACCTTGAAGCTAATGATATTGATTTTCACTCTTTTATGTCTGATTCACATGAAACAGAAACTTTATTTTTAGCTGTTCTAGATAAAGCTGAACAAGATTATGGTTTCTCTACTGATAATTATAAGTTAAAAGTTGAAACTTTTGCACTTGATAATGGTAATTTTATTTTAACAATAACTAGAAGCCGTGATTCTATTGCAAATTCTGGTGATATAAAGAATCCTACAAAGAAGAGATTTAGGGTTTCACGAAAAGTTCCAACTGAAGTTTCAGAATCTTTAGCATATAAGTTTAATAATTTCGATGATTTTTGTAGTTTTGCAAAATATCTTACAACTGCACAAATAAAGAATATTGATAAGATGGCAAAAACATCTATGCTTTATAGTTATAATGGTAATTATTACTGGGTTTTGAATAATATAAACCCTAAATATACATATTTTAAAAATGTATACTCGGCTGTTACAGAATTTGGAGCATACGCAAGTTGTGCAAATTCTTTTATAGCAAAATTGCATGAGAACGGCAGTTTAATAATAAAAGCTAATGCAGTAAAAGTATGTACAAAATATTTTGTCTAATAAGTATAATTTTATATTAGTTTTTTAGAAAAATAAAAGTATGAACTTCTTAAATAATTATAATAAAAATACTAGGATTAATTAAATTTAGTTAAAAAATTATTATTGAAAAAAATACGATGAACTAAATGTTCATCGTATTTTGGTGTATTTATATCTTTTAGAAAATTTTGTCATTTTATTATTTAACCTATTGATATAAGTAGTTTTGAGGATCTTGTGCAATTCCGTTTACACGAATTTCTAAATGTAAGTGGTTTCCTGTTGAAATTCCTGTTGATCCAACTTTTGCTATAAGTTGTCCTTGTGAAACATATTGTCCTTGTGAAACACATAACTCACTACAATGTCCATATAAAGTTTGTACACCATTTCCATGAGAAATTATAATGTAATTTCCATAACCTCCACCGTATCCGTATTGAGATACTGTTACAGTTCCTGCTGCAGCTGCATAAATTGCTGTTCCCTTGTCTGCCGCAATGTCAATTCCCTTATGGTTGTCCCTACTTCTCCAACCAAATCTTGATGAAATAACTTTATAATTTTGCACTGGTCTTATTAATGATATTCCAAGATTTACAACATTTCCTGTGTTGTTCATTCCCTTTACTCCGACTCCAGTACTACCAGAACTTTTTGCAACTCGAACAACAACTTTTTTCTTATATAATTTTGATACACAAGTTTCCTTGTCTGTAAATTCTGCCTTTTCTGTATTATATTTTTCTAATATTGTAATTTTATCTTTATTTGTACTATCTTTTTCTTTAAGTTCATTTACAACTTGTTCAGCTTCATCAAAAGATTGAATATAATATTTTTCTTCGTCATCTTCAAGCAATGCATAATATCTGTAATATGTTATTCCCTGTGATACAACCTTATTATATATTTCGTCATCATTTGTTTGAACGTCCCTTTTCAACATGCATAACTCATATTCAGGCATGTTGTCTATTTGAACAAATGCAATATTTTGGCTACTATCACCTTTTTGGATTGCATTATTTATTTTGGCTTGAAGGCTACTTTTATTTTTTGTGTATCCTATAAATTCTCCATTTAAAGTAACGCTGTATGTTGGTTTAAAAAAATATGTTATTATTCCTGCTATAATTGCTACTCCAAGTGTTATTAAAAATATGAATTTTACTGAACGCTTGAAATACGTAATTGATTTTTTTAGTATATTTATAAAAAACCACTCCTTACTTTTTATTCTTTCATCATTTTACACCAACATAAAAAAATAAGCAATAGTTTTTATGACTTTTTATCTATTTACTACTCATTTTGGTGAGCCTTGAATTATAACATTAAATCAAAATAATGCAATAACTTTTCATTTTAGAAATTATACCAAAGATTTGTGATTTTCATCTATATAAAAGATTTCCCAGCCCAATAAATGGGCTGTGGAAGTTTGTATCTTTTAAATATAATACCTTGCTTTCAAGGTTTTATATAACACATAAAAATAAAAATTTGTGAAAATATAAATTTCACAAATTTTTATTTAATGTCCTTATGATTAATTAATCTATTAATTTTTATTGTAACTCTGTTTTAACTTTTTGAACCTCTGCTTCTGTAGCTTGTTGAGCTGGTTTATAATATCCCTTTGTTTGAGCAATTTTAAATAACTCATATTGGAAACTCTCATCATTATTTCTTATTTGTTGTATTGTTTGTCTAAGTTGCATATTTTCAGCTTCTGAAATAACTCCTTGATAAGTTTTTAAGCTTCCTTTCACTCCTTCTAGTATATCATTTACCATTGTTTTTTCATCCATAATTAATATTCTCTCCTTTCACCTCTTAGTCATTTAAAAATGACATCAATTTTTGCTTTGTATTTAATGCATCTTGTGCAGACTTTGTAAAAATCTGTTTAATTTGCGGATCAACCGCTTGTGATGCATAAGCATTCAATTTTTGATAAGAAGTTTCATGAGCTCCTATTAAATGGCGTAAATTTTGTAATTCAACTTGACTTAAATTTGGCATTTTCTTCATTCCTTTCTTTTGAAATCTTTAATTATTATGTGCCAACAATTCAAGTTTTATACAAATTTAAAAATTAAATTTCAAGTTTTCAATTTTTGATTTTAAATTTTAAACTTTTAAACTTTTTTATTTTAATTTTCAATTTTGATTTTTTCAATTTTTAGTCCCTAGTTCAAAATTTCCAATCCCGCAAATTTTGCCATTAGACGTTTATGTCCAACTTTGTCAAATTCTAGGTCAACTTTTATGTCATTTCCTTCTTCCTCTAACTTAGTAATCGTTCCTTCTCCGAATTTTTTGTGGTAAACCCTTTGTCCAACTTGATATTTTGAAATATCAACTCCACCTCCCGGTTGATTATTTTGTTTTATCGAATTCAAGAAGCTTTCTGCTGTTCTAAATTGGTATGCAGGTTTTTCATTTTGACTGCCGAATACTTTTGCAACAGCCTTTTTATCATCTTCATCCATTTTATAGGTTTTAACACTTTGTCCACTTCCATAACTCCATCTATATCCAAGGTCACGGAATTGATTTTCATTAGAAGACTTACTCTCAACCACCTCTGAATAACCTTCAAGAAGCTCGTCTGGAATTTCTTTTACAAATCTTGATATTTGATTATAACTTGTAGAGCCAAATATTGTACGATGTTTTGCACAAGTTAAATACAAATATTGCTTTGCTCTAGTAATTCCAACATAGAACAAACGTCTTTCCTCTTCCAAATCTTTTGGTTCTCCTATTGATTTGTATCCCGGGAATATTCCTTCTTCCATTCCAACCAAGAAAACAACTGGGAACTCAAGTCCTTTTGCACTATGAAGAGTCATTAATGTAACAGAATCTTCCTGATCTTGCATTCCATCTATATCACTTGAAAGCGTTATGTTCTCTAAGAATTCTGCAAGAGTATTATCTGCTGATTCTTCCTCGAACTCTATTGCAACCGTTAAGAATTCCTCTATGTTTTCGATTCTTGTTTGAGCTTCTATGCTATTTTCAAGCTCTAAAGCCTTTGTGTATCCTGTTTTATTTAAAACTTCTTTTATTAAATCAGAAATTTTCATTGAATCTTTTTTCGCTCTTATTGCTTCAATTTGTTCTATAAAATCTCTCGAATTTGAGTAAACTCTTGTTAGACCATAGTTCTGTGCATCTTTTATTACATCATACATTGATGCTCCAGTTTTTTCAGAAATTTCTTGTATTTGATCTAAACTTGTTTTTCCAATTCCACGTTTTGGTTCATTTATAATTCTTTTTAGTGAAAGATTGTCTGAAGTATTGTGAACTAATCTTAAATAAGCGATAGTATCTTTGATTTCTTTTCTCTCATAGAATTTTAGACCACCTATTACCTTGTAAGGAACCCTCTCCCTCATAAGAATATCTTCTATTGCTCTTGATTGAGCATTCATTCTGTATAACACGCAAAAATCCGAATACTTAAAATATTCTTCAGTCTTTAAATGCTGAATTTGTTCAACGATATATCTACCTTCGTCGTACTCATCTTCTCCACAATAAATGCAAGGAAGACTTCCATCATCATTTTGCGTCCATAATTTTTTATCATATTTGTTCTCATTGTGCTTGATAACAGCATTTGCGGCTTTTAATATATTTCCTGTACATCTATAGTTTTGCTCTAGTTTTATAATTTTCGTTCCTGGAAAATCTCTTTCAAAATTCAAAATATTTGTAATATCTGCTCCTCTAAACGAATATATACCTTGGTCGTTATCTCCTACAGCTGTTACATTTCCATACTTTGACGCAAACAAACTTACAAGTGTAAATTGAGCCTTGTTTGTGTCCTGATACTCGTCAACAAGTACATACTTGAATTTTTCAGTATAGTAATCAAGAATATCTGCATTTTCATTCAAAATCTTTATTGTGAAATTAATAATATCATCAAAATCAATCGCATTATTTTCTTTTAATCTTTGTTGATACAACTCATAAATCTGAGCAATCTTCTCTTTTCTGAAATCTCCTGAATATTTTACACTGTATGCTTTAGGTTCAAGCATCTCATTTTTTGCATTGCTTATTTCTGAAAGAGTTCCTCTGTCAGTAAACAATTTATCATCAATTTTTAAGGTTTTTAAACACTCCTTAATAAGAGTCCTTTGGTCTGATGTATCAAATATAACAAAATCGGTATTGAAACCAATTCTGTCTATAAACTTTCTTAAAATACGAACACAAATAGAGTGAAAAGTTCCCATCCACAGATCTGCACTGGCTTCGCCAATCAAATTACCAATTCTTTCTTTCATTTCATTTGCTGCTTTATTTGTAAAAGTTATAGCCAAAATATTCCATGGCTTAACACCATTTGCAATCTCATAAGCTATTTTATGTGTAAGAACTTTTGTTTTTCCACTACCTGCACCAGCAATAACAAGGCATGGTCCTTCTGTTTGCATTACAGCTTCTTTTTGTTTATCATTAAGTCCACTTAAAATCTCTTCTTTATCCATAAATCCATTCCTTTCCTGTCTTAATCCATTCTTGTCTTAGTCCATTCCTATCTTCGCTATATTCTATATTAAGATTACTAAATTTGCAATACAAAACATGTTTATTTTTTAGTTAAGCAAAAAGCAAATGGCAGGGGAAGTACCCCTGCCATTGCGATATACTATTTTACGTTCTTGTTACCAGCTTGCTTTCGTGTTCCTTGACAAACTTATCAAGCTCCTTCCTACTCAGCATACCTTTGCGGACAAGCTCATCTGCTAGCGCAGTCACCAGACTGCTGTGGTTTCTCAGAATCGTCTCCGCTCTTTCGCGGGCACGTTCTGTAATGGACTTAATCTCTTCATTAATAGACTTCGTAACCTCAGGCGTCTGCATCTGGTAGTTCTCATCATTCAGGTAAATACGGTGCTCACCAAGTTTGGTTGTCATACCATATTTTGTGACCATATTGTAGGCAATCTTGGTTGCCCGCTCCAGGTCATTGCTTGCCCCGGAGTTGTTCAAAGAGTGCATGAACAGCTTTTCAGAGACCTTGCCGGCCAACAGAGATGCAATCTCGTCGATAAAATAATCCCTGTCAGCTCTTGCTGTGATATCCGTGAAATCGTAGACATTTACTCCCATATAGTCATCTGCCGGAATGATAGAAATTGCAATAACTTCCTTGTCAACCAACTTTCCCGAGAATCGACTTACCACATAGTGGCCAACCTCATGGAAGGCAGTCTCACGAATCAAATCTGCGGGCATCTTGTGGAACTTCTTGAAGTTTGCATCGAAGTTCTTCATGATAGACTCCCTGTCAACATGATCCTTGCCGTCCATCTTGGCAGTTACCATAGACAAATCAATCAAATCCTTGGTTCTGTCGGGATTGCTGGTAGTGTAGTTAAAGCACGAAGAATAGAAGATTATCATATCAACCATTCTTCTCGAAATTTTGACCCCATGGTATTTCTCCAACTGCTTGATGGAATCCTTTAGCATCGAATAAACTTCCGTGGTCTTCGGTTCTCTCACTTCGATTTTGCGGAACCGCCGTCTCAAAGCACTCTCCATGCCGAAGGTCTGCTCATACTCTTCATCAGTGGTAGCACCGATGATAATGACGTCGTCTCCAGCAAGAATGGGTTTCAGGGCATTCGAGAGATCCTGTTTGTCATCAGGCGAGCACGAGCCCGCACCAATAATCATGTGAATCTCATCAATGAACAAAATCACATTTTTATGTTCTTTGAGAAAATCGATAAGATTCTGAAATCTCTCTTCAGCCTGGCCTCTGTACGTCGTGCCGGAAATGATGTTGTTCACATCAAGAGAAAGTACCAAATATCCATTGAACATCTCGGGACAAGTACCATTCACAATGTCACAAGTAATCTTGTAGACAATGGAAGATTTGCCAACACCAGCTTTGCCAGTAAGAATTACATTCCGTTTGGTTCTCTTCATCATCGTCTTCCAGATTTCTTTGCACTCCTCATCTCTTCCGAGAATTGCACAGTCGCGGTTCTGCTCAAACCTTTCGTTCAACACGCTCAGGCAACCGTTCAACGAATCCGGAATATCCGAAAGTTCAGTATCGACCACAATGCAATCAATATACTGATTCTCGAGTTTTTCTGCATTAGTACCGGTTTTTTCGAAGAGCTTATTCATGTCTACAGATAGGTTTTCCAAAAAAGACAAAATCACATCATCAAGAGTGAGTTCCTGCCGGTTTTCCTCTTCCACCTCCAGCTTTGCATAGTAGAAAACATCAGCAAAATCCTGTGTATATTTAACCTTTTCGCTTTCTTTAACTTCAGATGCCTGGAGTACTTCTTCCATGAACTGAAACTCCTCTAGATTTTCGCTAAAAACCTCTTCCGTGAATTCGTGTGCGTCCAAAGCCTCCTCCGAAATGTCAACAACAGCTTCAATACCATTTGCAGAATTCGTGTTTGTGGCATTAGCGAACAACCAATTGGTCAAAAGAACGTTGAACAATACCGTTGTGTTGACCAATTCGATTTCGTATTCCTTAGCCCGCTCAATGGTTACATTGACAAGCCCTTTGACCTCCTGGGACAACATAATACTCATAGTATATTCTCCTTTCAACGTTTTATGACAACTATTATACCACCATTTCGGCTGTATTGCAATGACTTTCAGCATTTGAGAAGAATTTTTCGAGCTTTTATTACAAAATTCTGCAATTTTATTTTGTTTTTATCGTTCTTTAAAACTTATTGCTAAATCACATACCAGATTTCATATCTTTCTTTAAATCTATATTTATTATTATCTTCTTGATTAAGAAATAACTACATCTCATTATAAAAAATTTCTTGTATACATCCTTAAGATATATACAAGAAAAGCCTAACTTAAAATATTTCAAAAATTAATATTTATCACTATATCGAGTTGATTCATATCCTTGAGCATTCAATTTTCTAACCCACTTATCCAATATTTTTTTATTAACCTTATTAAATAGTCTTGTTTTTCCACAATATTTAACAATAGTAGGACTTACAGCATAATACAATTTTATAAAAGCTCTACCCCAAACTCTATTGTCAAGATAATAATCTCTAAATCTTCTTAATGTCCATACTTCTGGACAATCATAAGTTCCATAAACAGCTGTAGCGACATAGCACCCCTGTTTAGTTTTTATTGTGCTTCTATCTGGAATTACATATGATGGATCCATCTCCTTAATCTTTTGATGTGCTTCCATGATTTCATTAACAATTTTCTCTTTAGCTTCATTAGTTAACGAATATTCAGTTGTCCAATATGAATTACCATTAATGAATTGTTGAGTGTATGAACAACATTTTACAAGCTCTTGAAGTATTTGAATTTTATTTTTATAAATTTGAATCTTAAGGTCTTTGCCATCTGGTATTGAATCCATTATGCAAGAAATTGCCGTGTCGTATAAAATTGTTGCAGCATTTGCTCTATCTCTAAATTGTTCAAAATCAAATTTATCAGGATGTCCTTCATCTCCAACATATTCTTTATAAATAGTTCGAGGATATGCATTATTAACAGCAGAATTAATCTCTTGTGCAATAAGCATCAAAGAGTCATCAAAATTCGAACCAGTTATCGAACAAAACTGCACAATATCACTTAAAATTTTCTGTACAATATCTATAATCATGGACGCATCATCTACGCTTGGATAATCTGTATAGTGGCTACAAGCCAATCTTCCAAGAGACTCTAATAAATTTTTCATTTCTTCTGTACACTCTTTTTTCATCTCTTCTTTTTTGTCTTCTGGTGCAAATTTTATTGCATTTTCAAAACATGTTATAGATTCAAGAGTTCTGGGATTTACAACGGTTGACTGCCAGCCTGCAACTTTACCCTTTATAAACCATGCCTCATAATTCTCAGCATCAATTTCAATAACCTTGTTGCAATAATTTTCCGCTTCAGCATTATTATTTGAGTTCATAGCATTTTCAGCTAATTTTATATAGTTTTCTGAGTTACCTATGTTTTTTACATTTACCTCTCCCGAAATTTCTACTAATAGTTTCTTTGCTTCCTCTGGAGTGTATTTTGTGCCACAATATTGGCATACGAATAAGTCGTCTTTCTTTACAACATCATTAGATCCACATAATTCACATTTTATTGATTTCATTTGTTATTCCCCCTTAGACAATATTGTAACAATAAAAAAGGAAAAATACAATAGGTCTAAAATGCTATTGTATTTTTATTTTTTTAAGCAATTAGATTTGTTGTTTCCAAGTTTTTCCTATATGTTTTTATTAGTAGAAATTTATATAAGGTATTAAACGAAGTTATCTTTACAACAAAAGTTGAATCTACAATAGTAGAAATTTATATAAGGTATTAAACTCCTTAACAATAAATAAAGCAACAAATCTACAATAGTAGAAATTTATATAAGGTATTAAACATATTATATATAATAAAGGCTCGCAATTATCTACAATAGTAGAAATTTATATAAGGTATTAAACAAAAGAAGAAAGAGTCACCCAAAGCATATCTACAATAGTAGAAATTTATATAAGGTATTAAACAAATTTGTATCATTATACTGATAAAATCTACAATAGTAGAAATTTATATAAGGTATTAAACAAACTACAAAACAAAACAATAACAGCATCTACAATAGTAGAAATTTATATAAGGTATTAAACCCTTACATCGTTATATATGACCTTAGAAGGCTAATTTTACATTTAAAATTATAGTTTTTATAGCATTTTCTTGTCATTTAATACCTCATTTTAGTAAATTTCCGAATTAAGACCACGGTTTGTAATCCTAATTTATTAAGATTATATCATCTTCTTCATTCTTTGGAAAGCCCCATTTAGTTATTTTACAATTTTCGCTTGTTTCTATTATCATCACACTATCGCCTTGTCCAAATTTCTTTTCGAACATATCCGATATTTCACACATGATATTTTTTAATACATTCTTACTGTTTGTTATCTCAAATACAGAATATTGCAATCTATAGCCATATTTTTTGATATATTTTGAAAATTTCGTTCTTAATTTATCATCTTGTATATCATAGCTTATCAGAATCATTTAATAGCACCACCTTTGGAAAATCTTTTATTTCTTTATCTTTCATTACCCATCTATAATATTGTTGAATATATCTAAATATCTGCACTTTATATTCATTTATTGCCTCTAAAATTAGTAGCATAAAATGTGTGCCATCTTTCCAATCAATATGGTATTGCCCATTATCAATAGTATATTTATAATTATCTAATTGCTTAAGATTCATACACTTTCTTATTTTATAATCAACTATTGGTCTAAAAGGCTCTATTATATCGCACACAAGTGATTTTCTCTTGTAAAATTCTTTATGTAAGTTTCCCTTATATACATCAAATCCATAAATGTTTAATATTGCTTCAATATAGTTAAACAGTACCGTATATCCTATATCCATCAATAAATTTATTTTGTCTCTTTTCACTCTTGGCTGTCTTCCATTCCATTCAAGGTTTTTGAACAGCCTATTAAAATACACTTTTGCAGATATTCCTTCAATCCCCATTATTTCATAATTATCTGGTTTAGTTCTAATCAATTTATCAATTTGAATATCTAAATTGATAATTCCATCCGCAATCGTTGTATCTCTTAATTTCTTTAATATATCTCTTTGGTTTCTTATTTTATTAATTATAATAGCTTTTGCAATTTCATTTGATTTTTTAGTCTCATATTGTTTTTTTCTAAGGAGGGTGTTTCCCTCCATCGAATAATTTATTGCCGAATACACTTTAAATGTTGTGGTAAATAGCACTACTGAAAAGCCAAACTTTTTACTTTTTTCTATTATTCCTGTTGTCATTGAGAAACCACCAACAATAAATACGGCAAATAATTTATAACAGGTTAATTGAAATTTTATTTTTTCATTAATATCCGTAATAATTATATTATCGTTTTTAAATGAAATTTTATCTCCTCTTTGTGGCATAACTATTATAATCTTTTTTTCAACAAAGTCAGGCTCTGTTAGCATATCAAACTCCTATCACAAGCTGGTTCATATATACATTTCTTGCATTTTTCCTTATTTGTTTGTTTAAAATTTTCTATATCAAATTCATGAATTTCTTTTATTAAGTCTTCAAATTTTGTATTCATATCATTATCATCTGCTGGTAATTTTACATTATATTTTTTATTATCACTCAGACTGTATAAGCTTATTTTCTCAACCTTATATCCCATTTCAATTAATCCATAATATTGAGCATATACTTGAAAAATATATCCATCATAAATTTGCAATATTTTATTTTTTCTTTCAACAAGTTCTTTTTTTGCAATATCGAATATGTCGATTTTTCCCTCTATTCCATATTTTGAGGAGTATATATCTATTCCCTGTAGGATATTCTTTCTAGAGGAGTACTTTTTATTATCTATTGCCTTGTGAGCATTTGTTCCATTAATTTGATATTCTGACTGATATAATTTTTTATCCAGTTTTCCATACAATTTGTGAAAATATATTGAGACAGGACAAAATATAAAATCATTTAAATATGATATAAGTATTGTCTCTTCCATCACATACCTCTATTTTGTACATAATTCAACCATTCTTTTTCAGTAATGTTATATTTTATCTTATTTAACTTTTCATCTTCTACATTTTTCATTTGTTCAACAAGCATAAATCCTTTTCTTGCAATGTTATATGCACCATTAGCATCTGCATCTATAGGAAGTCCTTCAATCTTTTCACTAGTGTTAAAGAATTTGCCATGTTGATTTTTTACAGGTGAAATTAGATTATCTTCCTCTTTTCCTGTTAGACTATTTCTCATTTGAACCATCAATTTAAACAATTGTATAAATCCTAAACTTTCTCCATTACCTTTGTAAAATTCTAGGTTATCTTTATCTAATTTCAAAATACTATCTTTTATATTGTTTAGGTTGATACCATACTTTTCAAATAACTTCTTGAATTCAATAGATAATTGAATCCTTCTATCAAACCATTCACCATTAGCATTCTTTTGTGTAAGTATTCTCTCTCCATAGCTACATAAAGTCCACTTATTCTTTGTATCATTTAATCTATCTGTAAATTTGCTATAGTCAATATCAAATTCAAATAAATTTTCTTTTTCATTATATCTAATGTCATCAATTCTATTTACAAATTCCTTTGATTTATCAAAGTTTTCATATTTTAAATAAAACCTATTTATAAAGCCTGTTGTTGGATCTATTTTACTTGTACACCATGCTGGAATATAGTATAATATTCCACTTTGTTTTCCAAGTTTCGTAAAAGATTCAAATTTATTAGTTAGTTGGTATGCATTTAAAACTCCACCTTCATCCATTTTATCTTCGTCTTTAAACACAAGATAATTTAGCTTATCAATAAACATTTTTTCAAATTTTTGATAAACTTGCTTTTCTACTTTTATTCTGGAATTTTTAAATCCTTTATTTAAATCTTCTATAACAATAATTGCATTGTATTTTTTCATCAATTCAACCAATATATGAATTACCTGGCTCATGTAGCCTTCTTTTAATTCTTTTATATTTTCTATGTTTTTCCAATCTTCTCTAGCAATTTCCCTTTCTTTCTCTTTTCTATCTAAAAGTCCATGATAATCCGTTGTATATCTGTTATTATTATACTCACTTACAATTTCATTTAATGATTTTTGGTAAACAATTTTTTCATTTTTATCGATTACACATACATAAAGAAGATTTCTTTCACCTCTGTCTATTCCTATTACATGTATATCATCATTATATTTTAAATATTTATTCACAATTTGATTTATATTAAGTAGCCTTTCACTTTTAAAATTCATTGTAATTGGTACATGAAATTGAAATTTATCCATAGTGTATCTCTTATCTTTTATTAAATCATATTTAAATGTACTAGTTGATCTTCCCGCTTCTATTGTACTTATATTTTTATTTGCTATTGGTTGGTTTGCAGGGTGTGTTACCTTCATTTCTAAGCTCTTTTTTCTGTAAAATACTTCAGCATTTCCATTAAGTTTATATACTGGATTCATTATGTTATCTGGATCAAAAACAGCTTTCCAATATAATGTATGCAAATTTTCCTTGCCCTTTGAATATTCTGAAAAATCTTTATTATAGATTTGGAATAGATACAATTCTCCTCTATCTACTAACTCATTTATATATTTCTCTGAATATTCTGTATATTCAATTTTATATCCTTGCTTTTCTACTTCTCTATAAAATTCGCTAATATCATTATATTCAGATGTATCCTTAAATTTAAAATTAAATTTTTTCCAATCTTCATGTTTGTTTAATGACTGCTTATAAAAGTCGATTAATTCATGACAAAAATTAATGTCAAAATCTTTTCCCTTTTTGTGATATCCCTTATTGTATTTTTCTTGTAATTCTTTTGATGGATTAAATTCTTCAATTCTTGAATTTGAGAAAAACACTTTTGGTAACATTTTATTTGGTCCAGGTAATAACTTATACTCCATCTTTTTATAATTGTTTTGCTCATTCGAATCTTTTTCATCAACCTCAAATATTTTCTTACAATAAGGATTAATTATTCCTAAATAGTATTTTCCTTCTTTTAGTAAAATAACTCCTAAGTTAGCCTCTTCTTTATTGGCATCCCACCCATTCAATAATGTAGGACATTCAAAGTTTAATTTTATCTTTTCTGTTGAATATGGCTTTTGTGTAACATAATTTCTTACTTTATTGTATAATGGTATAATCTCTTTAATCTTTTCATAATATGGTGTTAATTCCGAATACAATTTAGCATCTTTTTCTACAGTTCTATCTTTAGGAATCACCAATTTTACAAATTCTTGCAAAGACTTAACATCATCAAGAAATTTTTTTATTTTTTCAATTGATTTTTCATCTTTTATTAGCTCTTTTGTATCATCTTCCACCTTTATATTTTGAACTTCATTATAGTCCTCTTTTATTGTTTCAATATTCTTGTTTTGAATTATGTAATTTTTTAAATATTCACAAATCGCATTATTTCCAATACAATCGTTTAAAAACTTTAAAGAATAAATTTTCTGCTTTTTTAAATATTCCTGTTTTTTCTGAGCATATTTCTCTGTTCCATATTTTTCTTTACCAGAATATTCCTCATCGTATTTTTCAGATATTGCTCCTTTAATATAACTCCATTCATTAAAAACCATATTAGAAAGAGTACTTAATGTACCATCATTATTCACTAAAATAAGTTCAAGATTATAATTTGAAATTCTTGTAAATAAATCCTCAATCTTATTTAAAATTGGCAAAATATTTGCATAATATACTTCTATTAAATTAATCAGTTCTTTGTCATTTTTAATAACATCAATTTTAAATGATGCAGACTCCGCATCGCTTAATATTTGTTTATATAATTCTTGCAATTTAGGAATTTTCTCGTTATGAGTCTGATTAAATTCGTTTATATATTCATTTAGTCCTTTTATTTTATCTCCATCATTTTTAGTTCTTCCCGATATTAAAATGTTATAACACTCTATTCCTCTTTGAGTTAAAACATCATTGTAATAACTGATATTAAAAATTTCATCAATACTATCAACTTGAATATATTCTTCTAAATCTTTATATATCTTTTCTATGTCCTCTGGCATAAGACTAACAATCTTCTTGTAGATTTTTATATTATCTATAAATGTCGGAAGATTCTCATTTATAAGTCTATATGAAATCGCAGTTGACTTATCCTCCTCTGAATACATATTTTCTCTATTCTTATTATATCCAGTAAAATATGTTGTGAATCGGTTAAATTCTCCTATATCCTGCATCTTTTCTTGATTTTCTTTGTACATTGTTACCAAATATGATGTAATAATGTCTTTTTGAAAAAGGCCTTTATATTCTGCACTTTTCTTAAATGCATCTGAAATTTGCTTTCTCAAACTTGCTTCAAGTTGGTCAAGCTCTTCTTTTTGTTTGTCATCTCTGTTGTTTATGGAATACAATTCATAATACCTATCAATTCCATTTAATTCAATATTGCCTAAACTTTTATCAATAAATAATTTATGATATTCATCACAATATTTCTTAACTTTACTATAGATTTCTGCTCTGTGTTCGTCAGCTTCTAAGATTCCTACCTTCTCCATATTTTCTTTTGTTTTACCTTGCGGTTTTAGTTCAAATCTCAGTGTTTTTTGAACCTGATAAAGATTGTGTAAATTACTATATAAATTTGACATATAAACCTCCCTTTTATTTTTTGATTCTTTATATTTAATTATTAAAGTCATGCTAGCATGTCCTCAAATATAAAATCTCAATTTTTCATTCAGAGTATATCACTATTGTATTGTCATATGTTGTTGAAGTTTGTCGGATAGAATAATTTTTTGTAATCTTTTTGTATTCTTTTTTGCATTCATTCATATATCTTTTAATTGTTTTGTTTTCAAAATGCTGAGCACCTCTAATTTCATGATTATAGCATTTTTGCGGAAATCTCTTAAAATTAAGAGATTCCCGCAAAAGCAGAATTTTATTTACTTTTTATTGAATTATCTCTCTTCATCTTCTACTTCTTTTACAAGTGCTGTTTTCATATTATTTCTTTTTCCACCATATATGTCATCAAACAAGCTATCGCCAACCATTAGTACACTCTCTGGGTTTACATTCATTTTTTCACATGCCTTCAAAAAATTCTTTTTTAATGGTTTGCATGCAAATCCTATGTAATCTATTCCGTTTTCTTTAAAATATTTTTCTATATCTCTGTCTACGCCATTGCTTACAATCATAATTTTTATCTTGCCTTTTAACCCTTCAATCCATTCCTTATTACATTTTGGAATATCTTTCATTTCTTTACGCAATGTATCATCTACATCCAAAATTATTGCTTCAATTCCATATTGCTGTTTCATTTTTTCGATTGCTTGTATATCTAATTCATTTACTTTGTTTAAAGTCATATCTGGCTTTATGATTTTTGATAGTGCATAGTGCACTAAATCACATAATTTTTCTGCTACTAAATCTTCTAAAGTCTTCATAATTGCTCCTTAATTCAGTCATATATTATTCTATTTTTATCCCCTCTAAAATGATTCATCGTTTGTTGTTTACTAATTTACTCTTTATAATTTTGAGAAAACTTTGCCCAAACTATCATTTATAACAAGATTTGCCTTATTATCATAAGGAGTTGAATCCCTATTTATCAGTACAAGATTTTTTCCTCTAAAATAATTTATCAATCCGCTTGCTGGTTGAACAGTAAGTGACGTGCCAGCAACAATTAACAAATCAGCATTTTGAATAGCATATATCGAATTTTCGATTGTTTCCTCATCCAATCCCTCTTCATACAAAACCACATCTGGCTTTATTATTCCTCCACAACTACATCTCGGAATGCCATTGCTGTTAAACACATATTCAGCATCATAAAATTTGTGACAATTCATACAATAATTTCGTAGTACACTACCATGCAATTCATATACAACCTTAGAGCCAACCTTTTGATGCAAACCATCTATATTTTGCGTTATTACCGCCTTTAACTTACCTTTGGTTTCAAGTTCTGCAAGTTTTATATGCGTAATATTAGGCTGGTATTTTAACGAGTTCATCTTTGATTTATAAAACTTAAAAAATTCTTCCGTTTTATTCATAAAAAACGTATGACTTAGTATTGTCTCAGACGGATATTTATATTGCTGATTATACAAACCGTCCTTACTCCTAAAATCAGGAATTCCGCTTTCAGTTGACACGCCTGCACCGCCAAAGAATACAATATTATCACTTTCATTTACTAACTTTCTAAATTGCTGTATTTTGTCGTACATGATTTATTCTCCTTTTTATTTTAATAGTTGTTTGAGACTGCATAATTTAAAACTTTCTTTATGCTCTGGGAATTATTTCTCGTTTTCAATGTCGTACTCCCATAAGCTCAAATGACCTTTTGCTTCTATTGGTTCATCAAAGACATGCACATCTTCTAATTGCCAGCCATAATTTTCTTGAAAAGAACTTTTTGTATAAATATCACTATTTTCTTTTAATAATTCTTCTTTAAATTCAGGTGTAATTTTTATACAATCAACTAATGTTACTTTTCCTAAAATTTTACCTTGTGGCAACTCTTGTGGCAGATAATTTGCTAATCTTTTTACCGCTTCTTTATCAATTCCTTTACCAGCATGTATAAGAAGTTCTCCCCTATATTTAGTTTGCCAACTTCTAAATTCAAATCGCTTATCTCCTTGCATAATTAAAGTTGCCCATGGTTGCTTTATAGTTAAAACTTTCATAATTTACCTCGTTATAAATAATATTTTATATTTGTAAATTGTTTTCATTTACTCGGCTACTTTTTCAAATTTTTCAATCTATTTTTCTTCTCATCGTGTTTATGTTCATTACAATTTTTCATTTTACATTTATTTTAGGAACTCTGGAATTATATTATTTATCATCATAGCTATTTCATATACTTTATTAAAATTAGAATAATATATTAAATGATTATTATCCATATCATGACTCACTTTCTCTTTATAAAAATCTATTATTTATATCTTTTTTCTCTATTGTTTTTTCTTCTTCAACTTCAAATTCTACTATTCCGATATTTTTTCCGTCCTTACTTATATTAGTTGCTGTATATTTCACGTTTATCATCTGTTTATACCAATTTGACAGTGCATCTTCGTAATATACCGTTATAAGAATATTATATGGTTCTTCTGAACTTTTCAAATTTAAAAAACTATTTATTATAAACTCCTCACCCTTATCTAAAACATATATTGTGTCTCTCCCCAAAATTCTTTGTTTAATATTTATCAAAGAATCTATTTTAATATCTACTTTTATACTTTTGACTGTATTTAACCCTACATTTTTTATTGATATATTAAAATTATAATTAATTCCATCATCAATATTAGTTAATATTAATTCCTCTGATCTACAGCCTTTTTGTTCTTGAGAATCAATTTTATATTTCAATATTGGCATATTTTGAATACGTAAACTTTGTTTATCTCTTTCTATACTATCTTTTTTGTTTCTATTTATTTGCCATATTGTAACTAATACAAGTACAATTGCTCCAATTACTGCAGACATAATTCCTGCTGAATAATTTGCCAAGAAAGCTAACCAATTCTGAGAATTAACATTTCTAGTCCACCCCATATATGTTGGAACATCATATCTATCTAAATAATATATTACAATCGGCACTAAAGTAATAAAAAATAACAAAATATGTAAAACTTTTTCTATATAATCTTTACATTTTTTATAATTATACCAGCAGAAAAATGCCATACCTATTAATATTATTCCAACAACTACTATATTGATTAACATATCTTATCTCCCATTTATTTATATCATATTTAAAATATATTTTTTCGAATCTTGTAATTTATTATCAAAAAGAGCAAAATAATCCTGTAATAGAATAATTACACTTATTTTGCTTTTCATCAGTATATTTAATTATTTTTCTCTTCTAGTAACCAATCCAACACATTTATTTTCTTTATTCCATCAAAATCAGCATCTAAATCATCATCCAATGTCAAAATGTATTTAGGATAATTATCATTTATTTTTTTCAATGGAGTTAACTCTCTATCTAAGATTTTATTATCTTCTTCATTTTCTCCTCTAGTTGTTAATGCAACTTGATAATATATAGTATTTTCTGGCTTTCTTGCTACGAAATCAACTTCTAAATCATCATACTTTCCTATATATACTTCATATCCTCGTCTCAACAATTCAAGATACACAATGTTTTCTAATATATGTCCCATATCTCGTCCAGAGCCTTGTCCTAACATATAATATCTTAATCCTATATCTATTGCATAATATT
>OGDY01000219.1_pt1 | contig 77466 bp, 72 predicted proteins | sample 1570341 | NCBI WGS metagenome assembly OGDY01 (sample SAMEA2581972, study PRJEB24529) | metagenome | biome: Human gut stool | place: China | collected 2011 | reverse complement strand
TGCGCGTTGGGGCTGAAACGGAATCTAACGAGCTGTTTGACAAAAGCCACGGCTTCTATATTGCAGTAATCCAAGGTTTTTTCCGAGATTATTATTACACCAGAGGTAGTGCCTTTTCGTTCCTGGTGGAACAAAAGCCAGAATATGCGCGGTACTTCACCTCATGGGAACAAATCACTCCTGTTTCCTTTCCAAACCCCATGCAGAACCGAATCATCGAAAACTATTGCTCCGGTGTATATCTGTCTCCAGATCAAGTTATACAACTTCTCAAAGACATGGAGCAGGACCCAAAAGTCCTTGAAGATCTGGAGGGGCTTTGGAGCAATGGACAGATTGCTGTGCTGAAAAAAGCACTTTCTGCTGCTGCAAAGTCAGGAGTCGGTCTGTTGGAGGCCACTGAAGTGGTAGAGCCCAACCCCATCAGCCCGAATGAGAGCACAAGCTACTCTAACCTGTACCACTGTGATCGGGACGGGGTATATCTCTACATAGATGCCGTCAGTGGTCAATTAGCGGATGCGATTGGGAAAAACGAAGGATAGATTCTCTCTATGAAAATGTGTGGGCATCTGTGGGAAGAACCAAAATAGGCAGCTACCCACAATATTGATTATCGCAGAAAAGCTCACCGTTTCGGTGAGCTTTTCTGCAATATTTCATAATTTTTTTATTGCTACCACTGGTTGCCGAATTGACATAGGTGGGGTGGTAGAGTGGCTACCACAGAAAAAATAGAATGAAAGTGAGGAGGTTCACTATGAAGTTACCCGAAAAGATTCAAAGGGAACGAAAAAAGATGGGACTGTCCCAGGAGAAACTCGCAGAAAAAATAGGAGTATCAAGGCAGGCCATCACAAAATGGGAGAACGGCTTGGCATCCCCTGAACTGGAAAAAATCGTCTCATTAAGTGAATGTTTTAAGGTATCTACTGACTATTTGTTAAAGGACAATATTACCGAGCCGACCCCACCACAAGAATCTGCATTGAAAGGAAACAAGCGAATGTCATGGAGAACGTGGCTTGGAGGAAGTTTGTTTGGAATATCGGCGCTGATTATATTTGTATTATGGCGACTTTCTGTTCGTTTTCCTATTTCGGGAATGACCGGAAACGGTGTCCATTTAACCGGATTTAGTGGCTTTCTTGGCTTTCATGGAATTTTACATGAAAGCTATGTAATAGTTGCGATTGGAATAATCGGTTTGATACTTCTGATTACTGACTTTATCCGCATAAAAAAGAATAATCGCTGATGACCGGACAATGCAGAGTTGATCTTAAACTGAATAGGTTTATTTCGGCTCGGCAGCATTGACCTGTCGGTAGAAATACATATATTTGAATTAAGAAAGGGAGTGATGCTGCCGGTGTGCCGTCCGTTTGTATGGACAGGAGTCTGATGCACTATGCAATACCTCAAGAAGCGCATTATGCTGTTCCGCTGTCTTTACGCACCACGACACACGGCTTACAAGACAAAGAAAATCATCTTTATATGGAAGTATGGTGGCCGGGAGTATTGTTCTAAAAGCGAAAAGCCTCCACCTGCCAAAAGATGCTTTTTCTGCGGACTTTTTAATAAACGACTTGGAGCGGTCGAATTTGTACTGAGTTACAGATTCGGCCGCTTTTTGATTTGTTCTCGACTACTTGGTCACTGGTGTCGAGCACCACCACTTCCGATTTGTTTTCCACAAAAAACAAATCGGAGGTAACAGAGGTGCAAAATTATCGCAAAAGCGACTATGCGATAAACAAAAACAGCCCAAATATCGTTTATCGCTTTCATAACGAAATCATAGAAATCACACTGGAGGATTATCTGAAGGAGAATCCTGACAAAACGGAACATGACTTTGCAGAGCTGAAAGCCCTGTCCGATCAAATTTACTATGAGCAGGATCGGGCAGAGAGCGCCCAGACCCGCAAGGATGTTTCGATCCACGGTTTGGAGGAAACGGAGCATTGTGCCACTCGCGCTCTGGATGAAGAATGGGAAGAACGAGTTGTTGACATACAGAACCGCAAGTATGCCTGGAAAGCCCTGGAGCAGCTTTTTACAGTGGGCGCTTTGACCGAGGTTCAGAAACGGCGATTCCGGCTTCATGTTTTTCAGGGACTCTCTACCCGGCAGATCGGTCGCATGGAAGGGACAAGCCATCAAGCCGTTGCCAAGTCCATAAACCTGGCGATTGCCAAACTTAAAAAATATTTTGCGGCACAGGGTTGACACCCCTGCGGTTTCAGGACGATAGGTGAAAGGCATTCTTTCGAGTGTTCTTCTTTCACCTGTACCTTGACAACCGCATACTCATTCATCAGTAACATCCCCCCTTTCCAGCTCGAAGAGCTAAAGCCGATTCAGGGGCCGCGCCATGATATACGGACATGATGAGCAGATCCCACCTGATTATCATAATTGGTCTTGCATACAATCCTGTCCCGTATGAGCGAGTAACGGCAGCCTGTAAAAACCGGGCAGCACCCGGCGCGGCCATGACCGGAAAGGGGCATAATGGTACTCCTGTCCAGCCACAGCCCTGCTTAAGATCAGAGTAGTCCATAACATTTGGAAACCATCTGGTTGCAGGATCACGCAATGGGGGCAGCTCGGAGAGATCCTCGGAGGGGTGAGATTCCCGTGGGCCGGTTCGCTGCCGGTCACTGATGACTTCCCAATATGTGCGGGGTGTCAAGGACAAATGGCACATAACAAGAAAACAAATCGGATTTTGTATTTCGCCGGAAATGGGGCAGGTCTTATGGCCTGCCCCGTTTTCCGGCTTACTTAATATTCAGGAGGTCAGTTTATGCGAAAGGCTATCCGGCGTGGCGATCTGTTCTATGCAGACCTGAACCCGGTGGTCGGCTCCGAGCAAGGCGGCATCCGCCCTGTCCTTGTTATCCAAAATGATGTGGGGAATCACTTTAGTCCTACCGTTGTTGCAGCAGCCATCACCAGCAGAAAAGCGAAGAACAGTCTGCCTACCCATATCCTACTTGAGAATGTGCCGGGGCTTGCGCCTACCTCTCTGCTTCTGTTGGAACAACTGCGGACAATAGACCGGAAGCGGCTCCGTGGTTACATTGGGCGTATCAGTAAAGAAAAAATGCTGGAGGTAGATGCAGCCCTGGCAATCAGCATCGGCATAGGATACCCCAACGAAAGGAGGACTCACAATGTATGAAAATGACGGCGGCCTACTCTCTCCCAGAGATGCCTACCGATTGATGTTAAAAGACTACCCGGATGTGATGGACATTGGTCAAATGTGTGAGGCGCTTGGCGTCAGTACAAAAACCGGGTACAAGTTACTTAAAGATGGGAAAATTGAGTACCTTAAAATTGGACGGGCTTACCGCATCCCCAAAGCCCACATTCTTCGTTATTTGAAAATCACCTGCTCCACTTTTGCGGAGTAGCAGGCTATGGTGTCGATCTTCACCGGATAGACGCAGAAAGTTAACAATTCTGACGCGGATTTACCTGGAGTTTTGTTCTGTCCGATGATACAATAAAGGTGTCATTGGTAGGTGAACTCAATACCGCAAAAGGAGGAACAGATCAGTATGCCAGCGGTACACCTGCAAGAAAACAGCAAACTAATCTCCGGCCATGTGGCCGAGAAAAAAGGGTATCTCTATTGGGTTCTAAACCTTACCGATGAGAACGGTAAGAGAAAGCCCAAATGGATTCCCACCCATAAGAAAGTCAAGGGCAATAAGACCTGGGCAAACAATATGCTTCCCACCATCCGAAAAGAATGGACGGAAAAGCTGCTTCAGGAGGCTACGGCCTCACAGCAGTCGGCTTCTCCGTCTGGCCCGTCATCCGCAGCGATTTCCTTTGTGGATTTCCTGTACCAGTGGCTTGAGTACAAGTACAAGTCTGCTACCGGACGGGTGATGGACAGCAAGCCCATTGAACTCTCGACCTATTCGGGATACGAACAACAGCTTAACAACCCCATCGCCCCGTATTTCCGAGAGCATCCTGTCGCCCTTTGTGACCTTACCAAACAAGATATTCTCGCTTTTTATGAGAAAGAATTGGAACGGGTCAAGCCGACCACCGTTAAACATTACCACGCTCTGATTCATGGGGCGTTGAATTATGCGGTTGACAAAAATCTGATTCCAAGCAATCCGGCTGACCGGATTATCATTTCCAAGCCTGAACCCTTCAAGGGTGACTACTACCTGGATTCGGAAGTCCTGAATCTGTTTGAAGTTATCAAGGGGCATAAGATCGAGCTGGTAGTTCTACTGACTGCTTTTTACGGCCTGCGCCGCAGTGAGGTTATCGGTTTGAAATGGAGTGCCTTTGACTTCAACCATAACTGCTTCTCCATTCGGCATACGGTAACAACCTGCAATGTAAAGGGAGAGCGGGTCACGATTAAGAAGGACAAGGCAAAGAACAAATCCTGATAGAAGCCTATCCTTACAAGAAGCTGCTGACAGCAGGAAGAAAATCGCAAGCTGTGCGGGCGCGCCTACAACAAAGAATATCTGGGATATGTCTGTGTCGATGTGATTGGCAATCTCATTAAACCCAACTATGTGTCCTCGACCTTTGGGAAGTTGCTTGCCAAGAACAATTTACGGCACATTCGTTTCCACGATCTTCGCCATACCTGTGCCTCGCTTTTGCTGGCCAACGGTGTTCCGATGGAACAGGTAAAAGAATGGCTGGGACACAGTGAGATTTCAACAACGGTGGATATTTACGGGCATCTGCAATATGCCACGAAAAAACAATCCGCCGCAGCCATTGAGCAGGACATTGTGGCGCCCATGCTGCAAAACCTATCGGCGGTTTCTCCATAAAAAGGAAAGAGGTCTACCAGCTTTTCGCTGGCAGACCTCATGGCGGAGATGGAGAGATTCGAACTCTCGCGCCGGTTTTGAGCCGACCTACCGCATTTCGAGTGCGGACCCTTCAACCGCTTGGGTACATCTCCAAATTTATGTTATATCCCTGGTCCCGACCCGCCGACCAATTCAGCCGGTGGAAATCGGGAAGAACAACAGGATAGAACAAGCAACATTATTCAATTTGAACTCGGCTGGAACCCGCATGGTTCCAAGGGTTTCAGCCGTTTGGCACTCCGCATAGGAAACCTGATTTCGAATCATTACACCAACTTGGATGATGACGGTAAATCAGGGACGATAGCGGTAACTACGGAACCCCAAAACATACCTCTCAAAGTGGCTGTCAGATGGCTGCTCTCATTATAGCCATTTTCCCGCAAAATTCAAGCCGTGGAAATTGGGAAGAACAACAGGATAGAACAGACCCCAATTCACAATTTGAACTTGCCCGCAAACCCGCATGGTTACTGGCTTTTCGGCAGTTTGGACTTCCAAAGTGGAAACATGATTTCGAGTGCGGACCCTTCAACCGCTTGGGTACATCTCCGTATATTTCCGCCTGTTTTTAACTCGCAAAATCTTTTGGAGAGAAAAGCAGGAGAGAAACCATAAAAGTATTCGATTTGAAATTTTGAAAACCCGGAATTAGCAGGAGTTTTCGAGGGGACGAAATTCACAGATCCCGCCGAAATTTCGAGTGCAGCTCGTTACAACCACTTCGATACGCTTCCGTGTATAAATATTCACTTTTGGGGACTAATCACATGATTTCGAGTGCTGCACCTTCGACCACTCGGACAACTCTCCGTATCTATTTTCATCCGTGCTTTCTTCCAAAAAATTGCTCGAAAATTCGTTGGGGAGAAAACAGGAGAGAAAGCAAAAAATATTCGATTTTGAGATTTTCTGTGTTGAGGAACATCAAGGAGAATCAGGGGGACGAAATTCCCAGCTTCCGCCGAAATTTCGAGTCAATCCCGCCACAACCACTTCGATACCTCTCCGTAGGGACCCACTCATAGTACCACAGTTTTGCCACGGACGCAACCGATTCGCGGGATTTTTTTCTTTTTTGGCGCATAGGCTGGGTAAAAGAGGTGAATTACCCATGATTCCAGCGATTTTCATTCCCGGCCGACGTGACGATCTGCGCAATTACACCGCCGCCGTATATTTTGCCGGAGGCATACCCATCTGCAGCACCGATAGTGCCGACTCCGCCCTGTGCAGTGGATTGCTGCTCCCCGGCGGCGGTGATATCGGGGAAAAGCTTGACGGAGAGGAGGAAAAGCTGATACAATCCTTTGTGCAGAGGGAACGCCCGATTTTGGGCATCTGCCGGGGGATGCAAGCACTGAACATCTATTTCGGCGGCAACCTGCTGGATCGGATCCCGAATCATCAGCAGCCCCAGGGCGACCTGATACATAGGACCCTGACCGCGGGGCGATTGGCGCGGCTTATAGGCCGCTGCCCCACCGTGACCAGCAACCATCACCAGGCCCTCCGCCATTTGGGGCGGGATCTGCAGGCGGTACAGGTAGCCCCCGACGGCATCATTGAGGCAGTAGCGCACACAACGCTGCCAATCCTGGGCGTGCAGTGGCACCCGGAGCGGCAGAGCTTCAGCCTGTGCCGCACGGACGCGGTGGACGCGGCGCCGATCTTTACACATTTTATAGAGCAGGCGAGGTAAACCATGGCAATTTCCATGAAAGAACTGAATTTGGAGCAGGGTATGCCCACAGTGGATACGGCATTGCGCTGGCTGGAGGCCGAGCTGCACGCCGCCCGGAAAATGGGCCGCCCTGGGCTAAAACTGATCCACGGTTACGGCTCCTCCGGCACCGGCGGCAAGATTCGCACCGCTTGCCGCAAATACCTGCGGCGGGAGGCGGAGGCGGGCCGGGTGCGCCTGGTGATCCGGGGCGAGGACTTCTCCATTTTCAGCGAGGAGACCCGCCGCAGCTTCACGCTCTGTGCCCAGCTGCGGGCGGATCGGGATCTGGAGCGGGAGAACCGGGGTGTGACCTTCGTGATTCTGTGAAAAATATCGCAGTTTTTTCAGAATTTATATTGACAAAGTTTTTCCAAAATGGTATGATAACCAAGCTGACGATTTCTTCGGAGGGCAGACGCGGGTGTAGCACAATGGCCAGGGTACCAGCCTTCCAAGCTGGGGATGCGGGTTCGATTCCCGTCACCCGCTCCAACTTTTTCCTATGCGCCAGTAGCTCAGTTGGATAGAGCAACTGCCTTCTAAGCAGTGGGCCAGGGGTTCGAGTCCCTTCTGGCGTGCCACTTTTTTGGAGTATGTCGCCGGTTCCCGTGTGCATGATATGTGGTGGGTGTAGCTCAGTTGGTTAGAGCACCGGATTGTGGTTCCGGGTGTCGAGGGTTCGAGTCCCTTTACCCACCCCACTGATAATCAGGGATTGGGAGCGATCCCAATCCCTGATCGATTTTTCCACACAGGGGTGTAGCCAAGTGGTAAGGCAAGGGACTTTGACTCCCTCATCCGCTGGTTCGAGTCCAGCCATCCCTGCCAAGCCTTTCCTCGGTGCATTGCACCGCGAGAATAATTGCTCCGTTAGCTCAGTAGGTAGAGCACCTGCCTTTTAAGCAGGGTGTCCGGGGTTCGAATCCCCGACGGGGCACCAAAAAAGTCCAGGAATCATTAAGATTCCTGGACTTTTTCATGCTTTATTAGAACCGGAACAGATTCAGCCCGATCTCCTCGCTGAAGCGCCGGTCCACCACGCCGTCGATAACGGTGATGACCATCTCGCACACCGCGCTGACCACGGCCCGATTCAGGTGCCCGCCGAATACCTGCCCCTTTTCATCGCCTGCGCTCATGTGCAGGTGGGTGTAGAACTCGCCGTCCATGGTGTTGATGGTGCCGGTAAGGGAGACGATCTCAAAATTTCCCTTAAAATCGTTGGCGCGGTACTGTTTCTCGTCCACGCTGTAAACGCCCACAGTGAAGTCGTTGGTGGCACCCAAGGCGCTGACGCTGGCCAACTGAATGTGCTCGGCCCCGGCGATCTCCCTTACGGCCGCCAAAATCTCTTCGCCGCGGTCGATCCGCGCCACGATGGTATTGCCGAATCTTCTGTATTCCATGGTGCTCTCCTTTCTGCGCCCTCATTCCAGGGCGTCATGGCTTTCAAATACATCCCGGATGGTGCCGGCCCGGTCAAATTCCGGCTGGGGCTCGGCTTTGCTCATCTGCATCTCCTGCCACTTGGCCTTGTCGATGAGCAGCTGCCGGGGCTTGGAGCCCTCAAAGGGGCCCACGATGCCCCGCTCCTCCATCTGATCCACCAGCCGGGCGGCCCGGGAATAGCCCAGCTTCAACCGCCGCTGGAGCATAGACACGCTGGCCTGTCCCGTTTCCAGCACCACCTCCACGGCGGCAGGCAGCAGCTCGTCGGCATCGTCCTCCGGGGTAGCGTCCGGGGCCGGGGCACCCTTCTTGTCCTTTTCCTGCACCACCTTCTCGATCTGTCGGATCACATCCTCGGAGTAGGACGCCTCGCCTGTCTCCTTGATGAATTCCACCACCCGCTCGATCTCCTCTGCGGTGATGAAGCAGCCCTGGACACGCCGGGGCTTGCCCTCCCCCAGGGGGGCGTAAAGCATATCGCCCTTGCCCACCAGCTTCTCGGCGCCGGGGGTATCCAGGATGATCCGGGACTCCATGGAGGAGGCCACGGCGAAGGCGATGCGGCTGGGTATATTGGCCTTCATGAGACCGGTAATCACATCGGCGGAGGGCCGCTGGGTGGCGATGACCAGATGCATACCGGCGGCGCGGCCCATCTGAGCTACCCGGCAGATGGAGTCCTCCACCTCCTTGGCGGCCACCAGCATCAGGTCGGCCAGCTCGTCGATGACCACCACCACCGTGGGCAGTTTTTTCATCTTCTCGCCGTTTTCGTCCGGCTGGGCCTGGTCTGCCAGGGCATTGTAGGCGCTGAGCTCCTTCACGCCGTTCTCGGAGAAGAGCTTGTAGCGCTTCATCATCTCAAACACCGCCCACTGCAGGGCGCCTGCGGCCTTTTTGGGGTCCGTGACCACAGGGATCAGCAGGTGAGGGATGCCGTTATAGGGAGCCAGCTCCACCATTTTCGGGTCCACCATGATGAACCGCACTTCCTCCGGAGTAGACTTATACAGCATGCTCACAATGAGAGAGTTTGTGCACACGGATTTGCCGGAGCCGGTGGTGCCGGCAATGAGCACATGGGGAAGCTTGGCGATGTCGCCGATGATGCGGTTGCCGCCGATGTCCTTGCCCACGGCGAAAGCCACGGCGGACTTATGGCCGGTGAACTCCCGGGACTCGATGACCTCCCGGATGCGCACCGGGGTCACGGCCCGGTTGGGCACCTCAATGCCTACGGCAGAGATTTTTCCCGGCACCGGGGCCACTCGAACGCTGCCCACACCCAGGGCCAGGGCAATGTCGTCGGAGAGATTGGTGATCTTAGACAGCTTCACCCCCTGGGGCTGGGCAAATTCATATCGGGTGACGCTGGGACCCCGTACTACCTCGCCGGGCCGGGCGTCCACGCCGAAGCTGCGCAGGGTGTCCGCCAGACGCTTGGAGTTACTGCGCATCTCCGCCCCGGCCTCGGTAAAGCTGCCGGCCGTCCCCTGGTCCAGCAGGGTGATGGGCGGATATTGATACTGCTCCTCGGGCTGGGAAAGCTCCTGCTCAATCTGGCGGCTCACCTCCTGGGCGGTCTTTTCCAGGTCTACAGGTTCGGCCATTGGCTCAGCCTTAACGGGCTCAGCCGGTTCCGGGTCATGCCGTTGAGCCGGAGCCGAAGCTGCTTCAGGCTCGGCGGGCTCGGCCGCTTCGACAGGCGCATCCTTGACAGGCTGGAGCACCTCGTCCGGGGTAGGCGTCCGGCGGCGGCTGAAGAAGGGCTTCTTCTCACTATGCAGGGGGGAGCTCTCCGGAATGGGCTCATGCTCACTATCCAGGGGGATGTCGATCTGCGGGCTGCGCCGCCGGGGGGAGGGCTTTTCGGCGGACTCGGCGGAGGCGCCCTCCGCCGGGCTCTCCGGCTGTCCTTCAGTCTCCTGAGCCCGCTGGGCGGCTCGCTGGCGGGCCTTTTCCGCCACCTGGGCCGGGGTGGTGCGCAGCATAACGAAAATGCACACCAGCAGGCCGATGGCGGCCAAGATGGCGAACACGACCTCGCTTATGTACGTCTTGCCCAGCTCTGCCAGGCCGCCGCACAGCACGCCGCCGCCGGTAAGGGCCTGCCCCTCCGCCCACAGGGCAGACAGGGACGCACCCACCGCGGGCTTTGCCAGCAGCAGATGCAGCAGGCTGCCCCCCAGCAGGGGCGTGAGCAGGGCGCACAGTACCCGCCCGGCAGCCCTGCGCTCCCGGTGCAGCAGCAGGAACAGACCCGCTGCCAGCAGCATCACGGCCCACAGCCAGTAGCCGTAGCCGCACAGCCCCGTCAGGGCTGTGCGCAGAAGCTTCAGGAACACGGCCTCCGCATTAAAGTAACTCACGGCCACGCACAGGGCCAGCAACAGGCACACGATGCCTCCGGCTATGCGCGCCCCCGGTCCCTGCTCCCGGGGAGCGGGGGCGGGAGTGCGCTGTGCTGTGGATCTTTTCCCGGATGCCCGGTTTGTTTTTTTCTTGGTGGACTGAGCCATGTTTTCTCCCGTTCTGCCGCCGTAGGGGCGGCACACATATTGCAATTACTTCTTAATAATGGTCAGGATCAGGGTCAGCAGGCCCACGGCCCAGCAGTAGTAAGCGAAGAAGCCGAACTTTCCCTTATCGGCGATCATTTTCAGCAGCCGGATGCATAGATATCCCACCACGGCGGCAGTGATGACGCCCACTAGGTACACCGGCACCTGGCTCCAATCGATGCCCGCATCCATGGCGTCCTTCAGGCTTAGAATGTTGGCGCCCAGCACGGCCGGGATGCTCAGCAGGAAGGAAAACCGCACGGCAAACCGCCGCTCATAGCCCACAAAGCAGCCGGTGGTGATGGTCATACCGGAGCGGGAAATGCCGGGCATGGTGGCAATGGCCTGGCCCACACCCACAATGAGGGCCGAGAGGACCCCGGCGCTGGCTTCGGTCTTACGGCCTTTTTTCACCCGGTCGCTGGCAAACAGCAGCAGGCCTGTGACGATGAGGGCTGCGCCGATAAAGACCATGTTGCTGCTGAGGGCCTGCACCTTATCTTTAATAGGCAGCACCGCAAACAGCGGGAGCGTACCCACGATGATGAGCAAAATCAGCCGCCGGGCCGGGGACACCGGGGTGGGGGTAGAGTGATGGGCAATGTCCCGCACGCCGCAAATCAGCTCCCGCACCATATCCTTGATCTCCCCCCAGTAGGCCACGAATACGGCCACCAGGGTGCCCAGGTGCAGCAGCACATCAAAGAATTCCGGCACCACACCGGCGTCCTGCATGCCCAGCAGATTCTGTGCAATGGCCAAATGGCCGCTGCTGGAGATGGGCAGAAACTCGGCAATGCCCTGGATCAGCCCCAGCAGAAAAGAAGAAAAGAATGACATAAGTATAGATCTCCTATCTAAAATGATTGTAAATAGTATAAAACCGTCGAAATATTACAACTCGTATATATTTTACCTGACCGATTCCTTATTATAGCATACTTCACTGCGAATTACCACACTTTCTGCCCCGGCGAAAGGAGAAACCGTCCGCCCGTCACTGTCACCGCATATTCACAAAAAAGCCTTGATTTGGATAGGGGACAGTGCTATAATTTTTTATATTTGATAGTATATCTCACTTTGCCCTTTTTGGGCTTACCATGAGAAACGAGGGGATTTTATGCACAAAATACCGTTTAGCCCGCCGGATATTACGGAGGCTGAAATTCAGGAGGTTTGCGAGGCTCTGCGTTCCGGCTGGATCACCACCGGACCCAAGACCAAGGAGTTTGAGCGGCAGATCGCCGCCTACTGCGGCACGGATAAGGCCGTGTGCCTCAACTCCGCCACTGCCTGTCTGGAGATGACTCTGCGCATCCTGGGCATCGGCCCCGGGGACGAGGTCATCACCTCCGCCTATACCTACACCGCCTCCGCCAGCCCCGTGTGCCATGTGGGTGCCAAGCTGGTGCTGGTGGACACTTTGCCGGGGTCCTATGAGATGGATCCTCAGCAGCTTTCTGCTGCTTTTACAGAGCGCACCAAGGCGGTGATTCCCGTGGACGTGGGCGGCATCCTGGCGGATTACGACACGATCTTCGCCATTGCGGAGGATAAGAAGGCCCTGTTCACCCCCGAGGGTGACCTGCAGCGGCAGATCGGCCGGGTGGCCGTGGTAGCTGACGGAGCCCACAGCTTCGGCGCCCAGCGCCACGGAAAGCGCTCCGGCAGCTTTGCGGACTTCACCACATTTTCGTTCCATGCGGTGAAGAACCTCACCACCGCCGAGGGCGGCGCCGCCACCTGGAATCCCGCCCTGGGCCTGGATGACGAGGCCATTTATAAGCAGTATATGCTCCTGAGCCTCCATGGCCAGAATAAGGACGCTCTGGCCAAGACCAAGCCCGGCGCCTGGGAATATGACATTGTGGCCCCCCTTTATAAATGCAATATGACGGATATTATGGCGGGCATCGGCCTGGCCCAGCTGAAGCGCTATCCGGGGCTGCTGGAAAAGCGGTATAAGCTGGTGCGGCTTTATAATCAGCTGCTCTCCGATTGCGGCGTGGAGCACGCCCCCCACTTTAGGGAGGACGAGGTTTCCAGCTGCCATCTGTACCTGGCCCGGCTCACAGGCAAGACCATGGCCCAGCGTAACGAGATCATCGAGAAAATGGCCCAGCGGGGCGTTGCCACCAACGTACACTATAAGCCCCTGCCCCTGCTGACGGCTTATAAGAATCTGGGCTTCGATATAAAGGACTATCCCAATGCCCTGGCCCAGTTTGAAAACGAGATCACCCTGCCCCTGTACTCCACCCTTACGGAGGAGGACGTGCGGTTTATCTGCCAGACTCTGAAGGATTGCCTGCAGGGCTGATAAAAAAGGAAAAGGATACCGATTTATGGACAATCAAAACGGCGCCCGGCAGCCCTACACGCCCATCACGCCGCCCTCGTGGGGGGCCATGGCCTGCAAGCGGGCCTTTGACATCGTGTGCTCCCTGCTGGGGCTGGTGGTGCTGAGCCCGCTGCTGTTGGTGGTTTCCCTGCTGGTGGCAGTTACCTCCCCCGGCGGCGTGTTCTTCCGGCAGGAGCGCATCGGCAAGGGCGGCAAGCCCTTCCGCATCTTCAAGTTCCGCTCCATGCGCAAGGATAATGCGGGCCTGAAGATCACCACCGGCAACGACAGCCGCATCACCCCCGTGGGCCGCTTCCTGCGTAAGAGTAAAATAGACGAGCTGCCCCAGCTGATAAACGTCCTGGTGGGGGACATGAGCTTCGTAGGCCCCCGGCCGGAGGTGGCGGACTATGTTTCTTTGTACACCCCCTATCAGCGCCAGGTGCTGCTGGTGCGGCCCGGCATCACGGGCCTGGCGTCCATCCGCTTCCGCAATGAAAACGACCTGCTCACCGCCAGCACCGATCCCAACCGCACCTATATCGAGCAGATCATGCCCCGGAAGATCGACCTGGACCTGGAGTATATTCCCCACGCCTCGGTGCTTTATGACATCAAGCTGATTTTCCAGACCTTTGCGGTGGTAATAAAGGAGTAAAGAGTAGCTTTATGAGAATTTGGCTCATCAACCATTATGCGGTGCCGCCCCAGTATTACCCGCTGGCCCGGCAGAACTATTTTGCCAAGAACCTTATGGGCCTGGGCCACGAGGTGACCATCTTCGCCGCCAGCACCGTGCACAACTCCGATCAGAACCTCATCGAGGACGATACCCCTTATTGGGAGGACGTGGTGGACGGGGTCCACTATGTGCTCGTCCGCTGCAAGGGCTACCACGGCAACGGCCTCTCCCGCATCCTCAATATGCTGGAGTTTGCCCGAAAGCTGCCGTCCGTGTGCAATCAGTACCCCCGGCCCGATGCCATCGTGGCCACCTCTATGCCTCCCATGTCCTGTGCGGCGGGCATCAAGCTGGCCCGGAAATACGGCTGCCGGGGCATTGCCGAGATCGCGGACCTTTGGCCGGAGAGTGTTATTGCCTATGACATTGCCGGCCCCCATAATCCGGCGGTGCTGTGGCTGCGCCGGCTGGAGAAGTGGATTTACACCCGGTCTGACGCCGTGGTGTTCACCATGGAGGGCGCTTACGACTATATTAAGGAGCAGCATTGGGAGCGGGCCGTGCCCCGGAGCAAGGTCCACTATATCAATAACGGCGTGGATCTGGAGCTGTTTGAGTATAATAAGGCGAATTTCCCGGTGGAGGATCCGGACCTGGACGATCCGGATACCTTCAAGGTGGTCTACACCGGCTCCATCCGTCAGGTGAATGGTCTGGGCCTGCTGCTGGATGCGGCCAAGGAGGTCCGGGACCCCCGGGTGCGCTTCCTTATTTGGGGCGATGGCGACGAGCGGCCCGCCCTGGAGCGGCGCGTAAAGGACGAGAACATCGGCAACGTGGTGTTCAAGGGCCGGGTGGAGAAAAAGCTCGTGCCCTCCATCGTCAGCCGTGCGGATGTGAACCTGGCCCACAACACGCCTTCCCCTCTGTTCCGCTTTGGCATCAGCTTTAACAAGCTGTTTGACTATTTGGCCGCCGGGAAGCCGGTGCTGTCGGATTTCCCCTGCCCATATAATCCCGCCGTGACCTATGGGGCCGGGCTGGATGTGCAGCATCCGGATGCCGCCTCGGTTGCCCGCCGGGTGGAGGAGATGGCCGCTATGGGCCCGGAGGAGCGGGACAAGCTCTCCCGCAATGCCCTGCGTGCGGCCCATGATTATGACTTTAAGAAACTGACCGAGAAGCTGCTGGATGTCATTGAGCATCCCGTGACAGACGGGAAGGAGGATTAATATGCAATTTATAGATTTGAAAGCCCAGTATGCAGCCCTGAGGGGCGAGATCAATGCCAATATCCAGGCGGTGCTGGATTCCGCCCAGTTTATCGGCGGTCCCCAGGTAAAGCAGCTGGAGCAGGAGCTGGCGGACTTTGTGGGCCGCAAGCACTGTATTACCTGCGCCAACGGCACCGACGCCCTGCAGATCGCCTACATGGTGGCGGGCGTAGGGGAGGGGGACGCCGTATTCTGCCCGGACATGACCTTCATTTCCTCCACGGAACCGGCTAAGATGTTCGGTGCCACCTCCGTGTTCTGCGACATTACCAAGGACACCTATACCCTCTGCCCGGAGAGCCTGGAAAAGCAGATAAAGGCTGTGCTGGCCCAGGGTAAGCTCAAGCCCAAGGCCGTGGTGGCCGTGGACATTTTGGGCAACCCCTGCGACTATGACACCATTGCGCCTATTTGCGAGAAGTACGGCCTCACCCTCATTGAGGACGCCGCCCAGGCCTTCGGCGCATCCAATAAGGGCCGCAAGTGCTGCTCCTTCGGCTATATTGCCACCACCTCCTTCTTCCCGGCCAAGCCCCTGGGCTGCTATGGCGATGGCGGCGCCATCTTCACCGATGACGATGCCGCGGCGGATGTTATCCGCTCCCTGTGTGTCCACGGCAAGGGCCCCGGCGGCAAGTATGACAACATTCGTGTGGGCATGAACTCCCGGCTGGATACCATCCAGGCGGCTGTTTTGCTGCCCAAGCTGAAGGCCCTGAAGGACTATGAGATCGACCGCCGCCAGGAGGTGGCCGGCCGGTATAATGCCGCCTTCGGCAAGGATTTTACCGTGCCGTTCGTGGCGGAGGGGTGCGTGTCCGCCTGGGCCCAGTATGCCATTTTGGCTAAGGATACCCAGACCCGGGACAGGGTCATCGCCCATCTGAAGGAAAAGAATATCCCCAATATGATTTATTATCCCACCCCCCAGCACGCCCTGCCGGTGTTCAAGGCCGAGCCCCACTACGGCGAGACCTATGCAAATGCCAATGACTACTGCGCCAGGACCCTGTCCCTGCCCATGCACCCGTATATGGACGCCGCCCAGCAGCAGACGATCATTGACGCAGTACGGGAGGCACTGTGATGGAGGAGAAGTATTTTGTGCATCCCTCCAGCTTTGTGGATGAGGATGTGGAGATCGGCGAGGGCACCAAGATCTGGCACTTCTGCCACATTCAGAAGGGGGCCCGCATCGGCAAGCGCTGCTCCCTGGGGCAAAACGTGAATGTCAGCAACCATGTAAAGGTGGGTGACGGCTGTAAGCTGCAGAATAATGTCTCCCTGTACGAGGGGGTGGAGCTGGAGGACTATGTGTTCTGCGGCCCCTCCTGTGTGTTCACCAACGACCTGACCCCCCGGGCCAAGTATCCCAAGGGCAGCGCCGGGTATCATAAGACTCTCATTAAGGAGGGCGCATCCATCGGTGCCAATGCCACCATTGTCTGCGGCCATACCGTGGGCCGCTGGGCCCTCATCGGGGCTGGCGCCGTGGTGGCCTGCAATGTGCCCGATCATGCGCTGATGCTGGGCGTCCCGGCGAAAATTCGCGGCTGGGCCTGCGAGTGCGGCGCACTGCTGCACTTTGACGGGGAAACGGCCACCTGTACCGCCTGCGGCAGGAGCTATCGGATGAAAGCGGAAAACGAAGTGGAGGAGTGTAAGTAATATGAAATTCGACACCATTTACGACGGCCTGATCAAGGGCACGGAGAAGCTGGCCCTGGTGGGCCTGGGCTATGTGGGCATGCCCATTGCTGTGGAGTTTGCTAAGCATATCTCCGTCATTGGCTTTGACATCAATGAAAAACGTGTAAACGAGTACGCCAGCGGCATCGACGCCACCAACGAGGTGGGTGAGGCCATCAAGAACACCACCGTGGAATTCACCTCCGACCCCAAGCGGCTGAAGGAGGCCAAGTTCATCGTAGTGGCTGTTCCCACCCCCGTGAATCCCGATACCACCCCGGACCTGCGCCCGGTGGAGGGTGCCTCCCGCACTGTGGGCCAGAATCTGACTCCCGGTGCCATCGTGGTCTTTGAGTCCACGGTGTATCCCGGCGTTACCGAGGACATCTGCGTGCCCATTATCGAGAAGGAGTCCGGCCTCAAGTGCGGCGTGGATTGGAAGATCGGCTATAGCCCCGAGCGCATCAACCCCGGTGACCGGGTCCATACCCTCACCAACATCCGCAAGATCGTCTCCGGCATGGATGAGGAGTCCGCCCGGGAAATTAAAAAGGTGTACGACATCGTCATCAAGGTCGGCACCTTCCCCGTGTCCACCATCAAGACTGCCGAGGCCGTGAAGGTGGTGGAGAACAGCCAGCGGGATATCAATATCGCCTTCATGAACGAGGTGGCCATGATCTGTGACCGCATGGGCATCGACACCGATGAGGTCCTGGCGGGCATGAACACCAAGTGGAACGCCCTGGGCTTTAAGCCGGGCCTGGTGGGCGGCCACTGCATCGGCGTGGATCCCTACTATCTCACCAATGCCGCCGAGGCTTTGGGCTATCACAGCCAGATCATCCTCAACGGCCGTAAGGTCAACGACAGCATGGGCGGTTTTGTGGCCGATGCGGCCATCAAGCAGATGATCGAGGCGGGCATGGCTCCCAAGAAGGCCACCGTGGTTATCCTGGGCATTACCTTTAAGGAGAACTGCCCCGATACCCGCAACAGCAAGGTGGTGGACATCATCAACCGCCTGAAGGAGTATGACATCCACCCTGTGGTCACAGACCCCTGGGCCGATGCCGCCGTGGCGGAGCATGAGTACGGCGTCACCCTGACGGATTTTGATAAGATCCCCAAGGCTGACTGCGTCATCGTGGCCGTGGGCCACAATGAGTTCCGCTCCCTGTCCATGATGCAGCTGAAGGGCCTGTTTAAGAGCGACCTGCCTGACAGCGAAAAGGTCCTCATCGATGTAAAGAGCCTCTATCGTATGGACGAGCTGAAGGCCTCCGGAATGCGCTTTTGGAGATTGTAAGAGACGAGACCCGCCCATTGGGCACAAATCTATAAAAAGGCGAGGAAATGATTATGAAATACGCGCTTATCGGTTGCGGACGCATCGCCGTGAACCACATGAAGGCCGCCATCAACAACAAGCTGGAGATTGTCGCCGTGTGTGACGTACTGCCGGAGAAGATGGAGGCACTGCTTGAAAAATATGACCTGCAAAACGACCCCTCCATCAAGCGCTACACCGACTATAAGCAGATGCTGGCGGAAAACGACATCACTCTGGCGTCCATCGCCACCGAAAGCGGCATTCACGCCCAGATCGCGCTCTATTGCATCGATCACGGCGTAAATGTCATCATCGAAAAGCCCATGGCCATGAGCATGGATGATGCCGAGGAGATCGTCCGCCGCAGCGAGGAAAAGCATGTGAAGGTCTCCGCCTGTCACCAAAACCGCTTCAACGTGGCCGTCCAGCAGATGCGCAAGGCCTTGGAGACCGGGCGATTTGGAAAAATTTCCCACGGCTCCATCCACGTTCGCTGGAACCGGGACCACAGCTATTATGACCAGGCCCCCTGGCGGGGCACCTGGGCTCAGGATGGCGGCTGCCTCATGAACCAGTGCATCCACGGCATCGACCTGCTGCGTTGGATGATGGGCAACGAGGTGGAGGAGGTCTACGGCGTCACCAAGCAGCAGTTCCATGATTATCTGGAGTGCGAGGATATCGGTATGGCCGTGGTGAAGTTCAAAAACGGCGCCGTGGGTACTATCGAGGGCACTACCAACGTCTACCCCAAGAATCTGGAGGAGACGCTTTACCTGTTCGGTGAGACCGGCACCGTGAAGCTTGGCGGCACCTCCACCAATAATATTGATGTGTGGAACTTCTCCCATGAGACCGCCGACGACGAGAAAAACAAGGGCCTGCAGGAGGCTACCTCCAATGTCTACGGCAACGGCCACACCAGCCTCTTTGCCGACATGATGGACGCCATCGAGCACGACCGCAAGCCCTATGTGGACGCCGTGGCCGGCCGCAACGCCCTGGAGATGATTTTGGCCATTTATCAATCCGCCGCCACCGGCCGGCCCGTGAAGCTGCCCCTTGCGCATGTGGCCAGTACGGACTTCACCGGCCGCTTCGGCAAGTAAGAGGGATCCCCCCTGCGCAGAAGCGGCTTGCCCGGACGAGAACATAGAGCAAAGGAGATAGAATATGGATAAGCGGAGGGAGAGCTCCCAAACCAGACGCATCCGCCGCACAAAGGTGGATTGGTTTGGTATCATCATGATGTTTGTGCTGCTGGTGTGCAGCCTGGCCATTTTTGCCCGGCTCATGGCCACCAAGATGCTCACAACGACCAACCTGGTGCTGGTTATGGCGGCGCTGCTGGTGGTGAACGGACTGCATATTTTCGTGCAGCTGCCCCTGCGGCGCAATAAGCTGGGCAAGCTGATCTGCGGCGTTTTGGCCGTGCTGCTGTCGGCGGGCATGATCTATGGTACGGTGGCTGCCGGTGCGGTGCAATCCGCCCTGAACAAGATTTCCGGCGTTATGGTGGAAAAGCAGGTGACGGCGGTGATCGTCATGAAGGAGGACGAGGCTACGGATCTGGGCGATACCAAGGGCTACCGCTTCGGCATCCTGGCGAACCGCGATACAAATAACACCCAGCAGATCCTCTCCGCCATGGAAAAGAGCATGGGCAAGGTGGAGACTGCGTCTTATGATACGCCTGCCGAAATGGCGGACGCATTGTATGACGATGAGGTCCAGGCCCTGATTCTCAACGAGGGGTATATCCCCCTGCTGACGGAGCAGGAGAACTATCGGGACTTCTCTGACCGTACTAAGATTATCTACGAGTACGTCACCGAGCATGAGATCACCGCTATCAAGCCCACCGGCTCCATTACCAAGCAGCCCTTCGTGGTTTACTGCAGCGGCAGTGATGAGCGGGATTCCGACATCAATGCCAAGACCCGCAGCGATGTGAATATCCTGGCGGTGGTGAATCCCAAGACCCGGCAGATCCTGCTCATCAATACCCCCCGGGATTATTACCTGCCCCTGGCCTTCAACGGCGAGATGGATAAGCTGACCCACGCGGGGCTCTACGGCATACAGGAGAGCATGGCTGTGCTGGATAACCTCTACGGCACCAAGACCTCCTACTATGGCCGGGTCAATTTCTGGGGCCTTATCGACATCGTGGATGCTCTGGGCGGCATTGATGTGTATTCCGACTATTCCTTTGAAACATCGGCGGGGGATGTAGCGGGCTACGGCTATAGGACCTATAGCTATACCGAGGGCTGGAACCATCTGGACGGGCTGGAGGCCCTGATGTTCGCCCGGGAGCGCCACTCCTTCTCCGACGGTGATAATCAGCGGGGCCGGAATCAGATGAAGGTCGTTCAGGCCATCATCGAAAAGATCACCTCCCCCAGCGTGCTGTCCAATTATCAGGATCTGCTCAAGGCCATGTCAGACAATTGTGTCACCAACATCTCCTACGATCAGATCACCTCCCTGGTGCAGATGATGCAGAAGGAGGGCTTCTCCTGGAATATCCAAACCATGTCCGCCCGGGAGGGGAGCGGGGATACTTACCAGTATTGCTATTCAGCCCCCGGTGATCCTCTGTATGTCATGCCGCCGGATTATGAGTATGTCAATACCATCAAGAGCGTGGTCGATCAGGTGATGAACGGTGAGGAGATTGTTATTCCCTCGGAGCCGACGGAATAAATAAGCAGGGGGCGTCGCCCTCCGGTGGGCGGTGCTCCTGTAAGACGGAGAGAGAGAAGCAATGACGGAAATCGGATTTACGCATCAACAAAAGCTCACAGGGCACCTGTTTGCCCTGTTCACGACCCTGGTGTGGGGCAGCTGCTTCGTGCTGACCAAGGTGATGCTTCAGGCCTTTACCCCCATCCAGATCATTCCTCTGCGCATGGGCCTGGCCTATCTGGCCCTGTGGGCTCTGCGCCCCAAAACCATGAAGCTGCCCTGGAGGGATGAGCTGATGTTCATCCTCATCGGCATCACCGGCGGCAGCGTTTATTTCTACCTGCAAAATACCGCCGCGGCCCATACCTCTGCTGCCAACGTCAGCATTTTGGTTTCCATGTCCCCCATCCTCACGGTGCTTTTGGCGCAGCTGTTCTCCCGCAAGGGCGAGAAGCTGGGCAAATGGGTGTATATCGGTGCGGTGGTGGCTATTGTGGGTGTGGTGCTGGTGGTGCTCAACGGAACACTGTCCTTCCACCTGAGCCCCTTGGGTGACCTGCTGGCCCTGGCCGCGGCCCTGGCCTGGGCGGTGTACTCTATCCTCATTAAGAAGTATACCGAGCGGTATGACAACTTCCTTGTCACTCGCCGGGTGTTTTTGTGGGCCTTTATCACCGCCGTTCCTCTGATGCTCATCACCGATGGCATGCCCAGCCTGACGCCCCTGTTCACCAAGCCCGGCATTCTCCTGAGCTGGCTGTTTTTGGGCGTGTTCGGCAATGCCGTGTGCTTTGCCCTTTGGAACATCGCCTTCAAGCGCCTGGGTGTGGTCATCACCAACAATTACCTCTATGCCACGCCCTTTGTCACGGTGGTGGCGGGCTGGCTGCTGCTGGATGAGAAGATATCCTTCATGAGCATCATCGGTGCGGTGCTCATCACCCTGGGCGTGATCTTTGCCAATAAGCAGACGGAAAAGACGGCCTGAAAACGGCCCTTATAGGGCCCACGGGAGGAAAGGAAAGCAGTTCATGAACATTTTATTTTTGTCCTATGGCCGCTTCGAGTATGACGGCCGGCAGCGGGAGCTGATCAAGGTCTGCAAGCAATTGGGCAAGACCTATTACCTGACGTGCGCAGGGGAGGACTATGTCCCGGCGGAGCCGGAGCATATCTGCTTCCGCCCCGCCGGCCGGGGGGCGTATTTGGCGTTCATCCGCCGGGCCGTTCACCTGTTTGAGGAGCTGGGGAATATCGACGTGGTGTTTGCCGATAACCGCAAGGCCACCGTCCCGGCTCTGCGCATCAAGAAGAAGCACCCCGGCGTCCGGATCATACAGGATGCCCGAGAGCTGTATCTGCGCTCGGAGATGACCAGCTTCACCAGCCGTGTGGGCTGCATATTTGAGGAAAAGCTGTATAAAAAGGCGGATGTCATCATCGCCGCCAACGACTATCGCGCCCGGCGTATGCAGCAGGAGTATGCCCTGCAGAAAAAGCCCCTGGTCTATGAGAATTTGCGCCGCTTGACTTATAGTCCCGACGCGGACCCGGCGCAGCTGGCGCAGCGCTTTGGGGACCTGCTGACAGGGGACGGCTGGCGGATCATTTCCACCTCCGGCTGCTCGCTCCAGCGCACCAATGACAAGCTGGTGGAGGCCATGGCCAAGGTCAAGCGGCCCTGCACGCTGTTTCTCGTGGGCGGCAGCACCGCACAGGAGAAGGCGGCAATAGAGGCGCTCATCCGCGCAAACGATCTGCACTGCGTCCACATCCTGGGCCAGCTGGGCCAGAACGAGCTGAAGTATTTGATCGACCACTGCCATATTGGCATCGTGAATTACGGCCAGTATGACAGCAACAATATGTACTGCGCCTCGGGCAAGCTCTATGAGTTCCTGTATGAGGGCAAGCCCGTTGTTACCACCACCAATCCGCCGCTGCTGGATCTGTGCCGGGCCTGGGGTGTGGGGGAGGCCTCCGACACCTATGCTGACGCCATCGACAAGGTGACCGGCTCGTATGACGACTATTGCCGGCGTGTGCAGCAGGCGGTGCAGAGCATGTGCATTGAGGATAACAACCAAAAGCTGGTAGAGCAGCTGAAGCAGGCCCTGGGCCTGTCATGAGAGAGGAGAGGCGCATGGAAACGGAGATCCGGACGGAAGAGCTGAAGCAGCTGGAGCTGGGTGTGCTTTGCTATATCCGGGATAAATGCAGAGAAAACGGACTGAAATATTACCTGATGTACGGTACCCTCATCGGTGCTGTGCGCCACAAGGGCTTCATCCCCTGGGACGATGATGTGGATATCGCCATGTTCCGGGCGGATTTCATGAAGCTCCTTTCCGCCATCGGGGCCGATACAGGGAGCCATTATGCGGTTTTGTCCATGTATAACGTGCCCGATTATCCCTTTTCCCTGGCCAAGGTGGTGGACACGCGCACCCGTCTGGTGCAGCACGGCGTCATCGGTACCCACGAAAAGCTGGGCGCCTATGTGGACATCTTTCTCATTGATGCCGTCCCGGACGATGACCGGGCCTATGACCAACTGGTGCGCCGGGTCCGCACATGCAGCCGCAGGTGCTACCTGTCCCAGAGAAAGCTGGTCCTGCGAAAGGGGCAGCTGGTAAAGGATCTCTGCCTGGCGCTGGTCTCCCTGCCCTATAAGCTGTTTTGCCCGGCCTCCAAGGCCATCCGCAAGCTGGACCGGGTCAGCGCGTCCTATGAAAGCACCCCCACAAAGCGCGCGGGCATTTTCATGGATACCTTCAACCAAAAGGAGTCTACCCTGACCCGGGAGCAGTGGGCGGATACCGTGGAAATGGAGTTTGAAGGCGAGGAGTTCACGGCGCCGGCCTGCTATGATGAGCTGCTGCGCCGGACCTATGGAGACTATATGCAGCTCCCGCCCAAGGAGCAGCAGGTGACGCATCACGACTTTGACATCACCTGGCGGGCGCGGGAAGCGGAACGGGCCGGCCGGTGAGCCGGAAAAAGGAATTTAAGCAATGGTTGTCTTTCTAAGCGTCATCCAGTTTCTGTGCATCGTTGTGATCATGGTGCTGGAGTTCAATAAAAAATCACCGGCTGTGTTTTTGTGGGCCACGGTCTTTCTGATGTTCGGCGTCATGCACATGGTATCCTGCATCGCCGGGACCAATGCCTACTCGGGCGCAGTTTTGAATGAGGCGTCCCTGTTTGTCATCGGCTTTTGCGCTGTCTATGCCCTTACGCGCATCCTGCTGCTGAAGGGCCGCGTCACCACCCCCCACCCGTATCTGGAGGATGGCTACCTCACGCAGCTTTCCAGACAGGTGAGCCGGGCGGAGAGCACCTTCTTTTTCGTGGTGCTGTGCATGGCAGTGGCGGCAGATATTGCAGACAAGGTCATCGCCATGGGCGGCCTGGGCAACACGTCCTGGGGCGCGTCCCGGGAGATGCAGCAGTCCTACCTGAATATTTCGCAGATCACGTCGGTGATTTTCCTGCTGCTGTCGGGCCTGCTGCTTTATGCGCTGATGCGCCGGCATTATACCTATGCTGGTATGGTGGCGCTGGTGATTTTGATAAAGGTAGTCATTTCCCGCAACCGGGTGGAGGTCATCCCCCTGTTTGCCTGTTTGCTGGGCTATTATCTTATCAAGCGTCGGCGCATCACCATCAAGATGGGGATCTTCTGCTTGATCTGTGCGTGCTTGGTGATCTATGTGGTCTACGCCCTGCGGGCCTACCGCTGGTACGGGACCATAGATAATTTCCTCCATACGGTCACCTTTCAGAATTTCAACGAGCAGATCCTGGAGTTTTTCCGGGAGGATAACGGCGAGCTGGGTCTGCGCAAGTGGTTTTACTACTATATCGATGGGGATAATCAGTTCAAGGACTTCGGTCAGGGGCACAGCTACCTGCGTGTGCTGATGACCTTTATCCCCACCCGGTTCTCTCTGGGTTTAAAACCGGCTGATTTTGCGCAGGCTATGGGCAGTGCCATCGGTATGATCCCCGGGGGCAGTATGCACCCCACCCTGTTTGGCGATGCCTATGCCAACTTCGGCATTTGGGGCATTTTTGCCGGCGCCTTCTGGGCGGGCTATGTGACCCTGGCCGACAAGATTATGGAGTTTTTGAGAAACGATATCTGCGTTTTCTTCGCCTATAGCATCTGCGCCTACGCCTATGTGGTGGAGGGCCGCGGGGCCATCTATAACGGCAATGTAATGATGGCCTACGGCCTGGTGGTGCTGATGGTGCTGTATGTGGCGAAAAGAAGAGTAGGGTACTATGTCCGAAAATAAATACACAAGGCTTGCAAAGGATACGGCGATTTTTGCTGCCGGCAATTTGCTGACAAAGCTGATATACTTTTTCATGGTGCCGCTGTACACCTCGGCAATGACCACGGCGCAGTATGGCCGGGCGGAGATGCTCAACACCCTGGTGGACATCGTCTACCCCATCGCCACCATGTATGTGGTGGACGCCATGTACCGTTTCACCATTGATGACGATGCAGACCTGCAGCAGACCTACGGCATCACCATGCGCATCACCGTGTGGTCCATCGTCTTTGTGACCCTTGGCTCGGTGGGTGTCAGTTTAATCCGCCGGGATATAGACGCGCTGCTGTTCGGGGCGCTGTATATCTCCTTCAGTATTTATAAGGTGGTGCTGCAGTTTGCCCGGGGCCTGGGCCGGAATGTACCCTTTGCCATTGCCGGTGTGCTCAACGCCCTGGTTCTCACGGGGATGAACGTGCTGCTGCTGGTGGTATTTCGCTGCGGCGTAGAGGGGTATATCCTCGCCATCATCGTGGCCAATGTAGCCGCCTCGGTCTATATTTTCCTGGCCACGGGGCAAAAGCGCTACTGCACCCGGCACTTTAAGCCCGACCGCGCCCTGCGCCGGTCCATGCTGCGCTACTCCATCCCCTGCGTACCCAATATGCTATGCTGGTGGGTGGTAAACGTTTCAGACCGCTATATGCTGCAGTATATGATCGGTGACGCCGTCTGCGGCGTTTATACGGCGGCCAGCAAGCTGCCGGCGGTCCTGTCCACCTTCTCCACTATATTCCAGCAGGCTTGGCAGTATTCTGCAGTCAAGGAGAGCGGCAGCGAGGATCGGGACACGTTCTATTCCGAAATATTCACATGCCTCTCCGCCTTTGTGCTGTGCCTGGCGTCGGTGGTGACGCTGGCAACGGACGTGCTGTGCCGCATTGTCCTGCAAAAGGAGTTTTATGAGGGCCGTTTTCTGCTGCCCATTCTGTTGGCGGCGGCAGTCTATAGCTGCTATGCGGCCTATTTCGGCACATTCTATTCGGTGGTCAAAAACAATGTCATGTCCATGATATCCACCATTGCGGCGGCTGTGTGCAACGTAGTGCTGAACCTGCTGCTGATCCCCCGGATGGAGGGCCTGGGCGCGGCCTATGCTACCCTGGCCAGCTATATCGTCATGGCCGTGATCCGGGTGATCGATACAAAGAAATATGTGCGCCACAAGGTCTGCCTGTGGAACATTCTGCTGCAGAATGTGCTGCTGCTGGCGGAGGCGGCGGTCATGACCGGCACCGCCGGCTATCGCTACCCTCTGGCCGCAGTGCTGACGGCGGCCATCCTGCTGCTGAACGGCAAAACCATTATGGTCATTTGCAAGAGATTGCTTTCGAAAATCAGAGAATACAGAGGTGGAACGAAATGAGCAAGAAGATACTCCTGGTATTTGGTACCAGACCCGAAGCCATCAAAATGTGCCCCCTGGTCAACGAGCTGAAAAGCCGGCCGGAGTTTACTACAGTGGTCTGCACCACCGGGCAGCATAAATCTATGCTGGAGCAGGTGATGCGCGCCTTCCGTGTGCAGGCGGATTACGACCTGTCTATTATGAAGCAGGGGCAGACGCTCTTTGACGTTACTCAGGCAATTTTGGAGAAGCTCCCCCCGGTGCTGGAGCGGGAAAAGCCGGATGTGGTCTTGGTCCACGGGGATACCTCCACCACCTTTTCCACGGCCCTGGCCTGCTTTTACCTGCGTATCCCCGTGGGGCATGTGGAGGCCGGCCTGCGGACCTACGACCTGTATTCCCCCTATCCGGAGGAGTTTAACCGCCAGGCGGTGGGCATCGTTGCCCGCTACCACTTTGCACCTACGGAGAACGCCCGGCAGAACCTGCTGCGGGAGGGGAAGGATCCCAGCCACATTTTTGTCACCGGCAACACCGCCATTGATGCTCTGCGCACCACGGTGACCGAGCACTATACCCAGGAAAATCTGGAGTGGGCGGCTGGCAGCCGCCTGATCCTGCTCACGGCTCACCGCCGGGAGAATCTGGGTCAGCCCATGCACGAGATGTTCCGCGCCATTCGCCGGATTATGGACGAGTATGCGGATGTTAAGCTCATTTATCCCATCCATATGAATCCCCAGGTGCGTCGGATCGCCTCTGAGGAGCTGACCGGCTGCGACCGCATCCGCCTTATTGAACCCCTGGATGTGCTGGACTTCCACAATTTCATGGCGGCCAGCTACCTGATCCTTACAGACAGCGGCGGCATCCAGGAGGAGGCCCCCTCCTTGGGCAAGCCCGTCCTGGTCATGCGCAACACCACCGAGCGCCCGGAGGGCATCGCCGCCGGTACGCTGAAGCTGGTGGGGACGGAGGAGGAGCCCATCTATCAGAATATCAAGCAGCTCTTGGACGATCCGGGGGCTTACAAGCGGATGAGCCAGGCGTCCAACCCCTACGGAGATGGCTATGCCAGCGCCCGCATTGCGGATATACTCAAAAAGGAACTGCTGTAAACGGCCATAAACCGTCAGTATCGGAAAGGAACAGCTATGAACAACTATACCAATGAAAAAGAGCGCAGACTATATTTTGACGATCTGTGGGTCCGTCTGAAGCGGAGCTGGGTGCTGGTGCTTGCCATCACCCTGGTATTCGGCATTTTGGTGGACCTGCTGGGTTATATGCGCAGCAAAAACGGGAATGATTTACATATCGAGCAGACGGCGGAGGAGCTGCGTGCGCAGCTCACCCAGGACGAGCTGCAGGATGTGGAGTCCGTCCTGGAGTATAAGAGGCAGATCCGCTCGACCCAGGCGTATTTGGATGATTCCGTCCTGGTCAATTTGGATGCCATGTCCATCCCCACGGAGAAGCTGACCTTCCGGATGTCCGCCGGTACCGGGGCTGCCCTGCGCAGCTGCTATGATGCGCTGACGGATCGTGCCTTTTTGCAGAAGCTTGCGGGCAGCATCAGCTGGGAGAAGGAGCCTGCCTACCTGGGCGAGCTGATCGTGGTGGACCAGGTCAAGGCAGAGGAGACCAGTCTCCTACCGTACCTGAACTGGGATGGCTATGTCTATATCTCTGTTTACGGCAAAACGGAGGAGCAGGCCCGGCAGATCGCCGATTATATCCGGGATTATCTCTCCACGGCCACGCTTATGGAGAGTGAGACCTGCACCCTGGTCAGCCGCACCCAGACCGTGACCATAAATACCGCCCTCCTGGGGGAAAAGGATCGGCTGACGGGGTCTCTGAATACCATCACCTCCACCTGCAATACTAAGCAGGCAGAGCTGAGCCGTACCCAGAAGGATCTCTTGGTCAAGGAGATGGAGGCGGAAGGCTTCCCCACAGAGGATGTGTCCGGCGCAACGACACAGGCGCAGTCCGAGTCCATCCTCCAGCCCAAGTATCTCGCTTTGGGCCTGCTGTTTGGGCTGGTGCTGGGCGTACTGGTGGTGCTGCTGCGGTACCTGTTTTCCAAGAATATCCGCAGTGAAAAGGATCTGCGGGACCTGACGGGCCTGGATTATATCGTGCGCCTGGGGGACGACCCGCAGAACGCGGCCTTGCTTGCCATCTACCTGCAGGTGCAGTGCGAAAAGAGCGGCTTGCACCAGATGACGCTCCTGGCCGCCCGTGATCTGCTGCCCAAGGGTCAGCAGGCGGTGCAGGCCCTTATGGAGACACTGGGGCAGAGCGGCCTAGAGACCGCCTTCTGCACTTTGGACACCCAGGATCCCGCCATGCTGAAGCAGATCCTCTCCTCCCGGTGCGTTGTGCCCGTGGCGGAGATCGACAGAACGGACTGCGCCTCGGTGCAGCAGGAGATGAATATGTGCCGGCGGGATGAAATCCCCGTCCCGGCGGGCATCGTACTGTAAGGGAGCCCCTATATTTTGTTGACACATCAAGCGCAGACCCGGCAAAGGCCGCCGGGCCTGCGCTTGCCAAAAAGCCTTATAAATATCACCATGAGAGGAGCAAACCTATGAATACCAACTGGAACGATCCCAATTTCCAGGGCTTCGGCGGCAAGAACCCCTTTGGCGGCAGACCCAAGAAGGCAAAGGCGCCCCGTAAGGCCATCGGCACGCCCCTGGGCCGTACGGCTCTGAACCTGGCGGTGACGCTGCTGGTGGGCGCAGTATACTACTATGCGGAGCTGCCGGCCCTGAACCTGCACTCCGGAACACTGTATGTCTTTGTGATACTGCTGTGCGCCGTGTACTGCGGTATGGCCGTTCTCACCTCCGGCTTTCAGGGCTCCGGGGCCAAGGGCTATTTCGGCTTCGTGAAAAAGCAGTGCAAGATCCCCCTTATCCTGACCTTGGCCCTGCTTGTCACAGCCATTGTAGGCAGCATTGTCGGCTGGAAGCTGCTTCGCGCCGGCTCGTACCGGGACCTGCTGACCGTAGAGTCCGGCGATTTTGCCAGCGAGGTCCAGGAGATTTCTTTCGATCAGATCCCCATGCTGGACCGGGATTCCGCCTCCAAGCTGGGCAACCGCAAGCTGGGCGAGCTGGCGGATATGGTTTCCCAGTTCGAGGTGGACGATGACTATACCCAGATCAACTATAAGGGCCGCCCCGTCCGGGTCACGGCCCTGCGCTACGGCGATTGGATCAAGTGGCTGAATAACCGGCAGAGCGGCCTGCCCGCCTACCTCATCATCGACATGGTGACCCAGAATGTGGAGGTGGTGCGCCTGGAGCAGGGCATCCGCTATACCACGGCGGAGCATTTTGGCCGCAATCTCAACCGCCATCTCCGCTTCCACTATCCCACCTATATCTTCGATTCCCCCGCCTTTGAGATCGACGAGGAGGGCAACCCCTACTGGGTCTGCCCCCGGATCACCAATACCATCGGCCTCTTTGGCGGCACGGATGTGCTGGGCGCGGTGCTGGTGAACGCCGTTACCGGCGAGACGGAGTACTATAAGGTGGGCGACATCCCCACCTGGGTAGACCATGTGTATAACGCCGACCTCATTATCAGCCAGTATGATAATCACGGCCGCTATATCCACGGCTTCATCAACTCTCTGTTCGGCCAGCGGGACGTCACCGTCACCACCGAGGGCTATAACTATATTGCCCTCAATGACGATGTGTATATGTATACCGGCATTACCTCCGTGGTATCCGATGAGTCCAACGTGGGCTTCATCCTGTCCAACCAGCGCACAAAGGAGACCCGTTTTTACTCCGTAGCCGGGGCCGAGGAGTATTCCGCCATGGATTCTGCCCGGGGCCAGGTGCAGCAGATGAACTACACCGCCACCTTCCCCCTGCTTCTGAACATCGCCGATCAGCCCAGCTATTTCATGGCTCTGAAGGATGCGGCGGGCCTGGTGAAGATGTACGCCATGGTCAATGTCAGCCAGTATCAAATTGTAGCCACCGGTGCCACGGTGGCGGATTGCGAGAGCAATTACCGTCTCATGCTGGCCCGCAACGGCCTCATTGATCAGGGCGATACCGATATTACCCCCTCCGGCCAGGGCCAGGTCACCGGCACCATTGCCGAGATCCGCTCTGCCGTGGTGGACGGCAATACCTGGTACTACCTGCGCCTGCAGGACGGCACGGTTTACTATGCTATTTCCGCCGCCGATGATAAAAATGCCGTCATCCTCTCCGTGGGCGATCCCGTCACCATCACCTTTACCGAGGGTGACGAGCGGATCCTCTCCGCCTATTCTGTGACGGCGGCCAAGGCCGGGTAAGGGGCGGCACTATGCTGGAGTTTATTCAAAGCGCGGATTGGTCCATCCTCCACTGGATCCAGGAGAACCTCCGCTGCGGCGCGCTGGACGCTCTCTTGCCCAAGCTTACCCTTTTGGGGGAGGCGGGAGCCATCTGGATCGCCGTCGCCATCGGGCTGCTGCTCACCAAGAAATACAGGAAATACGGCGTCTGCCTGAGCCTGGCGTTGGTGGCGGGGCTGCTGATCTGTAATGTGGGGCTGAAGAATATCGTGGCCCGTCCCCGGCCCTGCTGGCTGGAGAGTATCGATCTGCTGGTAAAAAACCCCAAGGACTATTCCTTCCCCTCGGGACATACCTGGTCCGCCGTGGCCGGGGCCTGGGTTGCCACGGCCGCCAACCGGAGGTTCGGCTATGCGGCCATTCCTCTGGCGGCAGCACTGGCCTTTTCCCGGCTGTACCTGTTTGTGCATTTCCCATCGGATGTGCTGGCGGGGGCTCTTATGGGCGCGCTGCTGGGCCTTTTGGCTGCGGCGCTGCAAAAGCGCCTGTCCGGCAAACCCTGCCGGTGTGAAAGCTGAATCCAGCACCCCTCCGGCATTGCCGGAGGGGTGCTGTTTTCAGGAAAACCTGTAATGATACATTTTTTCACAAAAAAGTCCTATGCAACCGGAGAAAAATGCGGTAAAATAGGAGTATAAGGCACAGCGGAGCGGCTGGGGCCGCCCGCAATTCCATCCTGCGGAGCAAAGGAGATTAATTATGGGGAAAAAACTGTATAAATCCAATAAGAATAAAATGCTGGACGGCGTGTGCGGCGGCATTGCGGAGTATTTTAATATCGACCCCACCCTCGTCCGTTTGGGCTGGGTGGTGTTCTGCGCCTTAGGCGGCAGCGGTGTGCTGGCTTATATTGTCGCTGCACTCATCATCCCCCGGGACCCGGAGTGCTGATCCGAGATAAAACCGAAAAAGGGGCGTGCCCACTGCGGCACGCCCCTTTTTGCGAATCTACCAAATGCAGGGGACATTTTTCTGTGAAAATTATAGATTATTCGCCTTTACATCAGTGGTTAAAAGTGCTAAAGTAAACACAATCAGATAAGGAGCGATGACGGACACCCAGTAAGACGCTGCCGCGATCTTATGCAGAGAGCTGCCGGCCGGTGCAAGGCAGATAAGAGGCGGCGTCCCAATTACGGTCCCGAGCTGCACCCCGAACCCCCATGGGGCAGTAGGCGGTGCCGGGCGCGCCCGATACAGCGCTGCGGACATGATTGTGTCCCATAAGGCCGCGCAGGCGGCAAACTGAGGTGGTACCGCGGGTTTTTACTCGCCCTCTGTGTCTTAGGACATAGGGGGCGTTTTTGTTTTCCGGAGGAGAGAAATGAGAATGTATACTTTAAGCAGACGATACCCACCCGTGGTGGGATAAAGTGAGAAACATACAGAAAATGCGGCTTTTTTTCAAACGCATTATTGAGCTTGCCGCCTGCAACCTGCAAATCTATTTTTAACAGCTTAAAAGGAGGGGCCCTACAATGCCTGCAATTACATTTTACAAACACGAACCCATCCCCATGGAAATGCACAAGGTAAAGATCGTCCAGCAGCTGCAGCTGCTGCCCACGGCCCAGCGCCTGCAAAAGATGCAGCAGGCGGGCTTCAATACCTTCCAGCTTCATAACGGGGATATCTTTCTGGATATGCTCACGGATTCCGGGGTCAACGCCATGTCCGATCTCCAACAATCCGCCATGCTTCGGGCCGATGATGCCTACGCCGGCTCTGAGACCTTTTTCCGTATGCGCGATAAGCTGGAGGAGCTGTTCGGCATACCCTTCTGCCTGCCGGCCCATCAGGGCCGCGCCTGCGAGAATATCCTGGCCACCCGCTTTGTAAAGCCCGGTAGCTGCGTTATTATGAACTATCATTTCACCACCGCTAAGGCCCATATCACCCGCCTGGGCGGCCGGGTGGAGGAGCTGGTGCGTGCCGAGGGCCTGGTGAGTAAGAGCAGCCTGCCCTTTAAGGGCAATATCGATCTGGACGCCCTGGAGGCATGCATTCAGCGGGAAACACCGGCAAACATCCCCTTTGTGCGTCTGGAGGCCGGTACCAACCTCATCGGCGGCCAACCCATATCCTTTGCCAATATGCAGGCTGCCACGGCCATCTGCCGCCGCCACGGTATCCTGACGGTGCTGGATGCCTCCCTGCTGCAGGACAATCTTTACTTTATCAAGACCCGCGAGGCGGAGATGAAGGATCTGTCCATCCGAGAGATCACCCGCAGGATCGCGGATCAGTTTGACATCATTTATTTCTCCGCCCGCAAGTTTGGCTTTGCCCGGGGCGGCGCCATCCTTGTGCGGGATGAGGAATTGTTCCGGTCTATGGAGGACCTGATCCCCATGTTTGAGGGCTTTCTCACCTATGGCGGCATGTCCGTAAAGGAGATGGAGGCCATGACCGTGGGCTTCGAGGAGAGTATGAATATGGATGTCATCTCCCAGGGCCCCCAGTTCATCGACTACTGCGTGGATAGGCTTTCGGAGTACGGCGTGCCCGTCATCACCCCCGGCGGCGGCTTGGGCGCGCATATTGATGTGAAGGAATTTCTGCCCCATGTCCCCCAAGCGGAGTATTCCGCCTGTGCTTTGGCCTGCGCCCTGTACATCTGCGGCGGCATCCGGGGCATGGAGCGGGGCACTCTGTCTGAGGAGCGGGAGCCGGACGGCACGGAGCGCATCGCCTCCATGGAGCTGCTGCGCCTGGCCTTCCCGAGACGGGTGTTTACTCTATCCCAGACGGAGTATGTCATTGACCGGGTGAAGTGGCTCTTTGATCACCGGGATCTGGTGGGCGGCCTGCGGTTCGTCCATGAGCCGGCCACTCTGCGCTTTTTCACCGGTGTGCTGGAGCCCACCACCGATTGGCCGGAGAAGCTGGCTGCTGCCTACAGGGCCGACTTCGGCGACGAGCAGTAAATCTATTTTCAAAAGCAGCACCGCCGCAGACCCTGCGCTTGGGCCTGCGGCGGTGTTTGGCTTTCAGTAGGAATACTTTTTCCGCTTTAGCAGCAGGAAGATGGCCGAGAGCACCACGGCCATAAACTCGGCTACCACAATGGACATCCATATGCCCGTCAGCTCCCAGAGCTTGGGCAGCAGCACGGCAGCCACCTGGAACACCATCGTCCGCAAAAAAGCGATGAGGGCGGAGGTGAGCCCGTCGCTGAGGGCTGTAAAAAAGCCCGAGGCATAGATGGCATAGCCCATGAATAAAAAAGACAGGCCGAAAATGCGAAAGCCCGAGGCGGTCATGTGCATCAGGTCCGGGTCGTAGCCCACAAAGATTTTCGACAGCGGCAGGGCCAGTGCCTGGGATGATAGCACCATGGCCGCGCCGAACAGGCCGATCATCCGCAGGCTTTTGCGCAGCAGGCTTTGCAGCTCCCCATGGTTCCGGGCGCCGAAGTGGAAGGATACAATGGGCGCTGCGCCGATGGAGTAGCCGATGAACGCAGCGGAGAAGATCATGCTCACATACATCATCACTCCATAGGCCGCCACGCCGTCCTCTCCGGCGAAATGCAGCAGCTGCAGGTTATAGAGCATACTCACCAGGCTCATGGCGATGTTGCTCATAAACTCTGAGGAGCCGTTGGTGCAGGCCTGGAGGATCACCTTGCCATCCGGGCGGCACCGCCCCAGTCGCAGCAGGCTGCTGTTCTTCCGGCCAAAGTAGAGCAACGGCACGCCGCCGCCCACCACTTGGCTCAAAGCCGAGGCGGCCGCTGCGCCGGCCAGCTTGTATTCCTGAGGCAGGGCCATCACCAGCACTGCATCCAGCACCATGTTTGTGATGCCCGAGGCCACCGTGACCAAAAGGCCCAGCCGGGGCTTTTCGGCGGTGGTACAAAAGGCCTGAAACAGCATCTGCAGCACGTTGAACGGTAGGGCCAGCAGGATGATGCGGGTATAGATCACGGCGTTTTCCAGCATAGCACCCTGGCCGCCCAGAAGCGCTATCACAGGCCGGGCAAACACAATACCCAACACTGCCAGCACCGCGCCCACCGCCGCCGCCACGTATACGAACAGGGAAAAGCACCGGTTGGCCCGGTCCCTGTCCCCCTCGCCAAAGGACTTGGCCACGATGGCCGAGCCGCCGGTGCCGAACATAAGTCCCACTGTAGACAGGATCATGAGAAACGGCCAGGCCAGATTTACGGCGGCAAAGGGGGTCTTGCCGGCAAAGTTGGACACGAAGAATCCGTCCACCACCCCGTAGATGGAGGTGAAGATCATCATGCCGATGGACGGCAGGGTAAAGCGGATCAGCCGCCCATAGGTAAAGTGATCTGATAACTGAATTCTGTCTTTCATAGTTTCTCCTGTATCGGCAGTGGCTCTGGCCGCCGGATCATAGCTTTTCGATTTCCCGGCGAAAGCATTCGGTGTATTTCTCCAGTAGTCGTATGTGGGTGCAGACCTCCTCCGCCGTCCAGGAGGCAAAGGCATCCTGCTCCGCCTGTCGGATCCGGGCGGCGGTCTGTTGGGCGAATCGGTTTCCCTTGTCCGTCAAAACCACTTTTTTTGCCCGGCCGTGATATTGCGCCAGGTAGAGCAGGCCCTCCTTTTCCAGGCCCCGGATGGCGGAGTTGATTGTCTGCTTACTGATGCCGGAATTTTTGTAAATATCGGCCAAGGGACACTGGCCGCCCGCATCATAGAGAGCGTACAGCACCAGGGAGGCGCTGTCCGATATACCCAGGCGCAGATCGGCCAGATGGTACAGTGATTCCATCTCGCTGAAGAGAAAATTGATCCGTCGAATTTCGCCGGTATATGTCTTTTCCATAGCACACCTCCATATGTCCGAAATCGTACAAAAGTCAGTATAGTATATGATAGAATATTTGTCAAATAAAAACCACATGTGCTATATCATTTTCCGGCGTATCAAACCCGGAATACTACAAATCCTATGGGGGAAAAGCACAACGGAGGAAAAGGCATGAAGCGAAAAATTATTATTCCGCTGCTGGCGGCGGCAGCGATTCTGGCAGTGGCCCTGGCAGCCAGCAATATCGGGCGGGGAGATGTCGGGCAGCGCCATATTCTGGTGGCCTACTTTTCTGCCACGGGGAACACCAAGACCGTGGCGGAGACTACCGCCACGGTGCTCCATGGGGATCTGTTCCGCATTGCTGCGGAGGAGCCTTATACCGACGCGGACCTGGGCCACGGGGAGAGCGCCCGGGTCACCCGAGAGCAGGCCGATCCCAACAGCCGCCCGGCTATCAAAAATCGGGTGGAACACTGGGAGCAATACGATACAGTTGTTATCGGTTATCCCATTTGGAACGGCGATGCGCCCCGGATCGTCAGCACCTTTGTGCAGAGCTATGATTTTACCGGGAAAAAGGTGGCGGTGTTCTGCACCTCCGGCAGCAGCGGCGTGGAGGACAGCCAGGAAAAGCTCCGGGGGCTGCTGCCGGGCGCAGAATTCCGTCCCGGCATCCGGTTTGATGCGGCTGCCACCGTAGCCGATGTCCGGGCCTGGGCAGCGGAGGCGGACATCGGATAAGGCGTCATTTCCGGTTGCGAAAACGGCCCGACGGCGGTATAATGAGGGAGAATAAACCGCGAAAGGAGCCTGTATGATGCACGCAGACGCCCACCGAAGCTGGTCCGTCCGCCCTCTGGCGGAGACGGATCTGGAAGCCTATCTGGACATTTATCTCAACTCCTACCCGGCTTACAAGGACCTGGACCGGGCCTGCCGGGACCACTATCGGGAAAAGCACCGCCGGGAGCTGCGGGAGGACACCCAAACGAAGACAGTGGGGCTTTTCGAGGGGGCTAACCTTATCGCCACCATGAAGCTGATTCTGTTTTCTATGAACTTCTTCGGACAGATGCAGCCTGCCTGCGGCCTCATGGCCCTGGAGGTGCATCCGCTGCACAAAAAGAAGGGGGCGGCCCTTTTCATGGTGCGGTGTTTTGAGGACTATGCCCGGGAAAATGGAGCGCTGCTGACATTACTGCTGCCGTTTCGCATAGACTTCTACCGCCGCATGGGCTACGGCTTTGCCGGAAAAATCTACGAATACCACCTGCCCACATCGGCTCTGCCTAAGCCGGACCGGACGGCGCTGCCCCAAATGCGGCTATTGCAGCCGGAGGACTTTGATGCGGCCATGGATTGCCAGCGGCGCTTTGCGGCCCGGAACCACGGAATGGTGGAAAAGTTCGACGAGGAAATTCGCGGCCTGCGGGAGGATATCCAGGTGCGCCGGGTGGGTTATTACGGCCCGGAGGGCCAGCTCCGGGGCTATGCCGCATACCGCTTTCAGAGCGCCAGTGAAACCAACTACACCCAAAACTGCCTAAGCGTGGAGGAGCTGGTGTATGAGGACGGGGCAGTGCTCCGGGCACTGCTGGGGGCGCTGAAAATGCAAGAGGATCTGGCACAAACAGTGATCCTGCGCACCGGGGAGGAGGACTTTCACCACCTGCTGGACGACCCCCAGGATGTGAGCCGGGGCTATATCGACTTTGGCTTTCTGCAAACCAATGTGTCTGCAGTGGGCACCATGTTCAAGCTGGTGGACGGGATGCGCTTTGTAGAAAAAACCGCCTACCGCACATTCCCGGCGGGGAAAATTACGGCGGCCTTCTGTTTCCGGGATGAGATGGCGGATACCGATTGCTGTCTGCGCGTGACCATTATGGAGGGACATTGGATTTTAGCAGCGGCGGAGGCGGCTGTAGACGTCACCGTTAGCTGCCGGCAGGGGGACCTGGCATCCCTGCTCATGGGCTCATGCGAGCTTATGGCCATGGTGCGCCTGGGTGCTGTGCAGGTGAATAATATAGCCAAGGCCCGGGAGCTGGGACATCTGCTCCACTGTGAAAAAAAGCCCTGGCTGAACTCGGATTATTAAAATAAAGCGGAACGGCTCCCATCCATCGGATGGGAGCCGTTCCGCTTTTGAAAAATATGGGGCATTTTATGAGTGATCCTCCGCCCAGAGCTTTTCGGCCTGAGGCTTCCAGTAGGCGGCGTATTCCTTACACTTTGCGCACAGATGCTCGGCCGATTCCGGGGTCTCCAGGTCAGTGGAGTGCGTGCCGCTGTCGGCCACCATCTTCGGCAGCAGCTCAGGATTTTCCAGCATGGGACAGGGACGCAGGTGATTGCCGTTAAAGGGCTGTCCTTTGCGGTAGAGCTTGAACAGCGGCTGCTGCAGGCACTCCAGAAAGCTCTTTTCCCGGATATTCGCACCGGAATAGTGAATGAACACGCAGGGCTCCACATCGCCTGCGGCGTTGATGTGGCAGTAAATTCTGCCGCCGGCCACACAGCCGCCGGCGAACTCACCGTCGTTCTGAAAGTCGATGCAGTACAGCTCCTTGCCACCGGTGATGCCGCGAATTTCCCGGACGCGGTCCTTCATGTACGCTCTCTGCTCCGGGGTCAGCAGCAGAGAGGTATCGGCGTTCAGGCCCACGGGCATATAGTGGAAATACCAGGCAAAAATGCAGCCCTTGGAGATCAGCAGGTCAAGGAATTCGTCGCTGGTGACCACCTTGTAGTTCCTGCTGGTGTAGCAGATGGAAACGCCGAAGGGGATGCGGTGGCTGTGCATCAGGTCCATGGCGTCCAGGGCCTTTTGGAAATGTCCCTGGCCCCGGCGGCCGTCGTTGGGCGCCTCAAAGCCCTCCACGCTGATGGACACGAAGAAGTTGCCCACACGCAGCATTTCCTGACAGAACTCCTCATCGATAAGCGTGCCGTTGGTGAAGGCGTGAAAGGCCATGTCCCGGTGCTTTTCGCACAGACGGATGATGTCCTTCCTGCGCAGCAGCGGTTCGCCGCCGGTAAAGAGGCAGGCGTGGGTGCCCAGAGCCTTGGCCTCCGTCAGCACCCGGTCCATTTCCTCAAAGCTCAGGCTCTGCTTGTGGCCGTATTCCGCCGCCCAGCAGCCGGTGCAGTGCATATTGCAGGCGGAGGTGGGATCCATGAGAATGAGCCAGGGAACGTTGATGTCATACTTGGCGGCGTTGGCCTGGGCCGTCTGATAGCCGCGGAAGCCACCCTCGTAGGCGGCATTGGTCAGGAAGGTCTTGAGGATGTAGGGGTCGTTTTCCCGAATGAGCCGCTGGGCATAGTGAGCCCATTTGCCCTCCGGGTTTTCTGCAATGGCGCGCAGGGCGTCAAAGGAGTCGTCGCTCCAGGTGCCCTTATGGATTTTTTGAATTATATCGATTAGCTGCTGGGCCAAGTCGCCTACATCCTGGGTTTGGCCCTTTTTCAGCATGGAGTCCAGAACTGTTTCAAAGGCCTTGCGCTCCGCTGCATGGGAGATTTTTTCGGTAATGCTCATAGTTCACTTGTCCTTTCTATGGTATTTTATTTTCGTGGGCTGCGTGTTTCCTTCGATAGAAATGAAAGGTGACGCAAGAGATCAGCATCTCCGCCAGCTGAATACTGGCCGCCATAAGGAACTGGGGGGAACGGATGTCTGACAGACTCATGCCCATGATGGGGAACAGTATGCAGGCGGACAGAAAGCCCAGCAGACACGCAGGGAGATAGTCCTTGTATCTTACGCCTACTGCGCCCATATAGCCGCTGACCACATCGGCGGACAGGATGCCCAGTAACCGCACAATCAGTACAAAAAAGAAATCACTGCCGCCCCGGAGGTCATGGAGCATGGCAGACTTCGGAAAGCGATGCAGAATACACTGCACGGCCTGACTACCCAGCTTTTTCCCCAACCAATAGGGAATACTGACCATGACCGCTGTGCCTGCGATGTTTACCGCAATGGCCACAGGCAACGGAAACAGAATGCCGCTGGCGGCATAGAGCAGGCCACTATACAAAAAGATGCTCAGGCTTTTTACCGCGAACAGAGCCCATAGCATTGCTGCGGCTAAAATTGGCTGCTGGGGTGTATAGCTCAAAATGCCCTCCAGCGTAAACTCGTCCTTATGCAGCAGACATACGGCAATGATCGCAAGCCAAACCAAAGCAAGCAGGCCCTTGGCTAAGCGCAGCCGGAAAGCCTCCGGCGGGTTATGATCCTGCTTAGACATGGGGGGATTTATCGGCGCCTGTCAACGGCCACACCCGCATATGCCGGGCGTGGGACGACGGGGAAGCAGCTCGCTTGTCCATGGGCATGGGAACCACCTTTCTGATGTGCCTTCCCCGGAGGGGATAGCGGAGAAATATTCTGCGGCGGACGGCCAGCGCCCGCCGCAGCTCCAAACACCGGGACATCCTTGCCGGGGGCCTTGTGTGCCGAGAGGCCGTTCGTCACATCCGCTTACGGCGCAGGGCACACCGGCCGCACCAGGGGCAGTGTGCCCAATGCGCGGGGCGTCCAACAGGGGAGACGGAATAATATACCCTCAGCAGCCACGGAGAGGCGCCGGATATACAGGTTCATCGTAGCGGAAAAGGCCCGCCAATGCCATGGTGAAAGGAGGGGAACTCCGCAAATTTGCGCAGAATGGTATTTTTGCGCAAAAAACGCAGCGTGCCGAAAAATCACTTTGACACGCTGCATAAGATGATGAGGCAATAAAAAAGGCTATAGAAACTGTTGACCTAAATACTGAGGGACGATCCTCTTGAGCTTTCCGGATAAGGCATGTTTTTGGAGAAAACGGAAGGAGGGGCCATAGACCGGGTCCCTCCTTGGTGACGTTATGCGGCGGGATTTGATTGGGGGGCGGGGGATGTGCCTGCCTTCGTCTGCACCGGGGATTGGCGGCCGGCGTGGTCAATGGTGTAGCTCTCGGTATAGATCAGGCTGCCGATAGGCACCACGGTGTAGCCATTTTGATGCATGTACTCCAGGATGGAGGGCAGGGCCTCCGGCGTGTGCAGGGCGGCGTTGTGAAAGAGCACGATGCTCCCCGGCTGCAGATGCTCCGTGACCCGCTTGAAGATGGTATCGGCATCGTAATCCTTCCAATCCAGACTATCCCTATCGGCAAGGGCTTGAAGACCGCGTGATCGGCGGCATTTTTGACGGGGGCGGCGCATACCATGAGGTGAGGTGAGAGCGCTATGGAGATTAAGAACATTTATCCCACCTATCCGTCAACCCGGGAGCGGCAGGAGCGGCTGGAGGAGGCATATCGACGGTGCCTGGAGGCTCTGGCGGCATTGCAGGCCGGGAAAATGGAGGGCGGTACATGAACCGGCAGGATGCCATATATGCCCGGCAATCCGTGGAGAAAAAAGACAGCCTGTCTATTTCCGGGCAGGTGGACCTGTGCCGGCGGATGGCGGGGGAGAAGGAGCCGGCTGTTTACCGGGATGCGGGATACTCCGGAAAAAACACGGAACGCCCGGCCTTCCGGCAGCTGATGCAGGACGTGAAGGCCGGGCGGATAGCAACGCTCTATGTATATAGGCTGGACCGATTTTCTCGGTCGGTGGCGGATTTCGGCCAGCTGTGGCAGGTGCTGCAGGCGAATCGGGTGGAGTTTGTGTCGGTCAGCGAGAATTTTGACACCTCCACCCCCATGGGCAGGGCCATGCTGCACATCATTATGGTGTTTGCCCAGCTGGAGCGGGAGACCATCGCCCAGCGGGTGCGGGACAACTACTACCGGCGGGCAGCCTTGGGGACGTGGCCCGGCGGCCCGGCCCCCTTCGGATTCGACAACGGCCGGGCGGCCGGACGGGATGGACGCCGGGCGCCGGCGCTGGTACCCAACGGACGCGGGGAGCTGGTGCGGCGGATATTTGCGGAATACGCCGGGGAGGGGACATCCCTGTCGGGGCTGGCCAAAAAGCTGAGCCGGGAGGGCATCCCCGGGCCCAAGCGGGCGGTGTGGGACAGCGTGAGCTTATCCCGGCTGCTGCACAACCCGGCCTATGTGAAGGCGGACGAGCAGGTGCGGCTGTATTATCTGGGCCAGGGCGTCACCGTCTCCGATCCGGCGGAGCATTTTGACGGGCAGCACGGCCTGCTGCTGGTGGGCAGGCGGGAGACAGACAGCCGCAGGCGCACAGATGCGGGGAGTCAGGTGCTGTCGGTGCTGAACAGCCCCGGCTTGGTGGAGGCGGAGCTGTTTCTCCGGTGCCAGGAAAAGCTGCGAAAAAACCGGCAGCTGGGCCGCAGCGGACAGGGAAAGCACACGTGGCTGTCGGGCCTGCTGAAATGCGCAGAGTGCGGATACAGCATTTCTGTGACGGAAAACGGCGGAAGGCGGTACCTGCACTGCAGCGGGCGCTATAACCTGGCCCACTGCCGCTCGGCCATACGGGTCGACCTGGCGGAGCTGGAGGAGCGAGTGCAGGGGGATATAAGCAAGCTGCTGGCTGATTGCCCGAAGCCCCGGGCGGAATCCGGCGAAAGCCGGTATGCCGCGTCTATGACGAAGCTGGACCGGCAAGCGGAGCGGCTGACAGATGCATTCGCGCAGAGCGAATCCATGCCTGCCGACTATCTGCGCAGAGCTCTGGGGAAGATCCAGCGGCAGCGGCAGACCCTGCAGCAGGAGAGGGACCGGGCGCAGAGGCGGGGAGAGGAAACGCGGGAGATGGAATTTGCAGCCCTAACCTTTGCCGAAAAGAAGGCCGTGGCCGCACAACTCATCGCTTGTATCCGGCTGGCGGGAGATACAGTGGAAATTCGGTGGGCGGTGTGAGGGAAAAACGGATAGAAAGCTTCCCGTAATGGCTCTGCGCTGCGAAAATGCACAAAATGCCGGCGAATGAAGTCTTTTACAGTATTTTCGAATGCCCGGAAGGGGGTGAGAAAATGGCTTATTCCCGTTCTTAACTATGCTTTTACATAAAAAAGATCCCGGGCAATAGCCCGAGATCTTTTTTGAGGAAAATCCTCGGTATGGAAAAGAAGTGGGAAATAGTAAGGTTATCAGAGCTGCAGGCGGTCTTCCTTGCTCCAGGTGGGCAGGTCCAGGCGGGGATAGCGGCGGCGGAGCTCGTCCATCTCACCGTTGGCATCGCCCAGAACGGCGATGCGGTTCACAGCCGTCAGGTCTGCCTGGGGCATAGGCTCGGCGCTGTCCTTGCCGCACACGGGGCAATGGTACAGACCGGCAGCCTCGTTGTATACCACTTCGCTGCTGCCGCACACGGCACAGCGGTTCATCTTAGAAATCAATGCCATAACTTTTGTCCTCCAATCTTTAAGCTGGATTTATCATAGCACAGAAGATTATATTTGTGAAGCGCATGTTTGTTCTTGAAATCATGAGAAGTTGTATGGTATAATAAAAGCAGAACGGCGGGAATACACAGCTTGTCAAAAAGTCCTGCAGAGTTTGCACCCGCAGACGCACGGAATTCAAATCATTTTTCACCGTGACATGTGCGCGGGGGAAAATGCCGCTCAGACGGCAAGTGCATGATTTTTACGCTTGCGCATAAATCCTGCGTGGGGCAGGCTGTGAGCCTTTTGCTGGGAAATTTCAAGGGATTTTTCGACAGTATCAGGTAGGAGGTGTCTTATGAGCATTACAAAATATCAGATTTTTCTGAAAACTGCGGCCTGCGGCAGCTTTTCTAAAGCGGCGGAGGCTATGAATTTCACCCAATCCGGCATCAGCCACGCCATCAACTCCCTGGAGGGCGAGTTGGGCGTCACCCTTCTCAGCCGCAACCGGGGCGGGGTGGTGCTGACAGCGGACGGACGGGCCCTGCTGCCCCAGATCGAAAAGCTCTGTGCCGCCCACCACACCATGATGCAGACGGTGGAAAGCCTCAAGGGAATGGACAGCGGCCTGGTAAAGGTGGCAACCTTTTCCAGCGTTTCCTTCCTGTGGCTGCCCCGCATCCTCAAGAGCTTTGGTCAGATCTACCCCAACATTGAGTTTGAGGTGATTACAGGGGATTATTACGAGCAGATCGAAAGCTGGATCGTATCCGGGGCGGTGGATTGCGGATTCTTCCGCCTGCCGTCTACCAAGCATCTGCAAACCTATCCCCTGTACCGGGACGAGCTGCAGGTGGTGGTGCCCTGCGACCATGTCTATGCCCAAGAGGACCCGTTTCCGGCATCGGAGCTGGCCGAGGAGCCATTCATCCTGCTGGAGGAGGGGGAGGACTACGAGATCATGGCTGCCTTTGACAAGCTGGGCATCCGGCCCCATGTGAAGTACACTGCCCGGGAGGATCGAACCATCCTGGCTATGGTGTCCGAGGGCTTGGGCATCAGCCTGCTGCCTCGGCTTATGGTAAGCCACAGCCCCTTGCCCGTGCAGGTCTGCCGGGCACCCCTGCAGTTTGACCGGACCATCGGCATCGGCGTGAAGGACGAGAAGGCGCTGTCCAAATCCACCAGGCTGTTCGTGGACTATGTGCGCACCTGGGTGGCGGAAAACGGGGATAAATAATCGGTAATCGAAAAACTGCATGACCGGAAGGGGCGGCCCGGGCAAATATTTGTGTAGTATGCGGCGGCGAATTTGCTTGAGATTTTGCGCCTTTACAACTATAATAGGAGAACACACCGAAGCAGGGCTGCCGGTTGGGCCCTGGGGAGGGAGTACTTTGGATAGGACGGAAAGGCCCGCGGGTCGGGCGCCTATGGCGCGGCTGCGGGAAATGGCAATATGAAAAGGATCCATCATTTCAGACTTGGCGGCTCCATCGACATGCTGACGGGGCCGCTGCTGAAGAAGCTGCTGCTGTTTAGTTTGCCGCTTATGGCCTCCAGCGTGCTGCAGCTGCTGTTTAACGCGGCGGATGTTGTGGTGGTGGGGCGCTATGCAAGCTACGCCAGCCTGGCCGCCGTGGGCAGCACCACTGCCATCGTGAATCTGGTGGTGAACCTGCTCATCGGCATGGCCGTGGGCGTGAATGTGGTTGTTGCCCGGTACATCGGCGAGGGGGACAAGAGCAGGGAGATCTCTGCGGCTATCCACACGGCGGTGGCTATGGCCCTGGTGGGCGGACTGATCCTGGGCGGCGCCGGCTGCGCCATGGCAGAGTGGATTTTGCGCATGATCTCGACACCTGAGGATATTTTTGACCTGGCGCTGACGTACCTGTACATCTATTTCGCCGGGACACCGGCCATTATGCTGTATAACTACGGCGCGGCTGCCCTGCGCGCCCGGGGCGACACCCAGCGGCCGCTGCTGTTCCTCACTATCAGCGGCGTGACCAATGTGGCACTGAACCTGCTGTTTGTTATCTCGTTTCAGATGGACGTGGCGGGGGTGGCCTTGGCCACGGTTATCAGCGAGACGCTCAGCGCTGTGCTGGTGGTGGTATGCCTTATGCGCACCCAGGATGAGCTGCACTTTTCCTGGCGGAAGCTGCGCTTTGACCGCCGGAGCCTGGGCCTTATGGCCAAGGTGGGTATCCCTGCCGGAGTGCAGGGCTGCCTGTTCAGCGTGGCTAACGTGGTCATACAGGGCGCCATCAACGCCTATGGCAGCGTGGTGGTGGCCGGGTGCAGCGCTGCCGGCAGCATTGACGGGTTCATCTATGTGGCTATGAACACCTTCCACCAATCAGCGCAGACCTTCCTGAGCCAGAACATCGGCGCGGGAAAGTATGAGCGGGTGAAGGAGATCCTAAAAAAATGTGTCCTGTGTACCGTGGTCACCGGGGCTACCCTCAGCGCCGTGGCCTGCATCTGGAGCGAACCGCTGCTGGCCATCTACAACCAGGATCCGGCGGTGCTGGCTGCCGGTGCGGTGCGGCTGCGGATGGTGGTGATACCGTATGTGATCTTCGGCGTTGCAGATGTGCTTACGGGCGCCATCCGAGGCTGCGGCAGCCCGATGCGGCCGGTGGTTATCAACCTGCTGTGTACCTGTGTCTTCCGCCTGGCCTGGATTGCTGCCATCGACACGGACACTATGGCACCCACATGGGTGTATGCGTCCTATCCGGCCTCTTGGCTGCTGCTGCTTGTGGTGCTGCTGGTGTGCTGGTGCAGGCTCTACCGCAGAAAAATCAAGCCGAATATCGCACGAAACGGAGCGGCTGCATAAAGGCACGCCATATGTGAAAATAAAGTCCGCAGGTTCTTGAAACCTGCGGACTTTTATGCTGATCTTGATGGGGCTACCGATAGCGCAGGCATTGCTCAGGGAACAGGTTGAAGGCTACGACTGCACCCTCGGCGGGGGCGGCAGCCTTGGGCGCAGACACACGCAGTAGCGGCCCGGCGGCATCCCACGTCGGGCGGAGCAGGACGGAGGCTTCGTTCAGATCAAGGATGGTTCGGAATACTTGCGCCCGGTAGGGACCGGCCCCCAGGGAAACTGCGCTGTCCGGAATGGCCACGGTGCATGTGCCATCTCCGGTGGATAGGGGCAGGGTGATGTCCCAGCCGTCCAGGCGCACGCCGCCCTCACAGCTCCGGGCGGACAGAAAGTTGCGGCAGCCGGTGAGCCGGGCCGCACTTTGGGTGGCGGGACGGCGCACCAGGGATTCCATATCCGTTACCGCACCGGAGGCGCCGTTTTCCATGACACAGACGGTGCGGCAGTTCCGGCAGCACTCACCCAGGTCGTGGCTGACCCACAGGATGGGCCCGTCAAAGTCGGAGAGCAGGCTCTTCTTCTCCAGCATGTTTACTACCAGCAGGATTACGGCGGAGATGCCGATGTTTACCAGCACCCATTTCAGGGCCAGGGTGTCGTTGCCCACCTGCCAGAGCTGATAGACCGTGGTGGACACGGTGGCGGTTTTGCCGGGGGTATAGCCGGCGATCATGCTGGTGGCACCATATTCGCCCAAGGCACGGGCAAAGGCCAGCACCGCACCGGCCAGAACGCCTTGGCGGCAGTAGGGCATACGGATGTGCCAAAAAATGTAGGTATTGGACAGGCCCAGGGTCTGTCCGGCGTAGGCCAGCGTCTCGTCAAAGGCCTCAAAGGCACCACGGACCGTGCGGTACATCAGCGGGAATACCACCACCACGGTGGCAAAGATGGCGGACCACCAGGTCATGACCAACCGGATGCCGAAGACCTCCAGCACCCAGGCGCCGATGAGACGCTTCGGCCCCAGCACCCGCAGCAGCAGATAGCCCACCACCGTAGGCGGCAGCACCTGGGGCAGGGTCAGTATTGCATCCAAAATGCCTTTGACCAAACGCGGGAGCTTGGCAATATAATACGCCGCGGCGATGCCCGTGAAGAATACCACCACCGCCGAAATAGCGGCGATGCGCAGCGAGTTTTAGAGGGGATACCAATCCATAAGGGACCTCCTAATAGCATCGATCGACAGGCGTACTTACCCTGATTGATCGATGGTACGAATGGGATGTGGGCAGGGCGCTTTACGCGCCCTGCCCGATAAGGGGAAATGCGTATAAAATCACTTGCTCAGGGGGGTGAAGAGAACCTTTTCAAACTCGGCGGAAGCCTCGGCGCCCTGGAGATACTGCAGGAATGCGGCGGCGGCATCCTGCTGCGTGGAGGTATTCAGAATGGCGGCGGGATAGATGACCTGGCCGCACATATCGGCGGTGGCCTCGGCGGCTACGGTCAGCTTGGCGGAATACGCATCGGAGGCATAGATGATGCCGCAATCCACGGTGCCCTCGGCTACGGCGGTGGTGACCTCCTTGACGTTGGAGCCATAGGTCAGCTTGTCGGCAATGGCGGCCTCATCAATGCTATAGAAATTAAAAATCTTCTGGGTGTACTGGCCCATGGGCACGTCGCTGTTGCCAATGGCCAGCTTTACATCACCGCTTTTCAGCAGATCGGCCAGCTTGTCAAAGCTGTCGATATCCTTGGGATTACCCTCTGCCACGGCCAAGACCACCTTGTTCTCCAGCAGGTCAATGCGGCTGCCGGCCACCAGCAGATCCTGGCCCTTGGGGTTCTTCTCGGAATTATCCTTCAGAGAACCATCCAGAGCGTTCATCTGCTTGGGAGCGGCGGAAATGAACAGATCACATACGGCACCCTCCTCGATTTGGGTCAGCAGCTTGCCGGAGGAATCAAAGTTGAAGCTGATCTTTACGTTTTTGTTTTCAGCCATGTACTTGTCACCGATGGCGGTGAGGGACTCCGTGAGGGAGGCTGCGGCAAACACCGTCAGCTCTACGGATTCATCATTTTTTTTGCTGTCTTTGCTGCCGCAGGCCACCAGGCTCAGAGCCATGACCAGCGCCAGGAGCAGGGAAATAAGCTTTTTCATTGTGGTTTTTCCTTTCTGACTTTTGTTTATATATCGACGCAATTCTTTTGCGAGGATAACGGTGGGCGAGAATCATGCGCCTAAACGGCGCACGGTATATACTGCCAAAAAATCCGACGGTTTTTCCGACAAAAGGCCCCAAGTCTGCCGCGCGCATAATTTCGGCGTAAAACGCCGAAATTCCACACTGGCAGCCTGAGAGGCATTTTCTCTCATGCACATATCGCGAGAGAAAATGACCGCAATTTTTCGCATCTGCGGACGCAAACTCTGCGAGGCTTTTTGAAACGCGGAATTATTTGCCGAAGGGGCAGATGGGGTAATGGCATTCCTTACAGCCCAGGCACAGACCGCCCTCACCCAGGGCGGCGATGTCACTGCGTGTTACGGGTATATCTGCCGCTACCTTGGGCAGGATCAGGTCAAAAATCGTGGCACCGGCGTACATGACGCAGCCAGGGAGACCCATGACGGGCAGACCGTCCTCAAAATAGCCCAGAAGGAACATGGCACCGGGGAGCACCGGGGCTCCGTAACAGACAATATCCGCCCCGGCCGCTTTGATGCCGCCGGGGGTGTTGTCGTCAGGGTCCACACTCATGCCGCCGGTGCAGAGGATCATATCCGGGCTCCTTTGCCACATGGCAAGCACCGCATCCCGGACGTTCTCCACACCGTCACCGGAGTAGACCACCTCCAGCGTCTCAATGCCGCAGGCCTTCAGCTTGTCAATAACCACGGGGGTAAAGGTGTCCTTAATGAGTCCCTTTTTCACCTCGCCGCCGGTGGCAACGATACAGGCGGTTTTGCGGATGAAGGGCCGTAAGGACAGCAGCGGTTCGGGGCCTACGGCCTGCTCCGCCTTTTGCAGCTTTTTTTCGGAAATAATCAGGGGGATCACCCGCATGCCGGCCAGCTTATCACCCTTACGGACGGCGGTGCCGCCCTTGCGGGTGGCGATCATCACCTCGTCCTGTCTGTTCACCGCCACAAGACGGCGACTATCCACCAGGAACAGACCGTCACAGGCGGCCTTCAGCTCGATCTTGCCCTCTTTTACTTGGCTGCGGGTCATGTTCTCCTGGCCGCACAGGCTGAGCAGCCGCTCCGCCGCGTCATTTTCATGGATCATGCCGGGGGTCATCTCCCAAACATATAGATGCTCCTTACCCATGGACAAAAGTACCGGGATGTCCTCCGCCGTGACCACATGACCCTTGCGGAAGCGGGCGTCCTTATACTGATCCCTGATGATCTGAGTCATGTCGTGGCAGAGCACATGGCCTACGGCATCCTCCGTTTTAATAAGCTTCATTTCAGCACCTCGATCTTATCCCCGGCCTGCACGCGGCCCTCTTTCACCACCACGGCAAAGATGCCCTCTGTGGGCATGACGCATTTGTCGGCGGTACGCTTGATCTCACAATCGTTATGGCACTGCTTGCCGATCTGGGTGACCTCCAGCTCCGTTTCCCCCACACGCAGGCGGGTGCCCACGGGCAGATGCTTGAGGTCGATGCCTCGGGTATTAATGTTTTCTGCGAAAACTCCTGCATCCAGGGGGATGGGGCAGAGGGCACGCATGGAGTCCACGCTTTCCTCCGCCAAAAGGCTGATCTGCCGGTGCCAATCGCCGGCGTGGGCATCGCCCACGATGCCGTGGCGGCACTTGAGATCAATGTACGGCACTGCGTGCTTTCGGGTGCCTTTTTTTATGCTGATGTTGACCGCTGTAACTGTTGCCATAGCTTACACCTCGGCTTTATATACACCGCTCTTACCGCCTTCCTTATAAAGGAGACGGATGTCGGTGATGGTCATATCCCGCTGGACGGCCTTGCACATATCGTATACCGTCAGCGCCGCTACGGAGACCGCCGTCAGGGCCTCCATTTCCACGCCCGTCTCACCGGTGCAGCGGACCTCACTGCACACATGCAGGGCTGTTTCCGCTAATTCAAAGGTAATATCTACCTTTGTCAGCAGAAGGGGGTGGCACATGGGGATCAGGTCGCTGTTTTTCTTGGCGGCCATGATGCCTGCCACCTGGGCCACAGCCAGCACATCCCCCTTGCCGATATGGCCCTGCCGGATCTTATCCATGGTTTCGGCGGTCATATGCACCGTGGCGGCGGCCCGGGCTACCCGGTGGGTGGGGGCCTTTCTGCTTACATCTACCATATGGGCGCGGCCCTATATGGAGCATCTGCGCCGGGAGACCGGGGCGTCGGTGATGCTCTCCGTTTACGAGGGCGGCAGTGTCATCACCCTGGATCAGGTGGAGAGCCGGGAGGGCTTGCGCATCGTGTCGGATATTGGCTCCCGGTTGCCGGTTTTTTGCACGTCCCAGGGGAAGGTATTTCTGGCGCATATGTCACGGTCCGGGGCGGAAAATCTGCTGCGGAGCCAGAGCCTGACACAGTTTACACCTCATACCATTACGGATATTCCCTCCCTGCTGCGGGAGGTGGAGGTGTGCCGCACTCAGGGCTATGCCATTGAAAACGGAGAATACAAGATCGGCCTGCGATCCATTTCGGCACCCATCTACAACGTGGGGGGGAAAGTGCAGTACACCGTGGGGATCATCGGCATGCTGCGCAGTATACACTCCGATGAATTTCGTGCGGCGGTGCAGAGAGTCTGCGCTACGGCGACTATGATCTCCGCTGCCTTAGGCTACAGAAAACAGGAGGATTCATTATGAAGTACACAGCTGCTGTGATTACCGTAAGCGACATGGGCAGCAGGGGGCTGCGGCAGGACACCAGCGGCCCTGCGGTCCGGGCCATGCTGGAGGAGGCGGGGTTTTCCGTTGCGCACACCGCCATCCTGCCGGATGAAATGGAGCAGATCAGTGCGGAGCTGCGGGACTGCGCCGACCGGAGGAGGATTGACCTCATTGTGACCACCGGCGGCACGGGGCTGTCTCCCCGGGATGTGACGCCGGAGGCGACCCGGGCCGTGCTGGAGCGGGAGATCCCTGCCATCCCTGTGGCCATGTGGATGGAGGGGCTGAAGGTCACCCCCCGGGCTATGCTGTCCCGGGCTGTGGCCGGGATCAGGGGCAGCAGCCTGCTGCTGAATCTTCCGGGGTCTGAAAAGGCGGCCCGGGAGAATCTGGCTGCCGTGATCGGAGCCCTGGAGCACGGATTGCACATGATTGCCGCCGAGGGGCATGAATGAGGGTAAAGAACAGGAAAAAATGAGAGGTCCGCAAACCCCATTGGGGACTTGCGGACCTCTTGAAGCTTTATGCCGCAGTTATGCCGTGTCCTTCAGCGCCCGGCCCGGAGGGAGCTGCTGGATTCGCCGGAAGTCCAGAAGCAGCACCGGCAGATAGCCGAGGAGCACAAAGGTGATTATCTTCACATAACCTGCGGGCTCCTTGCGGAAGATTGCACCGGTCTGAGAGGATAGTGTTTTCACTATGTATATACCTCAAAAAGCAAATGCGAGAAGTTTTCCGGGGTTTTTATAGGGCTGTAGGAAGAAGGTATCGAAAAAGCGGCCGCAGAGGGACTTTACTCTGCTGCCGGCGGTTCCACATCCCACTGGATGGGCTCCATGCCCATGGAGCGGATGGCGGAGATGACGTGGTCGTCGTATTCGCCGTAGGGACAGCGGATCAGGGTGGGGGCGACGCCTGTTATGGCCTTTACCTTATCGTTGCAGGCGGTGACATCGGCGATGATTTGGTCGGCAGAGAGGGCGTTGTAGTGGTCGTGGTGGTTAGAGTGGTTCATGACCTCCATACCTGCCTCATGCAGCGCCTGGACGGACTCGGGATATTTGTCCACCCAATCCCCCACCAGGAAGAAGGTGGCCTTGACCTGGTACTGATGCAGAATGTCGATGAGTATTTGGGTGTCCTCGTTGCCCCAGGCGGCATCGAAGGAGATGGCGCAGTATTTTTTGCCGTCCTCGGCAGGGCGGTCCACGCTGTAAATGGGAAGCTGGCGGGCGGCTGTGGCGGCGGTGATGGCGGCGGGCACATGGACGACGCCGAAAATGGCGGCAGCGGCCAGCAGCGCACAGGCGGCTAAGGCGATGCCCTTGGGGATGAGGAAGACCCGGGCGGGCTTGCGGGACATATGAATTCCACCTTTCCTTTTTTTGCTACCCTATGCATCCCCGGGTGGGGATATACCCCGGGATCGGGGGGAAAAAAGGCTGTTAATTCCGAGGCCTGGGAGGTATAATAAAAGAGAGAAGTAAAAATTTGACCGAAAATGAGGTGCGAGTATGTGTACAGCGGCAACCTACCAAACGAAGGACTTTTACATGGGCAGGAACCTGGACTATGAGTTCTCCTACGGGGAGGAGGTCACCGTAACGCCCAGGAATTACCCCTTTGCCTTTCTCCATGGGGGCACTATGGAATCCCACTATGCTATGATCGGCATGGCCTTTGTGGCGGAGGGGTATCCCCTTTACTATGACGCGGTGAATGAAAAGGGGCTGGGCATGGCGGGGCTCAACTTTGTGGGAAACGCGGTTTACAGAGACGCCGTGCGCGGAAAGGATGCGGCGTATGTGGCGCAGTTTGAGCTGATCCCGTGGATCCTGGGCCGGTGCGGATCAGTGCGGGAGGCAAAAGCGGCTTTATCCGGCATGGTCATCACGGGGACGCCCTTTTCCCCACAGCTCCCGACGGCGCAGCTGCACTGGATGATCGCGGACAGGGAGGCATGCATAGTGGTGGAATCCACGGAGGATGGGCTGCACATATATGATAACCCCGTGGGTGTGCTGACCAATAACCCGCCGTTTCCTATGCAGCTTTTTGCTCTGAACAACTATGCCGGTGTATCCAGCAGCCAGCCGGAGAGTGTATTTGCCGGGGTGCTGGGGCTGGATCTATACAGCCGGGGCATGGGCGGCATGGGCCTCCCCGGGGATTTGTCCAGCCAATCCAGATTTGTCCGGGCCGCGTTTACCCGGCTGAACGCCCTGTCCGGGCCGGGAGAGCGGGAGAGCGTGAGCCAGATGTTTCACATCCTGGGCTCCGTGGAGCAGCAGCGCGGCTGCTGCCAGGTGGAGGACGGGGCCTATGAAATGACCCTGTACTCCGCCTGCTGGAACGCGGACCGGGGGATCTACTACTACACCACCTACGATAACCGGCAGATCACCGCCGTGGACATGCACCGGGAGGACCTGAACGGGGACAGACTCATCCGCTATCCCACTGTGACGGAGGGGGAGATCCGGCAGCAGAACTGAAACAATTTGATGAAAAAACACTGAGGAGCCGCGGCAACGCCGCGGCTCCTCAGTGTTTTGGTATGCGTAAAATTTACGCGGAGGGTAACGATGGATTACAGCAGGGAATAGTTCACGATCAGCCCTGCGAACACGATGGAAACCATGCTCAGGAGCTTGATGAGGATGTTGATGGCCGGGCCGGCGGTATCCTTGAAGGGATCGCCCACGGTGTCGCCCACCACGCCGGCCTTGTGGCTGTCACTGCCCTTGCCGCCGTAATTGCCGGCCTCGATATATTTCTTGGCATTGTCCCACGCACCGCCGGCGTTGGCCATGTAGATGGCCATGAGGAAGCCTGTGACGGTGGCGCCGGCCAGCAGGCCCACAACGCCCTTGAAGCCCAGGATCATACCCACCACGATGGGGGTGACCACGGCGATGACCGTGGGCAGGACCATCTCCTTCAGGCTGGCCCGGGTACACAGGTCCACGCACTTGGCGTACTCGGGATCCGCCTTGCCCTCCATCAGGCCGGCGATCTCCCGGAACTGGCGACGAACCTCCAGCACCACACTTTGGGCAGCGCGGCCCACGGAGTTCATGGTCAGTGCCGCGAAGATGAAGGGCAAGCACGCGCCGATGAACAGGCCCACCAGCACCACGGGATTCATCAGGGAGAAATCCTCAAAGGTGACGCAGACACCCACCTCCTTGACCTTCTCAATATAAGAGGCCATGAGGGCCAGGGCGGTGAGGGCGGCGGAGCCGATGGCGAAGCCCTTGCCGGTGGCGGCGGTGGTGTTGCCCAGGGAATCCAGGGCGTCGGTGCGGGTACGTACCTCCGGCTCCAGGCCGGCCATTTCGGCAATACCGCCGGCGTTATCAGCCACGGGGCCGTAGGCGTCGGTGGCCAGGGTGATGCCCAGGGTGGAGAGCATACCCACGGCGGCCAGGGCGATGCCGTACAGACCCATGCTCGTGCTGGCCGCACCACCGGACAGGAAGAAGGCCAGCAGAATACAGACGGCCACGATGATGATGGGAATGGCTGTGGACAGCATGCCCAGGCCCAGGCCGCCGATGATGATGGTGGCGGAGCCGGTCTGGCTCTTGCTGCTCAGCTCCTGGGTGGGCTTATAGGTATCGGAGGTATAGTATTCGGTAGCCTTGCCGATGAGCACGCCGGCCACCAGGCCGGAGAGAATAGCAACATACAGGCCCCAATGCTCAATGCCCAGCAGCGCCCAGACCAGGAAAAAGGAGATGACGGCGATGAGGATGGCGGCCAGGTTGGTGCCCCGGGACAGGGCCTTGAGCAGAGTGCGCTGGTCGGCATTTTCATCGGTCTTGACGAAGAAGGAGCCGATGATGGAGCAGAGAATACCCACGGCTGCCATGACCATGGGAATGGCCATGGCCTTGAAGGCCTGACCGGAGAAGGAGGCTACGCCCAGGGCGGAGGCGGAGATGATGGAGCCTACATAGGACTCATACAGGTCTGCGCCCATACCGGCTACGTCTCCCACGTTGTCGCCCACGTTATCGGCGATGACGGCGGGGTTGCGGGGGTCATCCTCGGGGATGCCCGCTTCTACCTTGCCCACAAGGTCCGCGCCCACATCGGCGGCCTTGGTGAAGATGCCGCCGCCTACACGAGCAAACAGGGCCATGGAGCTGGCGCCCATGCCGAAGGTCAGCATAGCACTGGTGATGTCCGCCGCCTCCAGCTTGAAGACAAAGCGCAGCAGCAGGAACCACACGGAGATGTCCAGCAGGCCCAGACCTACCACGGTGAAGCCCATAACGCTGCCGGCGGAGAACGCCACACGCAGGCCCTTATTCAGCCCGTCGCGGCAGGCATTGGCGGTGCGGCAGTTGGCCTTTGTGGCAATGCGCATGCCCACAAAGCCGCTGAGACCGGAGAAAAAGCCGCCGGTCAGGAATGCAAAGGGTACGAACCAGGTCAGCAGCTTGCACCCTGCCATGACGCACAGCACCACGACCATGCAGGCAAAGAAAATGCCTACCACGGTATACTGCCGGCGCAGATAGGCGTTGGCGCCCTCACGGATGGAGCGGGAGATTTTGCTCATCAGAGGAGTGCCCTCCTCGTAGCTCAGAACCCGCTTGCCGGTGATGAGGGCAAACAGCAGCGCGATGATTGACCCGACAAAGGTTGCTAAAACAAGATATTTTTCCATTTAGTCTTCCTCTTTTCATCTCGGCACTTGCCGAATTTTCTCGCCTCACGAGACGACTCATTATAAGAAGGATTGACGGAATCCGTCAAATTTTCTCTATTTTTTTGGGAGGGACTAAAAAAATGTAGATATTCATTCGTTATTTTGCCCATAACTTTTCCGGGCAAAAAGTTATATTTTTCTATGGCTATTTTTTCCGTTTTCACCTGAACACAGAAATGTACCATATATGTGGTACATATTTTTGCACATGTATTTTGCGAAAACTGCAATCAAAAAAATTTTTTTAGATAACTTTTTGAAGTGGAAACAAAAAGAATTCCGGCAAAAGTAACGGAATATTCCTGATACAACTTTTTGTTCCGCAATTTGTTTTCCCAGTGGCACGATTTAGGATATAAATAGCATTTTGCACAACGGCATTTGCGGGGGAGGAAACACCTGCGCCAGCAGAAAAAGCACCCCTGAGGGTGCTTTTTCTCTTATTGCAGGACTATAAATAGCCGGGACAGACTCAGCCTTCCTTCCGGTAGGGGACACCCAGCTTAGCGGGTACACGGAAATTGCTGCGGAAGATGGTGAGCACGATGGTGAGAATATAGGGCAGAGCGATGATAAGCTCTGTGGGGACAGCGGTGGTGCCGGTGCGGAAATAGATGGACAGGGCATCCGCCAGGCCGAAGGCCAGGGTGCCCAGCACCGCGCCCTTGGGCGACCAGTTGCCCAAAAAGCAGATGGCGAAGGCGATCCAGCCCCGGCCGCCAATGATGTTGCTGCTGAACATACCCAAGTAGCCCACCGTGTAGAACGAGCCCGCCAGGCCGCCGATGCAGCCGGCCACCAGCACCGTAAGGAAACGGATGCGGTTCACCGGCAGGCCCGCCACATCCACGGCCACGGGATTTTCACCGGTGGAACGGATGGCCAGGCCCAGGGAGGTCTTATACAGCACGAAGATGGACACGGGAATGAGGATATAGGCCATGTAGGTGAGGATATTCTGCTGGAAGAAAATCTCCCCGATGAAGGGGATCTTGCTCAGCAGAGGAATGGACAGCTTCGGCAGAGTGTCGATCTGCAGGGGGGTGGTAGGGACGCCAAAGAGCACACGCTGGAAGTAGGAGCAGATGCCCACGGCCAGGATGTTCATGGCAGTGCCGGTGACCACCTGCTGCTGCCCCAGGGTCACGGTGACAAAGGCATACAGCAGAGCCATCAGGCCGCCCAAGGCAATGGCCAGCAGCAGGCCCACCAGGAGACTGCCGGACAGATACGTGCCCACAAAGCCGCCCCAGGCGCCGATGAGGAATATGCCCTCAATGGCGCAAATCATCATGCCTGTACGCTCCGCGTAAACCTCCGCCAGGGCGCCCAGCAGCAGGGGCGTGCTCATCATAATGGCGCGGGTGAGAATATTGACCATAGATCATACACCTGCCTTTCTTATCATGGCCTTTTTCTTCCTGACGTCCATGGCGTAGCGGACGGCGTAGGAGATGATCACGCAGATCATCACAATGCCCTCAATAAGCTCGATAATGCTGGCGGGGATATTCAGCCCCGGCAGGCGGCCCATGGTGGTGCCCATTACGTTCAGAAAGCCGAAAAGAATAGAGGCGAAAATGCAGCCCAGGGGGTTGCCGTTGGCGAGAATGGCGATGCCGATGCCGTAGGAGCCGATGGAAGCATTGAAATCCCGCAGCAGCATGTGCTGCACGCCGTTGATCTCCGTAAGACCCGCCATACCGGCCAGACCGCCGGCAATCATGAAGCTGATGACGTAGATCTTGCCGGAGCTGATACCGCCCAGACGGGAGGCATCGGCATTTTTGCCCACAGCACGGATCTGGAAGCCCAGCTGCGTCTTGTTCAGCAGAATCCACGCGGCCACGGCGGCGGCCACGGCGATGAGAAAGCCCAGGTGGACCCGTGTGCCGGGGATGATATTGGGGAGATAGGCAGAGGAGGAGATGGCATCCGTCTGCATATACTCCGCCTTGGTCTCCTGCAGCGAGGTGCGCAGCAGATAGTCCATAAAGTTGGTGATGACATAGGTGCTCATCATACTCACCAGGAACTCATTGGCATGGAATTTTGCCTTGGCTCCGCCGATGAGGCCGCCTACGGCCGCACCGCCGGCAAAGGAGCCCAGCAGCACCAGCAGGAGCAGCAGCCAGGTGGGCAGACTATCCTGCAGGCCCAGAGACAGGGCCACGGCGATGATGGCGCCCATGGCGAACTGGCCCTGAGCACCGATATTAAAGAGATTGGCGTTGTAGGTAAAGGCAAAGGCCAGGGAGGTGAAGATAAGAGGGGTGGCCTTCACCAAAATCTCGCCCAGGTTATATTGATCGGTGATGATTTTCCCCAGGGCCTGGCCGCACACGTCCAGGGGGTTCACCTTCATGAACAGCAGCAGAAGGCCGCTGATGACCAGGCCGATGACCACGGCGGTGATATTATACAGAAGAACATTGCTTTTCGACCTCATGCGGTTTGCACCTCCTCCTTCAGCGGGACACCGGCCATCAGCAGGCCGATCTGCTGGGTGGTGAGTTGACCATTACGGTAAATGCCCATGAATCTGCCGCCGTGCATGACGGCGATGCGGTCGCACAGCTCAAAAATCTCCGACAGCTCCGTGGAGATCAGGAGCACTGCCTTTTGGTTGGTCTTTTCCTCCAGGATCACATGGTGGATGCGGTCCACCGCACCCATATCTAAGCCCCGGGTGGGCTGATTCAGGATCAGCAGACGGGAGGCCAGGTCCACCTCCCGGCCCAGGACCACCTTCTGCTGGTTGCCGCCGGAGAGACTGCCGGCGGTATCGTGGCAGTCGTTGGCCTTGACCCGGTGATTTTCAATGAGCCGGTTGGTATAGCTGTCCAGCTTTTCCCGGCGAATAAAGCCATGGTTGAACCAACCCTTGTCGAAGCAGCGCTTGAGCAGAATATTCTCCGAAAGGGTCATATCCATGACCATGCCGTCCCGATACCGGTCCACGGGGACATAGCCGATGCCGCAGGCGTTGCGGCGGCGGATGCTGGCGCCGGTGATGTCCTGTCCGGACAGGAGGATCTGCCCGGCGGTGGGCTTTTTCAGACCGCAGATGACATCGCACAGGTCATCCTGGCCGTTGCCGCTGACACCGGCGATGCCGAAGATCTCCCCCTGGCGGATGGTAAAGGAAATGCCGCTGAGCAGGGGGGCGGCGTGCTTTTCCTGCAGGGAGACGTCCCGGAGCGTCAGCACCGGATCGCCGGTGCAATCCTTCTGGTCACGGGCGGGGGGCACGATCTCCTGGCCGATCATCAGGCGGGCCAGCTGCTGCTCGTCGGTGTCTGCCCGGCGGACCTCGTCCACTACCACGCCGTTGCGCATGACTACGATGCGGTCGGCCACCTCCATGACCTCCTTCATCTTATGGGTGATGAAGACCACACTGCTGCCCTTGGCGGTGAAGTCCTTGATAAACTGCATGAGATGCTCGGACTCCTGGGGGGTCAGGACGGCGGTGGGCTCGTCCATGATGAGGACACCGGCGTTGATATAAAGAGCCTTCAGGATCTCGACCTTTTGCTGCTGCCCCACGGCCAGCTCGCCCACCGGGCGGTCCATGGGCACGTCAAAGCCGTATTCCTTGGCAATTTTTTCCAATTTTTTATTGTGGTCCTTCAGAGAGATGTATCCGTGGACACTGCCCAGGATAATATTTTCCGCAGCGGTGTGGGTGGGTACCAAAGAGAAGTGCTGCTGGATCATGGCGATGCCCCGGGCCATGGCATCGGCGGGGTTCTTGATCTGCACCTGCTGGCCGCGGATGAAAATTTCACCCTCATCCAGGCCATATAGGCCGTACAGGATCTTCATAATGGTGCTTTTTCCGGCGCCGTTTTCGCCCAGCAGTGCCAGCACCTCCCCCTCGCCTACGGTGAGGGATACATCTTTGTTGGCAATGACCTTTGCAAAGTATTTGGTCACATGCCGCATTTCTACAACGGGAATAGCCATATATTTCCTCCAGCTTCCTTGGATAGCCTGCTGGCCTGCTTTTTTTGAGCAGGCCAGCAGGCAGGACGAAACCTTATATGTAGGGATACCATCGATTAACAAGGGCAAACACGCCTGCCAGCGCGCCTTTGCGGCGCTTTTTGTCCTTCTCACCTTGGCGGGCACCAGCCCGCCTGCGGCTCGAAAACCAAAAATCGCTCGGGAATCCATCGCTGGCAGGTGCGAAGCAGTTTTGCCGCGCAGAAATGCGTCCAGACAAGGAAAGGACCGCAGGGAATACTTGTCGTATTTCCAAGGGGCTTGACGCGGTATGGGCGCATTTCTGCGCGGCAAAACCGTGTCTGCTCATGTCAATCGATGGTAATGAGAGAGCTCTTAGTCAAACAGAGCCTTCAAATCCACCTTGCCGGCCTTCAGATCAGCGACAGCCTGGTCGCAGGCGGTCTTGGCCTCGGCGGGGCAGTTATCGGTGTAGACGGGGAAGTAAACATCCTCGGGTACGCCCACTTCTACGATCTGGTGACCGGCCAGCTTGCCGGCCAGGAACTGATCGATGGCCCAGACATACATGGTGGCATAGTCAAAGTCGATGGAGGCCACAACGGTCTTGGGGTCGATGGTGGTCTGGTCGGAGGAGTAACCCACGACCTTGGCGCCCTTCTCCACGGCACCGTTGATGACACCCAGGCCCAGCTCATTAGCGTACACGAACATCACGTCCGCACCGTTATCGATCATATTCTCGGACATTTGCTTGCCCAGGGCCACGTCGGTCCAGCTGTTGGAATAGGCCAGGTTGTAGCTGGCATCGGCGATGCCGCGGTCCTTGGCGATGGAAACGGCGGTCTTGCCGTATACGGCCATCAGGTCCTTCATAGCCTGGTTGGGGTCGCCGCCAATGAGGCCGAACTGGCCGTTGGTGGTGATGTGGCCGGCGATGACGGCGGCCAGGTAGGAGGCCTCATACTCCTTGGGGAACAGGGGGCAGAGGTTGTCGGCGTCGCACTTGGAGCCGTTGACGACCATGAAGCGGGTGTTGGGATAGTTGGCGGCTACGCTGGAGGCAGCCTCGTCAAACTGGGAGCCGGCGGCCATGATGATGTCATAGCCACGCTCGGCATACTCGCGGAAGGTGGACTCAAAATCGGCTTCCTTCACGGACTCCACATACTCCATCTTGGTGCCCAGCTTCTCGTTGCAGGCTACAACGCCGGCGTAGTTAGATGCGTTCCAGCCCTGATCATTGATCTCGCCGGGCAGCAGCAGAACGATCTTCAAATCGGCAGCGGTCTTGGTGCCGCCCTTCTTGTCATCGTTGTTTTTGCTGCCGCAGGCAGTGAGGGTGGCCATCAGCATTACAGTGGCCAGGATGAAAGCGATAATCTTTTTCATGTCAATCCTCCTTTAAATTTCCACACTGGTTTTAGACAGAATGGTATAATCCTATTGTAAAAAATTTGGAGAAATTGGTCAATGCGACAATTTTTCTATTTTGTTGAAAATGTTACGATACCGAAATGAAACACACGGGAATATGCCCGGGCGGCCGGCGGCGCTTTTTCATGGGCAGAGAAATGATACAATTCTGTTCGCGCTCTGCGCGAGAATGAGAAAAAAATTGCGCAGACAGATTTTTTCCGCGAAAACGGGCGTTTCTTGGCAAAAACTTTATGGGCTGCAGGTGTATAATACGGCATCATGAAAAAGTGGGGAGGCGCAGATATGGATATTTTTAAGGAGCTGCAGGAGGAAGGCGTGGATGCGGCACTGCTGGAGGAGATCCAGCGGTTTCGCCAGGCACATCCGGCGCCCCGGGAGGCGGCGGAGCGTGTTCCCCAGCCACGGTATCTCTACTATGGACGGGAGATTTGGGAGAGCGCGGCGGCGGCTCTGCTGTGTGGGGAGCATCTGCTGCTGGCGGGACCTAAGGCCACGGGCAAAAACGTCCTGGCGGAGAACCTGGCAGCGGTGTTTGGCCGGCCGGTTTGGGATGTGTCCATGTATGTGAATGTGGATGCGGCGGCACTCATCGGCGCCGATACCCTCCGGGGCGGACAGGTGGAGTTCCGGGAGGGGCCGGTGAGCAAGTGCGCCCGACTGGGCGGCTTTGGCGTGCTGGACGAGGTGAACATGGCGAAAAACGAGGCCCTGGCGGTGCTGCATGCCACGCTGGATCACCGGCGGGTCATTGACGTGCCGGGCTATGAACGGATCCATCTGGATGAAGCCACCCGCTTTATCGGCACCATGAACTATGGCTATGCCGGCACCCGGGAGCTTAATGAGGCACTGGTATCCCGGTTTGTGGTGCTGGATATGCCCGTCATCTCCGACGAGAATCTGAAAAAGCTCCTGCGCCGCAGCTTTCCTACCTTGAAGGATCAGTGGGCGGAGCAATTCACGACGCTGTTTCGGGATTTGCGGCAGAAGTGTGACAGCGGCGAAATCTCCACCAAGGCACTGGATCTGCGGGGCTTGCTGTCAGCCCTGCACCTGATGGAAAAGGGCATCTGCGCCGGGCAGGCCCTGCGTCTGGGCGTTATCAACAAGGCCTTTGAGCCCTTTGAGCAGCAGCTGGCGGCAGACACGGTCTGGGCAAGGATCCCGGAGAAGGCGGATCGGGCCCAGCTGTTTGGGGACTGACTATGGACCGGGAAGAACTGCAAAGCCGCCGGGCCTATAACCAAATCTGGAATGGCGCCGGGCGCTACGACCTGCACCCGGAGGAGGCGGCGTTCGACGACCAGGGAGACGCCGAGCTCTACATAAACACGATCATGGGCCTGGCCTATGGCCTGTATGATTTTTCACGCTTTCAGCCTATGCTGCACAGCTTTCAGCTGCAGCAAAAGGGTGGGCTATATACGGACGTGTTCTGGCTGGGCATGGAGCATGCGGTGTTTGCCCGGGCCGGGAAGGCGCGGCCTGCCCTGGCGGGTCTGCGGCGGGAATATGCCCAAAGGACTTTGGCCCGGCCCCATCCCCAGGACCCTCGGGAAAGTGCTGAGAGCCTCCGGGCCGCCTGGGCCCGCCGCGTCCTCACCGGAGAGGAGCCCCAGGACCCGTGGCTGCGGCAGGTGCTGGCGGCCCTGGAATTTGACCCGGGGTGGAACGAGCAGAAAATCATAGATCGAACGGAGGAGCTGCTGTTTACATTCTTTCGCCGGGCCCGCCGCAGCGTTACCGACCGCCAGTGGGCGGCCTTCGCCGGGCGGAGCATCGTCGGCAAGGGCGGCGGCGTCCGCCTGATCCGTCCCAACGCCCTCCGGGCCCTGGGACGGGGCGACCCCAGCGAAAGCGGCGGGGTCGGCGCCGGAAAGACCATGCGCCTGCTGAGCTTCCTCCAGGGCAAAACGCCGGAGCCCATCCTGCGCCGCTATGTGGAGGATTGCTTCGGTACGTCCATGCTCACCCCCTCACAGCTGGCGGAGGCGGAGCGGGAGCTGTGCACGGGGGTACACCGGAACTGCCGGCTGCACTTTACCAGAGGAACGCCGCCGGAGCATCCCATCAGTGCAGACGCCGCCTGGGATGCGGAAAGCTTTCAGCGGCAGAGGGAGAAAAACCGGGCGTACTATCAGAAAAACCTTCTGCAAAACCGTCTGACAATCGCCCAGCTCACCCAAAAACTGCAGAACACCCTGCTGCTGCAGCAGGACGAGGATACCTCCCTGGGCCGCGTGGGGCGGCTGCGGGGGGATGTGGCCTGGCGGGCGGCGGCATTGGGCGAGCAGCGGATCTTCACCCGCCGCAGCGACAGCCAGCCCGGGGAGCTGTCCGTGGATATTCTGCTGGACGGCTCTGCCTCCCAAAACCGCCAGCAGGAAAAGCTGGCCACCCAGGCCTATATCATCGTGGAGAGCCTCAGCCGGTGCCGTATTCCGGTGCGGGTCACGGCGTTTTGCTCCGTCAGCGGGTGTACGGTTCTGCGGATTTTGCGGGACTATGACAAGCCGGAGGAGAATGACCGGGTCTTTGACTATGTGGCTGCCGGGTGGAACAGGGACGGCCTGGCGCTGCGGGCTATGGCCTGGCTTATGCGCAAGGCGGTGAGCCAAAACCGCCTGCTGCTGGTTTTATCCGATGCCAGCCCCAATGACGACCAGCGTATTCCCGTGGGGGCGCTGCCTCTGGGGGGATACAGCTACAGCGGCAAGCGGGGCGTGGATGATACCGCCCAGGAGACGGGGATCCTGCGCCGCCGGGGCATCCGGCCTGTGTGCATCTTCACCGGCAGCGACCGGGAGCTGCCCGACGCCCGGAAAATATACGGCCAGGCTATGGAGCGCATCCCATCCATCGGATGGTTTGCCGATGCCGTGAGCCGGCTGCTGTGCAGGCAGCTGCGGCAGGGATGAAGGGCAGAATTAAATACAGAAAAACCGGTGCCCTCCGCATATTTGCGGAGGGCACCGAGGTTTACATGGCCTGTGCAAGGCCCTTGACGATAGACGCGGATTTTTTTGAGAAAATAAAGCAGTCCCCCGGTGAAAGCCGGGGGACTGCTCCTGTTAGGAAAATATTTGAGGAGAGAAATTCTTTAGCTGTTCATGGACAGCTTCTTAGCTGCACGCTTCTTGCCGTACAGGCAGCAGGCGACCACATAGGCCACGCCGCAGGCCACGCCGATGATGTAGGCAATGGTCCAGGGGATGTTGAAGCCGATGTGTGCGTTGGCGATGTAGGTGACGCAGATGAAGGCGTACCAGCCGCCGGGGATCATGGGCATCCAGGCCCACTTTGCCTTGCCGTTTTCAAACATCCACACGGCGATGCACATCAGGGCGAACAGAGCCAGGGTCTGGTTGGCCCAGGCGAAGTAGCGCCACAGGATCATGAAGCCGTTGGAGTTGACCTTGGCCCAAACCAAAATGGCGATGACCAGGATGAAGATGGGCAGAGCCAAACGGATACGCTTGCCGTTGGTGGATTGGTCGATGTGCAGGGTCTCGGACAGGCTCAGACGCAGAGCACGCAGAGCCGTATCACCGGAGGTGATGGGCAGAACGATAACGCCCAGCAGAGCGATGATGCCGCCCACATGGCCCAGCAGGTACTTACACACCACGCCCACGGTACCGGTGGCCAAAGAGGCGTTGGGCTCCTGCAGAGCCAGGTTGTACACGCCCATAGCGCCGGCAGCCCAAACCATGGCGATGAAGCCTTCCAGCACCATCATGTTATAGAAGGTGTTGCGGCCCTCCTTCTCGCTCTTCATAGTGCGGGAGATGATGGCCGTCTGAGTGGAATGGAAGCCGGAAAGGATGCCGCAGGCCACCGTCACGAAGAAGATGGGCAGGAAGTGTCCCTTTTCGAAGTAGGAGGCATAGGTGAAGGTGCCCACAGCGCCGTCAGCGCCGGTCAGGCTCAGCACGGGAGCGGCCCAGCTGTCCCAGATGTTCAGCAGGGGGAAGCCCTTGACAAAGATGCCGATGAACACGCCGATGGCGGAGAACAGCAGGATACCGCCGAAGATGGGGTAGATCTTGCCGATGATGGCGTCGATGGGGAACACGGTGGCGATCAGGTAGTACAGGAAGATGGCGCCATAGATGACCCACGTGGAAACAGAGGAGGCCTTGCCGTCAAAGCCGAACAGCTGCGTGGCGGCAATGTCGCCGGGGGTGTAGATGAACACGGCGCCCACCAGCAGCAGCATGATGCACACGAAGATATTATAGAACTTATAAATGCCCTTGGGGGAATAGCGGCGGATCATCTCGGGCATCTGGGTGCCGCCGTCACGCAGGCAGATCATGCCGGAGAAGTAGTCGTGCATAGCGCCGCCGATGATGTTGCCGATGGGAATGGTCAAAAATGCGATGGGCCCGAACAGAATGCCCTGGATGGGCCCGATGATGGGGCCGGTACCGGCAATGTTCAGCAGGTTAATCAGGCTGTTCTTCCAGCCCTTCATGGGGACAAAGTCCACGCCGTCTTCCTTGGTGTAGGCGGGGGTCTTGCGATCATCAGGACCGAACACCTTTTCACAGAAGCGACCGTACAGTGCGGCACCGCCGATCAAGATGACCAAGCCAATAATAAATGTTGCCACAAAAACACACTCCTTTGTAAAAGCGATTTCTCTTTTTTACATTTTTCGACATCCGGATCGTCAAAATTTGATGCTCAAACTATAGCACTATTTCCCGTAAAGTTGTCGTTAATGAAAGAAAACAAAAATAAAAATGTCATATATAAAACGATGCACTTTGTTAATTTTTACCGCTAAAGGAAACTCTCGCAAAGTGTTAGGACGGGCCAAAATCTAAAAGCGCAAAGATTTCTTAAAATAATTTAGAGCAATAATAAAAACTTTTAGGGCATCTGCTTATGGGGGGCGGAAAAGCGGCTCGCGCTGAAAAAGGTGGATTGCACTGCAGGCTTTTGCGGAGAAAAAATCGCGCGCACAGAGACTACACTGACGGCTTGAGGGGGCGCTGCCACGCATTATGGGTTGGGAAAGGGTGGCTGGGCGGTATACACGGTTTTATAGCGCTGGGAGAGGGCCTCCCAGTTGATCAGCGGCAGCGCCGCCTCCACGTAGGCCGTTCGGTCATTGCCATAGGTGAGGGCGTAGGCGTGGCGGTACAGGTCCAGGCAGAATAGGGGGGAAAGGGGCAGGGCCGTGGCCTGACCCGGGGTGAACAGCAGCCGCAGCCGCCCGCAGCGATCCGACAGCAGCCAGGTATAGCCCTCCCGCTGGTCCGACAGGCTCAGGTGGCGTAGGGCGCGCAGAAAGTCCTCCATGGAGCCGAAGCAGCGGTCAATGGCCCCGGTGAGGGCGGCCTCGGGCAGGGTAGACCGGGCAGGGGCCAGGGAGGGGAAATACAGTGTGTGGTTATATACGGCCCCGCCGTGCTCCAGCACATCCTCCCGGATGGCGCAGGGCAACCGGTCCGGATGGAGCAGCAGCTGCGGGAGAGACTGCTTTTGCAGGGCAGGATAGGGCTGCAGGGTACAGTTGAGGGCGTCTGTATGGCTGGCGAAGATCTTATCGTGGTGGGTCATGATGGTGGCCCGGTTCAGATTCGGCTCCAGGGCGCCGGTGGGATAGGGCAGACGGGGGAGCGTATAGGGGAAGGTCATGGACAGCGCATCCTTTCCGAATATTAATTTCGGTTTCAGTATATGCGCCCCTTGACAAAAGATGATGGGGAGGGCAAAATGGACGGTGAAAAGGAGGTGCGGTATCATGCGCAGAAAAGATAAAGAGCGGGACGCCGCTTTTGCCTGGCAGGTGATGGCGGAGGCGCCCTATGCCACGCTGTCCCTGGTGGACGGGGAGGGCAGGCCCTACGCCGTTCCGGTGTCCCAGGGAGCCTGTCCGGAGAAAAACTGCATTTACATCCACTGCGCTCTGGCGGGGAAAAAGTATGAGATATTCGAAAACGGATGTGAGGCGGTGATAAGCGCTGTGTCCCGGGCGGAGATTGTGCCGGATCAGTACACGGTGGCTTACGCATCTGCCATAGCCGGGGGGCGCCTGGAGATTATAGCGGATCCGGAGGAACGGATGCACGCCATGGCGGTGCTGTGCCGGCAGTTTGACCCTGCTGCCGGGGAGAAGTATGTGGGCTGTATGCAGCGTATGGGCGCAAGAACCTGCCTGGTGCGCCTGGCTGTGGAGGAGATCACCGGAAAAGAGAGCATGGGCGACGATTGAAAAAAATTGCTTTCCCTCCCGGGAAAGCAATTTTTTCAGTCTCAGCGTGTTGAAAAACTCACCCCTTGTCATTCTGAGCCAGTGACCGACGTCACTGGTGTGAGAATCCGTTACCCAAATACGACAAATCTACATGAAAACGCAACATTTTCTGCATTTAGAAACGGATTGCCACGCCAGTCTGCGGACTGGCTCGCAATGACAGGCTTTTTTCAGTCTGTAAAGCTGTGGGGATGCTCTGCGGCCAGGACGGCTGAGGGATCGGCCTCCCACAGGCGCAGGAGCTTTTCTGCCAGGATCTTGGAAAAACCGGCCAGCAGCGCCGACTCCATCACCAGGCACCGGGCCACGCCGTCCGTCCCGGCATCCGGGACGCACAGATCCTGCCAGCTCTGCTGGATCTGCCGGTTGAAGAGCAGGGCAATGCCCCGGAATTTGCCGCTGTAGTCCTCATAGATCTGCCGCACGGACTCCGGCCCGTCCTGCCCGTCCGCCAGCTCCCAGGGGATGATCTTCTGCACCTGGCTGATGCCGATGGATTGCTTCAGGGTAAGGATCATGATAAGGTAGCAGATGTGAACCCGATAATACTTCCGCTTTACCGGGGCGGGCATCAGCTTCAGACGCACGTAGTTATTGATGGCGGAGGCCGTGACGATGCGCTCCTTTTCCTCATTCACCGGAGGGATGAAGCTGAGATATCGCTCCAGCAGAAGCACCACCTGATCCATGTACAGGCCAAAATCCGGGATGGACTCCCACTGGGGCAGGTGATAGTCGGTTATGTACTGATCCCACCGCTGCAGCTTGTGGGCAATGAGGGATTTATCGTAGGACATAATGCCACCTCCATAAAAGCACAATTATTATAACAGCAAATCTGCACGGATACAATAGGAAAAAGAGCGTTGACAGGGCAGATGTAATATGCTATATTATTAAAAACGATATAGCCGGCAAAAAACGGCTGACAGAAAGGGGCGAAAGCCATGGCTTGCGCGTACATTTACGGGGACTCCCTGCTCAAGGCCACGGTGCCGGATGAGCAGTTTCGCTATCATTTTCACCTGCCGGAGGTGATGGAGCGGTACAGCGGGCGGCAGACGGAGGTGGTGAACCGCTCCAAAATGGGTGCAACCATCCGCAAGGGGCAGGCTCTGCTGGAGCACGACCTGCAGCGGGGCATGCAGGCGGATTACGCCCTCATTGCCTACGGCGGCAACGACAGCGATTTCGATTGGGACGCCGTGCAGGACAGCCCCCGGGAGAGCCATCTGCCCCGGACCACGCTGGCGGACTTCAAGCAGATCCTGCTGCAGATGCTGCGCCAGCTGAAGGACAAGGGCGTGCAGCCGGTGCTTATGACCCTGCCGCCCATTGACGCCCAGCGGTATTTGGACTTTCTATGCCGGAATGGGCGCAGCAAGGAGCGCATTATGGATTGGCTGGGGGACACCCAGCATATTTACCGGCACCAGGAGCTGTATTCGGACACTGTGGCGCGCCTGGCCTATGAGACCGGGACACCGCTCATCGGGGTGCGGGAGATATTTTTGGGCGAAAAGCGTCTGCCGGGACTTATTTCGGCCGACGGCATCCACCTGACAATGGACGGCTATACAAAACTGTTTGACACGCTGGCAGGCTGGCTGCGCGGCGCTGTGATATGAAAAGGAGACAAAATGGTACAGATATTTACGGATACGGCAGCTAATCTGCCCATGAAGCTGCTGGAGGAATACGGCATCCGCACGGTGCCCCTGAGCTATGAGGTGGACGGCGTGGAGCCGGACTACAGCATCGAATTCAATGGCCCTGCCTTTTATGAGGCGATGCGCAGAGGCGCATCGGTCAAGACCTCCATGGTCAATCCCGAGCAGGCTGCCCGGGCCATAGAGGAGAGCCTGCAGGCGGGGATGGACGTGCTGTATCTAGGCATCTCCGGCGGCATCAGCGGCAGCTGCTGGGGCGTGGGTGTGCAGTGCAGGGAGCTGGAGGAAAAGTACGGCTCCGGCCGCATCGCCGTGTTGGATACCCGGGGCGCCTCCCTGGGCGAGGGGCTGGTGGTCATTGAAACGGCCCGGCTTGCCAAAGAGGGCAGGAGCCTTGGGGAACTGGAGGATTTTGCCAAGAGCCGCTGCGCAAGGATGCAGCAGTTCTTCGTGGTGGACGACCTGAAATACCTGCACAAGGGCGGGCGTATCTCCGGCGGCGCACGCTTGGCCGGTACGCTGCTGCAGGTGAAGCCCATTCTCCGGGGCAACGAGGAGGGCAAGATCGTGGTGTACGACAAGGTCCGGGGTAAGAAAAAGGCCCTGGAGGCTTTGGCGGAGATATACGACAAGACCGTGGACGACCGGGGGACACCCATCGGTATCGCCCATGCCGATGCACCCGCTGATGCGCTGCACCTGCAGAATCTGCTGCGGGACAGGGGCGCCGAGGGGGAGATCACCCATGTGTGCTATGAGCCGGTTACCGGCGCCCATGTGGGCCCGGGGACGGTGGCCCTGTTCTTCTACGGCAAAGCGTGGAGATAAGAAACGGGCGAAAAGCTCCTTTGCTTTTTTCCACGCTCATGTCGCGGGGAAAACTGATTTGACTGCCTTGCCGCCTGCGGGCGGCAAACTCTGCGAGGCAAAAAAAAGGGATCCGCTCTTGTAAGAGCGGATCCTTTTTTTTTAATTTGGTTCAGCCGGTGAGGCCGATGATGAAGATGGCCAGGATCATAAGGGGCAGCACGATCATAAACAGCCACCGCATCCAGCCGGCTACCTTCATGCCCTTGCCGGCATTGGCTTCGGCCTGGTAGTTCTTAAAGCCCCAGCCCCAGCGGGTCACACAGAAGAGCAGATATATCAGCGACCCAAGAGGCAGCAGGATACTGCTGACCAGGAAGTCCTCGCTGTCCAGCACATCCCGGCCGCCGATGGGGTGGAAGTCGCTGAGCACATTGTAGCCCAGCACACAGGGGACGCTGGCGATGAGGATGATAACGCCGTTTATCAGCGCGGCCTTCTTGCGACTCCAGCCGAACAGGTCCATGCAGGAGGACATGATGTTCTCGATGACCGCAATGACCGTGGAGAAGGAGGCAAAGGTCATGAACAGGAAGAATAGCGATCCCCACACGCGGCCTCCGGCCATATTGGTGAACACATTGGGCAGGGTGACGAAGATCAGGCTTGGACCGGAGGTTACCTCCACGCCGTAGCTGAAGCAGGCAGGGAAGATGATGATGCCCGCCATGACGGCCACAAAGGTGTCCAGCCCGCATATGCGGGCGCCCTCACTGAGCAGCGTGTGGTCCTTACTCATATAGCTGCCGAAAATCTCCATGGCAGCGATGCCCAGGCTCAGGGTGAAAAACGCCTGATTCATGGCCGCGGCAATGACATTGCCCAGGCCTACGGAACGCACATTGTCCATGTTGGGCACCAGATAAAAGGCGATGCCCTCCTTGGCCCCGGGGAGGGTGAAGCTGTGAATGGCCAGCACCAGGATCAGCACCAGCAGAGCGGTCATCATCACCTTGCTGACCCGCTCCAGGCCCTTCTGCACGCCGATGCTGCACACCAGCACGCCGGCGGCCACTGTAATAACCATCCACAGTCCCATTTCGGTGGGGCTGGCCAGCATATCACTGAATACCTGGCCGCTGACCTCGGCAGCCATGCCGGGGGTAAAGACACCGGTGACGAACTTGAAGAAGTAGTCCAGCATCCAGCCGGACACGGTGGTATAGTACATCATCAGCAGGCAGCAGCCGATGATGGCGAACCAGCCGTGAATGTGCCACTTGCTGCCGGGCTTTTCCAGGGCCTTATAGGCAAGCACCGCACTTTTGCGGCTGGCGCGGCCCACGGCCAGCTCCATGGTCAGCACCGGCAGGCCCAGCACCACCAGCATGACGAGGTAGACCAGCACAAAAAATCCACCGCCGTTCTGCCCCACCACAAAGGGAAAGCGCCACACATTGCCGATGCCGATGGCGCACCCGGCACTCACCAGCAGGAAGCCCAGACGGGACTTAAAAGATTCGCGTTCCATGATTCTCTCCTCCAGTTTTGGGCGGCCAATAGGACCGCCCGTTAAAAAAGCGTTATGAATGTACTATAAGGGGCGGACGGACTTTTGTCAACCGTTGTGATGAACAAAAAGCGGCGCAGCGGGCATTCTTCGGGGAAAAAGGCGGAAGCAAGGGAATTGCCGATGGGACGCCCGGCGGTGAAGACCCGACGGCGAAAAATCCCCCCTGCAGCCCGATGGCTGCAGGGGGGATGACACTGCCAATGGAGCAGAGCTTCAGGTGCCGTTATCGGATCAATTCTGAAGTGCCAGGGCCCACTGGGAGTACTTTTCGATGTTCGTGTCCCGCTCCTCGGCGTCCTTGCCCAGAGTGAGGATATAGACCTTGATCTTGGGCTCTGTGCCGGAGGGGCGTACCAGGATTACGGTGCCATCAGCCAGGGTGTAGCGCAGAACATTGCTGCCCTTCAGCTCCGAGGCAGTAACCTGCCCGGTTGTACAATCGAAAATGGTACCGTCCTTATAATCTGTGCGCGCCGTGACGGTCACGCCCGCAATTTCCGTGGGAGGCACGTCCCGCAGGTTTTTCATCAGGGCAGCCATCTTTTCCAGACCGTCCAGGCCGGGCATCACCAGGTTGTGAGTCTTTTCGCCATAGTAGCCGTACTTTTCGTACAAGGCCTGGAGAGCGTCAAACAGGGTCATGCCTTGGCTCTGGTACCAGGCGGCCATCTCCGTCAGCAGCAGGGAGGCGGTGACGGCATCCTTGTCCCGGACATAGTCACCCAGCATATAGCCGTAGCTCTCCTCATAAGAGAACACCACCTTGCCCAGGCCCTGGCTCTCCAGCTGCTGCTTCTTCTCGGCCATGAACTTAAAGCCCGTGAAGGTATCATAGCATTTGACGCCGTGGGCCTCCGCCACCCGGCGGGCCATCTCAGTGGTGACAATGGTCTTGAGCAGGACGGCGTTCTTGGGCAGCTTGCCGCTGCGGGCCATGGCACCCAGCAGATAATCTGCCAGCAGCACACCGGTCTGGTTACCGGACACGGGCACAAAGCGGCCACCCTTATTGCGCACTAGGATACCCACCCGGTCGCTGTCCGGATCGGTGCCGATGATGAAGTTGGCACCCACCCGGTCCGCCAGGGCAATGGCCAGATAGAAGCCCTCCGGATTCTCCGGATTGGGGGAGACCACCGTGGGGAAGGAGCCGTCCAGCACCATCTGCTCAGGCACGCAGTGCAGGTGCTTCACACCCAGATCCCGCAGAGCCTGGGGAACCAGCTTCCAGCCGCAGCCGTGGAAGGGGGTGTAGACCACATGGAAGGTATCCGCCACCTTGGCAACACATTCCCGGTCATTGACCATGGCCATGACGTTTTCCATGAAGGCGTTGTCGGTTTCCTCCCCCATGAGCTCAATGTGCCCGGCGGCCTTGGCTTCATCAAAGGGCATGGTCTTTACGCCGGTGAAGATGTCGATCTTCTCCAGCTCCCGGGCGATGGCATCGGCGTGCTGGGGGGGCAGCTGGGCGCCGTCGGACCAGTAAACCTTGTAGCCATTATACTCCTTGGGGTTGTGGCTGGCGGTGATGTTGATGCCCGCCTGGCAGCCGTAGTGCCGCACGGCAAAGCTAAGTTCCGGAGTGGGGCGCAGGGACTCAAAAATCCGCACATGGATGCCGTTAGCGGCGCAGACCTCGGCGGCGGCCCGGGCAAACTCCATGCTATGGTGGCGGCAATCCATGCAGATGGCAACGCCCTTGTCCATGGCGGCAGAGCCTTCAGCGCAGATGACATTGGCAAAGCCCTGGGTGGCCCAGCGGATGACATAGATATTCATCTGGTGCAGGCCCATCTTCATGGTGCCCCGCAGGCCGGCGGTGCCGAACTCCAGAGGGCCGTAGAATCGGCTCTCGATCTCCTTGTCGTCATCTGCAATGGCGGCCAGCTCTGCCCGCTCGTCTTCAGTGATGGCATCGCTGCGGAGCCATTTCAGATATTCTGCTTTGTAGTCGATCATGCTATAAAATCTCCTTTCCGTTTTACTATGAAGGTTAAGAATTATCCTCGTCAAAAACCGGCTCTGCCTGGAGCAGGGCTCGGGCCTCCTCCAGCCGGGAGGCGGGGACATAGAGGTCGGCTCCATAGCCGGAAAAGCCGCTGATGACCTTGCCCGCGCCGCCCTCCTTGGCGTAATACTTAAAGCAGGGAATGCCGCAGGATATCAAAAAAGAAATGGTCACATCCGATTCGGCAGGGGAGTCAAAGGTGGACGTCAGCAGCACGGCCTTTTCCTTTTCGCCCTTTTCGTCCACCGGCCAGGCCAATTCCTCCTTACGAAAGCGCCAGCCGGAGGAGAGATCGTCCCAAAAATTCTGCGGGAGCTCGCCGCTTCGCGCGGTTTCCGCGGCAGCCAACATATCAAACTCGTTCATCACAAAACCTCCCATATGCTTCATTCGATTATTTGTGGTATTTCGTTCCCTGTTGGATCTGAAAAGCGCGGTAGATCTGCTCCAGGAGCATGACCCGGGCCAGGTGATGGGGGAAGGTCATGGGGGACATGGACAGACGCCAATCTGCCCGGCGCTTCAGCTCCTCACTGAGGCCCACGCTGCCGCCGATGAGAAAGGTAACTTGGGTACTGCCGGAAACCGCCAGCTGCTGCATTTTGCGGCTCATTTCCTCGCTGGAGCAGGGGCTGCCCTCAATGCACATGGCCACCAATGCGCCACCCTTGGGGAGCTTTGCACTTATGGCGGCGGCCTCCGTGTCCAAAGCCTGCTGGATCTGGGCGGGGGAGGGCTCCTCCGGCAGCTTGCTCTCCGGCAGCTCGATAACCTCTAATTTGCAGCAGCGCTGCAGGCGCTTGGTGTACTCTGCCACAGCGTCCAGGTAGAATTTTTCCTTCAGCTTGCCTACGCACAGGACGGTTATTTTTTGCATGGCGCACCCTCCGCTATATAGGCCTCACTGCACTCGCCTCGGGGGGCGGCGGTGAGCCGAACTCCCTCGAATCCGCCGCAGCGCAGGGCATAGCCTACAGTATCCAGGGCCCGGACCGGGGTATTATTCTCCCTGCTTAAATGCACCAGGACAAACTGCCGGGTGCCGCGGTCCGCCATGCGGCAGGCAAACTCCGCCGCTGCATCGTTGGACAGATGGCCGCGGTCGCCTAATATCCGCCGCTTCAGGGGATAGGGATAGGGCCCGCTTTGCAGCCACTGCACATCGTGGTTGCTCTCCAGCAGCAGCAGCTCCACCCCGGCCAGGGCTGCCTCGGCCTCCGGCGTTACATAGCCCGTGTCCGTTAGGATCCCGGCGGAGGCGCCGCCGCAATCAAAGCGATAGTCCATGCTGCCCGGGGTATCGTGGGATGTGGCAAAGGCCGTCACGGTCAGAGGGCCGAAGACCTGTGCATCCCCGGGGCATAGGGGCCGCAGCAGAGAGGCGCTGCCCGGTATCTGCCGCAGCAGGGCGGCGCACACGGCGGGGGAGGCAAATACGGGGGCGCCCGTATGCTTCAGCAGCACCCGAAGCCCGGCGGTGTGGTCGGAATGAGTGTGGGTGATGAAAACGGCAGACAGGGCCTGAGGCAGCCGGTTCAGAGCCCGCAGGGCGGTCTCAATACGCCGGGCGGAGATGCCCGCGTCCACCAAAATATGAACATCGCCGGCGCAGACCAAGGCGGCGTTGCCCTCGGACCCGCTGGCCAGAGTGTGTATGGTGATCAAATGTCAGACCTCGCTTGTGATTTTGGGGATTTCGGATTGCCATATTATAAATAGGAAGCGCGGTGAGGGAGCGCCGCCGGGTGATAAAAGCAGCGTCACCACGCCGGCCACCCTTTGGCGGCCCTACGCGGCAGACGCTGCTTTGGCGGCATTGTATCAGCCGATATGTGCTTCCTTCTGCTCGGCGATGTCCGGCGCGTCCACCACACGGATGTCGGCCCCAACGGCCCGGAGCTTGCCCACCAGGTCCTCGTAGCCGCGCTCGATGAACTGCACCTGGCTCAGCTCCGTTACGCCCTCAGCGCACAGGCCGGCGATGACCATGGCGGCGCCTGCCCGCAGGTCGCAGGCCTGCACCGGCGCGCCCTGGAGATGCTCCACGCCCTCGATGACGGCCACATGGCCATCGGCCTGGATATTGGCGCCCATACGCTTTAATTCGTCGATATACTTAAAGCGGCTGTTCCACACGTTTTCATTGACGATGCTGGTGCCCTGGGCTGTGGACAGCACCGCGGCGATCTGGGGCTGCATATCCGTGGGAAAGCCCGGATAGGGCATGGTCTTTACGTTAGTCTTCTGCAGCGGGCCGCTGCGGCGCACCAGCACGGCGTCACCCCGGTCCTCAATGTAAACGCCCATCTCCACCAGCTTGGCGCTGATGCAGTCCAAGTGCTTGGGGATCACATTTTTGATAAGCACCTGACCGCCTGCGGCGGCCACGGCGGCCATATAGGTGCCGGCCTCGATCTGGTCGGGAATGATGCCGTAGCTGCCGCCGGCCAGATGATCCACACCGCGAATCTTGATGGTGTCGGTGCCGGCTCCCTTGACATCGGCACCCATGGAATTGAGGAAGTTGGCCAGGTCCACAATGTGCGGCTCCTTGGCGGCGTTTTCGATGACGGTGCTGCCCTTGGCCAGCACGGCGGCCATCATGATATTCATGGTGGCGCCTACGGACACTACGTCCAGATATACGGATGTGCCGGTGAGACGGCCGGACTTGGCACAGGCCTGAATGAAGCCGCTCTCCACCTTCACCTCTGCGCCCATGGCGCAGAAGCCCTTGATATGCTGGTCGATGGGCCGCACACCGAAGTCGCAGCCGCCGGGCATGGCCACGGCAGCCTCACCAAAGCGGCCCAACAGAGCGCCGATGAGATAGTAAGAGGCGCGGATACGGCGGGCCAGATCATAGGACGGATGGGTGGAACGGATGGCATGGCAATCCAGCTCCACGGCGTGGCGGTTCAGCACCCGGACCCTGGCGCCCAGCTCCTCCAAAATATTCAGCAGCAGCGTAACATCGCTGATCTGCGGGATGTTTTCAATGCGGCAGGTGCCGTCCACCAGCAGGGCGGCGGGGATGATGGCAACGGCGGCATTCTTTGCGCCGCTGATGGTAATTTCACCAAAAAGCGGCCGGCCGCCGCGAATAAGATACTGATTCATAAGTGCCCCTTTCGTGAGGTGTTATAGGGAGAGGCAGAGCCTCTCCATCGTCAGCCGCTGCAAAAATATGCAGGGCACAGTTATTTATCTGCAGCGCATTGGGGAAGGAACCCTCGCCCTGATGCCTGCGTGCTTCGGAGAGCTTAAAAAAGCGTCCAAAACCATGGACTTTAATGGCGCAGGGAGCCCCCCAATGGGGTTTCCCGCACACATCCGACCTTACTGTTATAGTAATTTTTCTACTTTTAAGACAATCTGCTACACATGATAGTATACCACATTATTTCTCAAAAGCAATCACCAATATTCCAAAACCGGTGGGAAACTTCTTTAGGAAATTAAGAGGGGCGTAAAAAATGTCCGAATAATTTACAAAAAGGGGTTGACACAGTTTGGGGAAGGGTGTAACATACAGACAACAAACGTATGAGCAATTATTCAAATGAACATTTAAGGAGGACGGCATGGATCAAATGGAAAAGAATCCGGAGCAGGATTTTCTGTGTCTGGACGAGGCCGGCGTAGAGGCTGTGCGGCGGCAGATGCCCGACGAGGACGACCTATATGACCTGGCAGAATTGTACAAGGTGTTCGGCGACTCCACCCGCGTCAAAATTCTGTATGTGTTGTTCGGCGCGGAGCTGTGCGTGTATGACATTGCAAGGCTCCTGGGCATGACCCAGAGCGCCGTAAGCCATCAGCTGCGTATTCTGAAGAATAACAAGCTGGTGAAGTTCCGCCGGGAAGGCAAAGCTGTTTTTTATGGTCTGGATGACGACCATGTCCGCTCTATTTTGCAGCTGGGCATGGAGCACCTGGGCGATTGAGGAAAGGAGATTACTTACCATGAAAAAGACATATAAGATCGAAGTGGATTGCGCGGCCTGCGCCGACAAGATGGAGCAGGCTGCCCGGAAGACTCAGGGCGTGGCCGCTGCCACCGTCAGCTTTATGACCCAAAAGATGAAGGTGGAATTTGCCGAGGGCGCCGATGCGGACGCCGTGATGCAGCAGGTGCTGAAGAACTGCAAAAGAGTAGAGGACGACTGCGAGATATTCCTGTAAAAGCTATGCGCAGGACCGGGCGGCGGGGTGAGGGCACCCCGCCCTACGGATAAGCAGGGAAATCGGTGTAGCGGGTGGGGTAGAACCCCGCTTCTACGCAGAGAGAAAAATCATTTGATTATTTTGCCGCCTGCGGGCGGCAAATACTGCGAGGCTTTTTTGAGAGTTTTATGAGCCGGAAACACTGAGGTTGTCGATAAAACGGTAAGATTTGCGATAACGGTGATAACGGTAAGGAAGGGAGTGTGAGGGAAACCCAAGAAGGGTGTCCCTCGCCAT
>OGDY01000196.1_pt1 | contig 80168 bp, 69 predicted proteins | sample 1570341 | NCBI WGS metagenome assembly OGDY01 (sample SAMEA2581972, study PRJEB24529) | metagenome | biome: Human gut stool | place: China | collected 2011 | reverse complement strand
CATAGTCGCTGCACGACGCAGCGACACCAACGACTGACAACCCGCATTGGGGCTATGCCCCAAACCCCATTTTAAATAGTTATATAGGTTTTTCGACAGACTGCTTAATCATTATCTGCCTTGAGGACGGCATTCAGCATAACCGTTGCGCCCTCAGTGCAATGCTCGGGGCTTGAATATTCCGGCTCGCAGTGTGAAAGACCGTCCTTCGACTGTACGAATATCATAGTTGTCGGGAGCATATATGCGGCAAACTGTGCGTCGTGACCTGCGCCTGAGTGGATATACTGGTGCTTGATACCACATTCTTCTGCAGATGCCTTTACATAGCTTACCAGCTTCTTATCCCAGTAGACAGTATCACGGTTCCAAGCCTTTTCTACCTTGCAGGTACAGCCTGCCCACGTTTTTTCCTCGCAGGATTTTACGATAGCCAGTACCTTTTCAAGTACCTTGGGGTCCTCGTGACGTGAGTCGAACGAGAAGTCGAAGAAGTCGGGTACACAGGTATGCACGCAGGGATGGCATACAACCTCGCCCGTTGTGTAAACAAGGTCGCTGTAGCCGAGCTTGTCGATTTCCTCATGCAGATAGCACAGAGCCTGTGAAGCGGCAAAGAATGCGTCACGGCGCTTGGGCATTGGGAATGTGCCTGCGTGGGTCGTCTGTCCGTAGAACTTCAGCCTGTAGTTGAACATACCCAGTACACAGTCAACAACGCCTATATCGTTTCCTGCATCTTCAAGGATAGGACCTTGCTCGATGTGAGTTTCAAACATATACATATATCTGTCGGGTGACAGGCGGTACTTCTTGTCGCCCTTGAAGCCCGACTTGTCAAGCGCTTCACCGAATGTCGATGTATTGTCAAGGATACTCTTTGAATTCATCATATCCTCATACTTGAACTTGCATCTGATGTCCTCAGGCAGATAATCGTAGCATACGATACCCGAACACATCATAGCGGGCGGATACAGCGAGCCTTCCTCGTTTGTCCATATCATAGCGGTGAGAGGGTGCTTATGGGGGATGTTCTTCTCATGTACTGTTTCAAGCACCTCCATAGCCGACATAACGCCGAGTATACCGTCATAGTTACCGCCGTTTTTTACCGAGTCACAGTGGGAAGCCATTACGATACGCTTTGCGTCGGGGTCTGTGCCGGCGAGCGTTGCGTAGATATTCGCAACATCATCTATCTCGATCTCTGCGCCGATAGCCTTCATACGCTTGATGAACTCGTTACGGGCCATAATAGCCTCGGGCGAAAGCGAGTAACGTGTGATACCGCCGTGGCCTGCATCACCGAATTTGCTGAAAGTGGAGATCTTATCCTTCATTCTGTCTAAACTGCATTCATACATTTGTACGTCATCCTTTCCTTTGTAAACAAAACGGCGCAGAACTTTCATCGTCCTGCGCCGTTGCGGTACTTGTTTTTTCTTTACCTGTATTGTACTACCGAAAAGCAGTAAGGTCAACCGGTTTTACAGGGTTTTGTGCTATAGCACAAGCACGTTTGTGCAAGTTTAGAATTGATAACTTGCAAAATACGGTTATAAGATAACGTTGTGATGCGGATTTTCAGCAATTATTTGAAGTTGCTTTATAATCAAAATGCAAAAAGCTGTCCGTCAAGACAGCTTTTGCGATGGCTTATAAAATTGGGTATAGAAATTTCTGAATTATTCTGCGAACATAGGTGTTGAGAGGTAACGGTCGCCTGTATCGGGGAGAAGAACAACAATGTTTTTGCCCTTATTCTCGGGGCGCTTAGCAAGCTGTGTAGCCGCATATACAGCCGCACCGGATGAGATGCCGACAAGTAAGCCCTCTTTTCTTGCAAGCGTTCTGCCTGTAGCGAATGCGTCCTCGTTCTCAACTGCGATTATTTCATCGTAAATCTTGGTATCAAGCGTTTCGGGAACAAAGCCCGCGCCGATACCCTGTATCTTATGAGGTCCTGCCACGCCCTTTGAAAGCACGGGCGAGCCTGCGGGTTCAACTGCAACTACCTTTACGTTCGGGTTCTTGCTCTTGAGGTACTTACCGACACCGGAAACCGTACCGCCTGTGCCTACGCCGGCAACAAAGATGTCAACCTTTCCGTCAGTATCTTCCCATATCTCAGGACCGGTTGTATTGAAGTGAGCGGTGGGGTTTGCGCTGTTTGTGAACTGGCTGGGAATGAATCCGCCCTCAATCTGCTGTGCAAGCTCCTCTGCCTTTGCGATCGCGCCCTTCATACCCTTTGCACCGTCTGTAAGTACAAGCTCCGCACCGTAAGCCTTGAGCAGATTACGGCGTTCAACGCTCATGGTCTCGGGCATTGTGAGGATTATTCTGTAACCCTTTGAAGCGGCTACAGCGGCAAGTCCGATACCTGTGTTACCGCTTGTAGGCTCGATTATAACTGCGCCGGGCTTGAGTGCGCCCTTAGCCTCGGCGTCGTCTATCATAGCCTTTGCGATTCTGTCCTTTACGCTTCCTGCGGGGTTGAAGTATTCGAGCTTTGCGTAGATGTTTGCGGGAAGCTCGTTCAGAGCTATGTAGTTGTTGAGCTTTAATATGGGTGTGCCGCCTATAAGGTCTGTGATCTTGTCAAATGTTCTCATTGTGATTTTCTCCTTTTCGATTCATAATCTGTTATACTTTAAGTCAAATTTTTTCCTGTTATTCTGTCGGTATAAAACCGTGTGTTGCAGTTGCAACAAAAGTATATCTGTCTTACTTAGAAGATGCTGCTAAAATCAACATCGGAAACCGCTTATATATCTTGTCATATCCTTACCTCGTTTTCGGTTCGGTTTAATCTCTAAAAGCCTATCGACTTTGTAGGCTTTATTATATCACTGCTTTCGGCATTTGTCAAGGGGGTTTTGAAAAATTTTTCAAAAATATGCAAAATGAATGGAGTTGGGTTTGGGGAGCTTGCGGAATTGGCGGTGCTGGCAAGAGCGATAAGGTTATAACGGGAGGGGCAAGCAAGGCATTACCGGAGCGATGCAAACAAAAAATCCGCCGTTTAAAAAACAGCGGATTTCAACTTGTAGAAAAAGTCTGTTTTTTCAAAAAAGTGCTTGTTCTCAATCCCTATCCCCAAACCCCTTCCCCGTGGGAAGGGGCTATATTACTGGGGCTACCGCCCCTAGTCCCTGTCGGGGGCTCCGCCCCTGCGACCCCATTTTTAAATAAGCAGGAGGTTTTTTGACAGACTGAAATCCGCCGTTAAAAAAACAGCGGATTCGACATATCTTTACATATTCAGAAAATACTCGTGTACTCTTGTATCGCCGTCAAGCTCCGGGTGGAAAGCTGTGACAAGCTGATTTTTCTGTCTTGCGGCTACTATTTTTCCGTCCACCTCCGAGAGGACCCGTACATCGTCATAAACCTTGTCGATATACGGCGCACGGATAAACGTCATAGGAATTTCTCCGATACCCTCAAACTGCGCTTCGGTATGGAAGCTGCCGAGCTGTCTGCCATAAGCGTTGCGGTTGGCAACAATGGACATTGTCTGCAGGTGCTGTGCGCTGTCGTTTGAGATAGATTTTGCAAGCAGGATAAGACCTGCACAAGTGCCGTAGACAGGCATACCGCCTTCGATACGGCTCTTTATGCCGTCAAAAAGATCAAGTTCACGGAGCAGCTTTCCCTGTACCGTGCTTTCACCGCCGGGAATTATAAGGCGGTCGAAGCTGCGGTCAAGATCCTTTTTCTGACGTATCTCAAAGCTGTCTGCACCGAGCTTTGAGAGAATTTTTTCGTGTTCCGCAAATGCGCCCTGAAGCGCAAGAACTGCTACTGTCATTAGTTGTGTCCTTTCGGCTGAGCGGTTTATTACAGCAATCTTTTTGCTCAGCACTTTTATAAATCCGCCGTTTTGCAAGCCTTTACTTATTTCTAATGTTTATAAAGGCGGAATTTGAAGCGGCACATCGCCGCAAATCGCAATAAGCCGGAATATCGTTTATCCCCGACCGTCCCACTAATCTTAGCTGTGTCCCAACCTATAAAAAGGTCGGAATTACCGGCGGCGGTTCGCCGCAAAGGTCGGAATTTGAAGCGGCACATTGCCGCAAAGGTCGGAACAGTCAGCGGCGACCCGCCGCCTTATTTGCCTCGTTCTGCCATGAGGAGAGCGATTTCCTGTTCGTTTATGCCGACCATAGCTTCACCGAGATCCTCCGACAGTTCTGCAATCATCTTAGCGTCAGTGTAGTTTGTAACGGCCTTTACGATAGCGGCGGCTCTCTTTGCGGGGTTGCCCGACTTGAAGATACCGCTTCCTACAAATACGCCCTCAGCGCCGAGTTGCATCATCAGAGCGGCATCGGCAGGAGTTGCGACACCGCCTGCGGCGAAGTTTACAACGGGGAGCTTGCCGTTTTCCGCAACATACTTTACAAGTTCATAGTCGACCTGAAGATCCTTTGCGGCCTGGTAAAGTTCGTCCTTTGACATAGATGTCAGCCTGCGGATTTCCTGCTGCATCATTCTCATATGCCTTACAGCCTGTACAACGTCGCCTGTACCGGGTTCTCCCTTTGTTCTTATCATAGAAGCGCCTTCTGAGATACGGCGGAGTGCCTCGCCTAAGTCCTTTGCACCGCATACGAAAGGCACGTTGAACTTTGTCTTGTCGATGTGGTACTTGTCATCTGCGGGAGAAAGAACCTCGCTCTCGTCTATATAATCTATCTCGATAGCCTCGAGTATCTGCGCCTCAGCGAAATGACCGATACGGCACTTAGCCATAACGGGAATTGTAACTGCGTTCTGAATGCCCTTTATCATAGCAGGGTCGCTCATTCTTGCAACACCGCCTGCGGCTCTTATATCGGCAGGGATACGCTCAAGCGCCATAACTGCGCAAGCGCCTGCCTCCTGTGCTATTCTTGCCTGCTCAGGCGTTGTAACGTCCATTATTACACCGCCCTTTAACATCTGGGCGAGGTTTTTGTTAAGTTCATATCTTTCGTTTGACATAGTTGAAAACTTCCTTTCCTGTCGGGTATTATTGTTTTACTTTGCTAAGCGCATTTGTCCAGACTGCTAAATAATAATCTCTTGTTTATTTAATGGGGTTTGGGGCGTAGCCCCAAGCGGGGTGAGGGCGGCAGCCCCACACTCAGCCCCTTCCCAAGGGGAAGGGGTTTGGGGATAGGGATAATAAATTTGCAGTTCGTTTTAAACACGAACTTTAAGTCTGGCAGACTGCCATTGTGCAAGTACATACAAGTATTATTACAATACCTATTGTATATCCCGACAGCCCCTGTTGCAATTCAACAGTTTCAACCGAGTTTTCAACATTTTTTGTTTATTATAATCTTTTTACATAAACCTTACATACGTTTTTTGTTGACTTTTCACAAACACTTTCGAACGGCAAATTTACAGTATCTTACATCGCCGTCAAAATGCAGAGAAAAAAGCCTACAGAACTTATCGGTTTTGGCGATTGTGTAGAAAAGAAAGATTCTATGCACCTATCTGATAATTACAAACGGAAATGAAGGTTCAAGTGGTGGCAAATGCTACGGGAGAGGCTTGCCCCTCCCGAATCGGTTTTGGTGATTATGCGCATATCCGATCGTTCTGTCACAGATATCCGCCGATAACGTAATCTCGACAAAGCAGAGGCAAAAAGAATGGCGAATTGTCAGCGGCAACCTGCCGCATCAACACAATAACTGTTTCCTCAATCCCTCCAGTATCTTCTTCTCTCTGCGTGACACCTGCACCTGTGTCATTCCCAGTATTTCTGCCGTTCTGCTCTGCGTACACTCCTCGCTGTAACGCAGTATTATCAGCCTGCGGTCAAGTGGCTCAAGACGGGAAACAAGCTGTCGCAGTGCCATTCTGTCAAGCGCTTTCGGCTGTTCAGGCTCAACAGGCAGGTCAAAACTGCCCTCGCCGTTTTCCTCATCGTCATAACTGCTTAATGAAACAGGCGGAAGCGAAGCCCCAAGCGCAAGCGATGCTTCTTCGGGCGTTATCCCGAGTTTTTCCGCCAGCACCGAAATATGCGGTTCTTCGCCGTTTTTGATAAGTTCGTCACGGAGCCTGCAAATTTTCAGCGACAACTCTTTTAAACTGCGGCTCACCTTTACCGTACCGCCGTCACGGAAAAGCTGTTTTATTTCCCCCATGATGACCGGTACCGCATACGTTGAAAACTTCAGCCCCCTGCTTTCGTCAAAATTATTGCCTGCCTTTACAAGACCGACACAGCCTGCAGAAAACAGTTCGTCATATTCTATCCCCCGATTTCTGAATCTGCCTGCTATCGAATGCACCAGTGCGAAATGCTCCGTGATGAACGAATTGTCCTTGTCGGCGCTCATTTAAGCACCCTTTTTTCAAAGCGGAACGTGAGCGTGACCGTTGTGCCTTTCCCTACCTTTGATGATACCTTTACCTTATCGCAACAGCTTTCCATAACCGCAAAGCCAAGTCCGCTCCGCTCAAGCTCCGGCTTTGTTGTAAACAACGGCTCCATTGCCTTTTTCACGTCTTCTATGCCACAGCCCTTGTCGGTTATCTTTATGTATACTTCTTCATCTTTTATACGGGCGGTTATATTTATGATGCCCACCGTTTCACATTCCGAATAAGCGTGTACCACACAGTTCGTCACCGCCTCGGAAACCGCCGCCTTGACGCTCCCCAGCTCGTCAACTGTCGGGTCAAGCTGGGAAACGAATGCCCCCACAGCCGCCCTCGCATAGCTTTCGTTTCGTGACAGGGCAGGGAACGACAGCTTAACATAATTTTCGCACTTCATTTTTTATCCTCCGTATTTTTACCGCTTATTATAAGTCGTGACAAGCCTGCCACCTGTATTATCCTGCGTACCGACGGCGACGGGTTTTTTACCGCCACACCGCCGCCGAACGATTCCATAATGCGTTGCCTGCCGAGTATAAGCCCTATACCCGAGCTGTCCATAAATGATACGCCGGACATATCCAGAATAAGCATAGACGGCATAAGCCGCTCAAGCTCTGCGTCGATCCTTATTCTTATTCCCGATGCTTCAAAATGCCCGATTTCTCCGCTTATTACAGCGGTTATTCCGCCGTTTCGCTTTATTATCTCAACTCCGGCACCCGTAAAAACTCCCCCTTTTTCTTGTTGCGTTATGCTTACAGCTTGTATTTTATACCCGTGCTTGTGAAAAACGTGTCGTAACAAGGGCGGAAATCGGCACTTTAATTTGACAACGGCAAGTTAAATATGTTATAATAATCGTAATTGTAAAACAAAATGGGGTATAAGACGCAAAAAAGCGTAACACAGCCCATAAGACATAGATATGAGGAGATTTTATGCAGACAAAAACAGTATGCAGATTTGCACGCATTCCACGGACCGTATGCCTTATAGCCTTATCTGCGGCGATATTTACCGGCATACTTGTCCTTATGGTATTTGCGCTTGCACTTACCGCAAACGGCATGATAACACTGCCGTCCGCATTTATACGCATAATAGGAAAGGGCAGTATTTTCGTATCCGACCTGTCGGAATATACGATGCTGTTTTTCGGAGCGGCAAGCCTTTTCTTCGGGCTTGGGCTGATACTTCTGAGCGTAGCGAGAATATGCCCCTTTGCCGCATCTTTTGTCTACAGACTTTTTTCAAAGACTAAAGAATGAAGCTGAAAGATCATATCCGTTTCCGCCATATCCGTGTGCAGAAGCTGACGGCGATTCAGGTGCTTATCCGCATATTTTTCCTGTGCGGAGCGATATGCCTTATCGCTATGCTTATGTTTGCGCTGATAATCGACAAGGATTACCGCAGTAATGTAAAGCACGGGAGCGGGAGCTTCCCGTTTACGCAGTACCTTACTGTCGAAACAACGGATATTCCGGTATATATAACACGTTCTTCGGACGAGCTGATACACGTTTCGTATGTCAGCGATACGGAGGTTGATATTTACGAGGACAGCGGACGGCTTATAGTCGAGCAGGTGCCGAGCCTTGTGATAACGCTGTTCACCCGTGAGCAGTTCAGCTACAGGATCGAAATACAGCTTCCCGACAAGCCGTTTTCAAGCCTTAATCTGTACACTGCGTCATCCGACCTGCATTGCTGTGCGGTGAGCGGATATATGGTGAATATAAAATGCAAGAGCGGAAGCGCCGATATAGAAAGGCTGTCCTGCTCGGGAACGCTCGGCATCGACTGCGACAGCGGTAAAATAAATATGTATATAGACGAATTTTCGGGCGGAAGCCTTGTCAATTCCACAGGCACAGTGGATATTGATTTTGCAAAGGACGCAGACACGGTCATTTCGCAGGGAACACGTTGCTATATAAACGGCCTTGCGGCAGTGAGCGACGGCAGAGCCGCCGAGGATGACGATTTAGCCATAACCTCGCCTTCGGGCAGAGTAAGAATAAATACAAACGTAAAACGTTAAATTAAAAGCGGCAGTGCCGCAATATGAAAGGATAAGCCTTATGAATAACGTAAAACAGACATTCACCATCACCATCCCCTCAAAGACAGGCTATATGGATCTTACCGAGGATGTAATGGAGTGCGTACGCCGATCCAATATCAGAAACGGCATCATATCAATTTCTTCAATGCACACCACTGCGTCGGTGTTCACCGCAACGAATGATATTGAAGCGCTGAACGGTTACCTGAAATATTACGAAAAGGTATCCACCCTTGCCGAAGAACCGCTCAGAGCGGCTATCTGCCACCAGCTTGCAGGCGGCTCGGTCGTTACCGCTATCTGTGACGGCGAGATCTCGCTCGGTCTTACGCAGTACATAATATATATGGATTTTGACGGTGAACGTGAAAAGACAGTAGAAATAAATATAATCGGAGAATAAGATGATCTCAGTAGTTATACCTGCCTTCAATGAGCAGGAAAATATACCTGCCGCCGCAGAAAGGCTCGGCGGTATATTAGCGCCGCTGTCCGACTATGAGCTGATATTCGTTGACGACGGCTCAAAGGACGGAACGTGGGAGCTTATAAAACAGCTCGGAGAAACGGACGAGCATATAAGAGGACTTCATTTTTCGAGAAATTTCGGCAAAGAGGGAGCCGTTTTTGCAGGACTTAAAGCCGCAGACGGCGATTGTGTTGCGGTGATAGACTGCGATTTACAGCATCCGCCGGAACTTCTTGAAAAAATGTATTCTGCATGGAAAAACGGTGCGGAGGTCGTAGAGGCGGTCAAAGCGTCAAGAGGCAAGGAGGGCATAATATACAAGCTCTTTGCAAAGACCTTCTACCGTATGATGAAGAACAGTTCGGCTATAGACCTTGACGGCGCAAGCGATTATAAGCTGATGGACCGCAAGGTTGTCAACGCACTCAACGAAATGCCTGAAAGGCTGACCTTCTTCCGTGCGCTTTCAAGCTGGGTAGGCTTCAGGACAGAGCGTGTCGAATTTGATGTCGCACCAAGAAACGCAGGCAAGACAAAGTGGTCGTTCAGAAAGCTGTTCAGATACGCTATAAGTTCGATAACCAGCTTTACAAACGTGCCTATGCAGATAATCACCTGGTCGGGAGTGCTGTTCTTTATATTTGCCGTGATACTGGCCATACAGACCCTTGTCAACTTCTGTACAGGAAAGGCGGCAGACGGCTTTTCGACCGTAATACTTCTTCTGCTTATAATAGGCAGTATACTTATGCTCGGTATCGGCATTATGGGATATTATCTCAGCAAGATATACGAGGAGATAAAACAGCGTCCGAGATATATAGTCAGTGAAGAATCAGGACGCAGACAAAGACGTGAGGACAATAAATAATGGCAAATTTCAGAGAAAAAATGCTGTCATTCAGACACCTGTGCTATAAGAACGGTTATCTGTTTGCGGCGTTTCTTATCCCTGTTATACTGATGGGTATAGCTTATATATCATTTGATATATATCCGTTTGGCGAAAAGTCGGTGCTGTCGCTCGACCTTAACGCACAGTATGTTTTCTATTTCGACTATGTGCATGATGTAATAGGTAACGGCGAGAGCCTTATGTACTCGTGGAGCAGAAACCTGTCGGGCGAGTTTATGGGTATAATCGGCTATTATCTGGCAAGCCCGTTCAATATACTTGTATGGATATTCCCACGCAGTATGATAACCGAAGGCCTGCTTACAATGATGCTCGCAAAGTTCGGTGCGTGCGGTGTTACCTTTGCGCTTTTTGCACATAAGTCGCAGAAGCTGTCAAAGACAACGGCGGCCTTATTCGCCCCGATGTATGCCTTGTGTGCATATATGATAGTGCAGACAATGGACCCTATGTGGCTTGACTGCGTTATCGCACTTCCGCTTATCTGCTGGGGTATAGATTCGCTTATAAAGGAAAACCGCTTCAGACTGCTCATAGGCTCGCTTGTCTATGCGTTCGTGTCAAACTTCTACATAGGCTTTATGGCGGCAATCTTCTCGGTGCTGTATTTTATCTGCCGTTACTTTTCGCTTGAAACCTATACGGGCAACACAGGAATTAACATCGCAAAAAAATTTGTTACAAAAGGTGCGTTTTTCGGAATATGCGGAATAGTTTCCGCTATGATGAGCGCATTTATGATACTGCCTGTATATAATTCGCTTCAGAACGGCAAATTCAGCTTCACCGAGCCGGATTATTCACTTGTTAATAATTTTAACCTTATAGATATAGCAAGAAAGCTGTTCCCCAATACCTACGATACGGTAAGGATGGAGGGTCTGCCGGCACTGTTCTGCTGTTCGCTTGCCCTTGTGCTTGCGGCAGGATTTTTCTGCTCCGGAGCATTTAAATTCAAGCAGAAAATTGCGGCAGGTGCGCTTATAGGCTTGCTTGTTGTAAGTATGTATATCCGTCCGGTCGATATGATATGGCACGGCGGACAGATGCCCAACTGGCTTCCCTACCGCTACTCGTTTATGCTTTCGTTTATCATAGTCGCTCTTGCGGCACATTGCTTTGAACAGCTTAAAGCGGTCAGAGCGAGAACGGTCGGAGCGATTACGCTCGGTTATATTGCTCTCATAATATACACAGAGGCACAGGATACCTTCATAACCACGCTTGACAGCAGCGGACGTGAGGTGTTTGACGGCATAACCGTTGCACTTCCTGCCATAGTATTCATGGCGGTCGCAGGCATTACCGTATATGCGGCAAGGCACTATATGAAAAAGAGCGAGCTGTCAAAGACAGGCGTGATACTTGTAACCGCAGTGATATGTGCGGAGCTTTGCTTCAATGCAACAAATACGCTGACAAAAATGCACAAGGATATTACCTTCTCGACAAGGGACAGCTATCTTAGCGTTATACTTCCGCTTCGTGAAAAGGTGGAGGAGATAAAGGAGCAGGATGACGGCTTCTACAGGATAGAGAAAAACTTCTTCCGCTCGATAAACGATCCTATGGCTGTAAATATGTACGGTCTGTCGCACTCAAGCAGTACGCTGAATGCAAGAGCTATTGATATGCTTGGATTCTTCGGCTTCACGTCAAACGGTCACTATTCAAGGTTCTCGGGCAACACTCCGCTGACCTGCGATATTTTCGGCGTTAAATATATCCTTGATTGTGCAGGCGAATCCACAGCCAACATAAAATCAGCAGACGATATAAAAGTCACTGAAAACAGGGACGCACTGCCGATAGGCTATCTTGCAAACAGCAAGCTGTCCAAGCTTGAGCTGTCAAAGTATGACGTATTTGAAAACCAGAACGCTCTGCTTAACGCAATGACCGGAGGAAACAGAGAATTCTTTACGGTATTTTCCGCAGACGGCGAGCCTTATGCCGAAAACTGCAAAAAAGGCTCGTTTGAAAACCAGCATATAGGCTTTACGGATGTAACGGGCGAAGCAAGCGTAACATATACGATAACTGCGCCAAAGAGCGGAGAGATCTATATGTTCATACCGACCGACTATCAGCGTGAGGTTTCGCTTTATGTAAACGGCTCTTACAAGGGCGTATGCTTCGAGAGCGACAATCATAATATAAAGGATCTCGGCAGATTTGAAAAGGGTGAGGAAGTAACGGTAAAGCTCGTGCTGAAAAAGAGCGACCTTTATTTCAGAGAGCCGCAGTTCGCCGTATACAATGAGGAAGCGGAAACAGCGGCAATAGCTCAGATGCACGAAAAGAATGCCGAAACAAAGGTCGAAAAGGTAAGTCAGACCGACATACGCTTTACGGTAAACGCAAAAAGCAGTGATATACTGTTTACCACTATCCCTGCCGAAAAGGGCTGGACTGTATATGTTGACGGTGTAAAGACAGATTACGATACCGCACTGAATGACGCACTGATGACAGTAAAGCTGTCTGAGGGCGAACACGTTGTCGAATTTAAATTCTTTGCCGCAGGACTTGGCACAGGGCTTATACTGATGGTTATCGGCATTGCGGTATTTGTCGGAATGATTCTGATTTATCTTAAGATAAAGAAACCCGTAAAGCTGTCAAAGGCGGTAAATACTGACGGGGATATTGACAAAGACAAAACAGATGCTATAATAGAAAGCGATATATCCGAAGAATCGGAGGGCAAAGAATGATACTTGCAGTAGATGTCGGCAATACTAACATTGTATTCGGCGGTTTTGACAATAACGGTGAACTGCGCTTTATATCAAGGCTCAACACACAGGTTTCGAGAATGGAAGATCAGTATGCGATAAAGCTGAAGGATATATTATCCCTTTACGGCTTTGAAAATGCGGCTATAACCGGCTGTATCATTTCCTCTGTCGTATCACCGATAACTCCCATACTCGAAAAAGGAATAGAAAAGCTCTGTAATGTAAAGCCTATTATCGTTTCACCCGGTATCAAAACAGGACTTAATATAAAGATAGACGATCCTTCCGTACTCGGAAGCGACCTTGTATGCGGCGGCGTAGCGGCGAAAAGCAAGTACCCCACACCCTGCATATTCATAGATGTAGGCACTTGCCTTAAAATATTTGCGCTCGACAGGAGCGGAGCGATGCTCGGCGGAGCGATAGCTCCCGGTCCGAGATTATCATTCGAGGCTCTGTCGGGTAAAACAGCATCTCTTCCTCTCATAGGCGCTGAGCCTGTCGGAAAAATGATAGGCACAAACAGCCCCGACAGTATGCGTGCCGGTGTCATCGGCGGTATCGCCTGCATGATAGACGGTATGATAGAGCGATATGAGGAGGAGCTTGGAGAGAAGGCTACAATAGTTGCGACAGGAGGCTACGCAAGCCTTATAGCTCCGCTTTGCAGACGTGAGCTTATTGTCGATCCCGATCTTGTATTAGAGGGTCTGCATATTATCTACAAGAAAAATCAGAAGAAGTAAGCGGCATTGTGGACGGAACCGACAGATGCTATTTCTGCGGTTACCGGCTGTGAACATATTCTGAACGGCGGATGATATGTAAAATATACAACCCTGCGAGGTACCTGCTGACAACAGGACTTCAGCAAAGGAGATTTTTATGTCAAACACAAACAACTCATTAAAAGGCAAAATCAACACAAACACTATTATAGGTCTTGGTCTTCTGACCGCTATAGTTGTGGTTATGCAGTTCATATCAATGGGACTGCGTTTCGGAACATTCAGCATTACGCTGACGCTTATACCTATCGTAGTAGGCTCTGCACTTTACGGCTGGGGTTCGGGCGCATGGCTCGGCTTTGTTTTCGGTGTGACCGTACTGCTCACAGGTGACGCAAATCTGTTCCTTGCGGTAAACATACCCGGAACGATAATTACGGTAATTTTAAAGGGCACACTCGCAGGTGCCGCCGCAGGTTTTGTGTATAAGCTGATAAGCAAGAAAAATCAGATAGCAGCCGTTATAGTATCGGCTGTAGTCGCACCTGTTGTTAATACAGGAATATTTGTACTCGGAAGCTATGTGTTCTTCTTTGATTATTTATCGGGACTTGCAGAGGGTACAAACTTATTCGTATTTATTCTGGTAGGCTTAGTAGGCATCAATTTCTTTATAGAGCTTGGTATAAATCTGGTGCTTAACCCTGCTATACTTCAGATAATCCGCATAGGCAAAAAGAACTTCGGCGGAAAAAACCAAATTATCAAGACAAAATAAAAAACGAAGGGCGAAAAAATGGACAACAATTATTTAGCCGAGCTTCTGTTCGGTGACATCAAGACAACACCTGAGGATATGTTTGCAAAATATCCTGCAAGAACGCTTCCCGACAAGGCGGCTGTGACAAGATTCGCACCCAGCCCCACAGGCTTTATGCACATAGGCGGTCTGTATGCCGCACTTATTTCAATGTGTATGGCAAGACAGTCGGACGGTGTATTCTACCTGCGTCTTGAGGATACCGACAAAAAGCGTGAGATCGAACACGGAGCAGACGAGATAATCACATCTCTTGCGCAGTACGGAGTATGCTTTGACGAAGGTGCGGCGGCAGACGGAGAAGCCGAAAAGGGCAGCTACGGACCGTACAGACAGAGTATGAGAAAAGAGATATACCAGACCTTTGCAAAGGATCTTGTTAAGCGTGGCCTTGCATATCCTTGCTTCTGCTCGGCGGAGGAGCTTGACGAAATAAGAAAGGCACAGGAGGCCGAAAAAGCCGATATGGGCTATTACGGCAGCTATGCGAAGTGCAGAAATCTGTCCATTGAAGAAATAGAAGCCAATATAAAGGCAGGCAAGGAATATGTTCTGCGCTTACGCTCAGACGGCAACGCAGAAAACAAGATAACCTGCCGTGACCTTATAAGAGGCAATATCGAAATGCCCGAAAACATAATGGACGTTGTGCTTTTAAAGTCGGACGGTATCCCTACATACCACTTTGCACACGTTGTAGATGATTTCCTGATGGGTACTACCCACGTTATAAGAGGCGATGAGTGGATAAGCTCATATCCTCTGCACGAACAGCTTTTCAGAGCAAGCGGTCTTAAAATGCCGAAGTATGCTCACATTGCACCGATAATGAAGCTTGACGGCGGCGAGAATAAAAAGAGAAAGCTCAGCAAGAGAAAAGACCCCGAGGCAAGCGTTTCGTTCTATTCAAAAGCCGGTTTCCCTGTTCAGTCGGTGCTTGAATACCTTATGACTATCGCAAACTCAAACTATGAGGAGTGGAGAATGAAGAACCCCGATGCAGATATGTCGGAGTTCAAGTTCAAGCTTGAAAAGATGCCCGTCAGCGGTGCACTGTTCGATATGGATAAGCTGGCAAGCGTAAGCCGTGACGTTATATCGAAGATGAGCGAGGAAACGCTTTTTGACGAGATAAGCGTATGGGCAAAGGATAACGATGAAAAGCTGAACGCTTATATCACAGCTTCGCCCGACAAGTTCAGAGAAAGCATAAAGCTGTGGAAATATAACGGCAAGAAGGTACGCAAGGATATAGCAAAGTGGAGCGATCTGTCCGAGATGTTCCCGTATCTCTACGGCGACGGTGTTGACGGCTATGAGTTTGACGAAAAGCTGACTGCCGACGAGCGCAAGGAATTTTTATCGGCATATATTTCGGCTTATGACCACAAGGTTGACAGCAGTGCCTGGTTTGACGGTGTAAAGGCAGTCGGCGAGCCTTTAGGCTTCTGCCCCAACATCAAGGAATACAAGGCAAACCCCGACGCTTACAAAGGCTCGGTTGCCGATGCCTGCGGAATACTCAGAGTAGCGATAACCGGCAGAAAAAATTCCCCCGACCTGTATACTATAATGCAGTTGCTCGGTGAGGAAGAAACACTGAAACGCTTGAAAGCGGCAATGTAAAAGTGAATATAAAACAATACGCACCTCATTTTGAGGTGCGTATTTCAGACTGTCGATAAACCTACATAACTTATAAAAATGGGGTTTGGGGCGTAGCCCCAAGCAGGGTGAGGGCGGCAGCCCCACATTCAGCCCCGGCACGGACGCCGGGCGTGTATGCCCAAAGGCTCTGCACGATGCAGAGCCAACAAAGCATACACAGCCTTTCACGGGGGAAAGGGGTTTGGGGATAGGGATAATAAATCAGAAGTTTATTTCAAAAACAGACTTTTTCTACAAACTGAAATACGCACCTCGTTTTGAGGCGCGTATTTCTGTTCCCGCTGTTTTGATTGCGTCTTATTCTATATATCCGAGTTCCCTTAAAGCTGTTTCAAATTCATTCTTATCCTTTACAGCTCCTATCAGATAACAGGTGTTGTTCTGAAGTCTTGAATTGACAGTGATGTAATCCGAGCCTTCCGTATAGCATATAGTAATGCCCGGTGCGGCATTTTTTCCGTCACTTGTTATTACGGATATAAAAATCCTGTTCTTCCCGAAGCCGTTATCACGGTTGAAGCCTTGAATCCTGTATTCCTTGTCGTCAAGCGTCAAGGTTCCGTCCGCATATTCCCTGCCGTATATGTTGCGCAGGATTTTTACATTTACGCTTACGGTCTTGTGCGGTAATTGTTCGTACATATCAACGCTGTAATTATCGTTAATATCAACAAAATCTCCCGTACAGCTTATTTCTTTTACTGTTTCCGTGTTACTGTAGTTGATGATATTCTGTTCTTCAAGAACATTTTTCAGACTCTCGCTGTCGGTTGCAGGTCCTGCCCACATTGAACTGTCAGAGGAGTTTTGCGACTGCAATACGGTAATGATCGCACTGCCTGTTCCCTTTTCCAGCTTAACATTTACATCAAATGAGCCTTCGTTGTTAAGCGAATGGATATTTATCACAGAGCCTCGTGAGCTTGCGGAATCAAGAGCATATTCTGTATCGCCTACTGCAATTTTTCCGCTTGCGCCTGTCACACCAAAAATGCTTCCGGTTAAAGTTGCGTCTATGCTGATTTCTTTGTGCGGCAGATTGTCAAAATCCGGATTGTCGCTGTTTAACAGACTTATATCGGCAAACGTGCCGTTAATTTTGATAGCTTCCGATGTGCCGGTAAACAGAACTACCGTTGCCGCCCCCAGAATAACAATGATTATAACGCATAGTGCTATGATGATTTTTTGAAACTTTGACATAAAATTATCTCCGATTTTTTAAAATTATTTTTAATATGAGTTGCTTGCTTGTTTATTATCATAATATCATATTGCATATCAAAAGTCAAGCATCGGACAGGCTGTTACGGTAAAAGCAGGTGTTACACACTTACGGCTTGTCGAAATAAGCAATCACAACAAAAAGCGGCACAGCCTTCGCCATGCCGCTTTAAATCCAGATCAATACTCCGACAACTCATAATTATTCGGTGTCCTGTGCCATAAACCGTCCGTTTCTTCGTAAATCTCCTTAAACGTGAACTTACGGAAATTGATTTTGCACCTTCCGCCGTAATTTGCCTCGTACACCCATATACCATCGGTATCAACAGAGTATATCGTGACATAGTGCGGATAGCCGTACTTTATGTTGTCATATGCGAGATAGTCGCCCGGACGGAACGTATCGGTCATCCACTTCTTCAGCGCCGCCTCTGTCCAGTTTCCGTCGGAACGATTCCTTATCGTGAGGGTATTTTCGCCCGTTCCGTTTGTTTTGCCGAAAAGATACTCGAACACCTCGATAGTAAATCCTGCACACTGTATGCCGGAATTATTCAGAACGTGACTTCTTCCTATAAGACAGGTACAGCCTGCCTCGTTGCCCGTTTCACAGTAGGAATGGCAGGTACAAGGAGAGGTAAGGAGCGTGTTGTAATACTTGCCAAGCTGATAGCTGTGCCAGAAGTCATATATCTTTCTGTCCCACTTGCCTTCCATCATCTCATCAAGCCGCTTCTTGACAAGCGTTTCCATATTGTCCTGCTTGACTATTCTGAAAGTGCCTTTTGCCGTGCCTGTGAAATTGCCTTTGCCCGTTACAGTAACGGTAGCCGTTCCGACATTCACTATGTTTGAATATCCCGATATATAGTAGTCAATACCGAGAGCAAGCGTTTTGCCGTTGAATGTAACAACGGGCTTTGCGTTGATGCCTTGTCCCGTATATATCTGATCCTCACAGCTTATGCTTGCAGATGATATAGCGGCAGGTGCTATCGTGAACTGCGTTTTCTTTTCCGCACCGGCATATTTTCCCTTGCCTGTGATAACTGCCGTAGCTGTTCCTGCATTAGTGTTGTTGTATGCACTTAAAATATAGTCCGTTCCGCTTTTCAGCGTGACAGAACCTATCTTCACTGTTACCGAAGGAAGCTGTGCCGTGCCGTTGTATGTGACTTTACCTATTGTGACAACCGCATTTTCAAACGCTTCAAGCTCGTTGCTTATGCCGCTGAGAGTCGCTGTTCCGCCGTAATTGCCGATGCCTGTAATAACCGCACTGACGCCTGTGCCTGATTCTGTTACAGCTACCTTATAATCTTTGTTCTGCGTTAAAAGCACACCGTCATAAATTACCGTTACGGTATAGCCCTTGCCGTCGGTTGACAGCGATAAAGACGATTTGGCATTTGCTATATCCGCTTTTGCCACATTGCATTTCACTGTGGCCTTGCCGCTGAAGTTGTCGTTTCCGCTTATTGTGAGCGTCTGCTCTCCCGCAGCGGTCGGAGCGGTAAAACTGTAGTCACTGCTTTTAAGCGTGTAATTGCCGAGTTTAGCGTTTATGCCGATCTTTACACCGTCCGGAGCATACGTTCCGCTTGCAGAAATCGAGGCTTTCGAAATATCCGCCTTTGCAATAGTGAAATCCTTTGTTACAGCGCCCTCAAGGCTTCCCTTGCCGCTGACTGTCACCTGAGCCGTACCTGCATTGACGTTGTTTTTATAGGAAAGCGTGTAGTGAGTGCCTTCCTTAAGCGTCACATTACCGAGCCTTACATCAACGTCGGATTTTACCGCACTCCCCGTAAACGTTGCGTTCTTCACGGCTATCTCCGCACTTGAAATATCCGCCTTTTCTATAGGGAATGTTACCGTCCTGCTTCCGCTGAGATGTTTTTTGCCTGTGACCACCACGCTTGCCGTACCGATATTGACGTTGTCCTTGAATGACAGGGTATAGTCGCTGTTATTTATAAATTGATAGTTGCCGTAGCTTACAACAACATCGGGTCTTACCTGTTCACCGGTAAATACCGTATCGGGTACGGTTACCTCAACATCGTTTATCGCTCTTGCGGTGATTTTGAAGGTCTTTGATACACTGCCCGAATAGTTTCCCTTGCCTGTCACCTTGAGAGTTGCCGTTCCCGGCTCGGTGTTGTTGTTGTAGCTTACGGTAAAGTCAGTTTCGTTTTTAAGCGTCCTGCCGCCGACTTTAACTGCAGGTACAGGCTTTATCGCACTTCCCGTATAAACCTTGTTTCCCGTTCCCGATACGGCTGTGGCCGATATTCCGAGCTTCTTTATTGTAAAGGTCTTTTTTACACTTCCGCCGTATATGCCTTTTCCTGTTATCGTTATTGTTCCCGTGCCGGCATTTACGTTATTCGAGTAGGCAACGGTATAGTCGGTATTCTTTTTAAGCGTTGTGTTTCCGTATTTTACAGTAACCGCAGGGCTTAGCGCCGAGCCGTTGTATGTGAGCGAGTTGTTATATGTAATAACTGCGTTTTTTATCGGCTTTGCGTTTATCTTGAATGTAACGCTTCTTGTTCCGCTGAGCTTTCCCTTGCCCTTAACCGTAACGGTTGCTGTACCGATTTTCGTGTTATTTCTATAACTCAGCGTATAATCAGTGCCGTTTTTAAACTTATAGTTATTATACTTTACCGTAACGGCAGGCTTTTGTGCCTTTCCGTTATAAGTCACTGACGGCACGGTGATTTTCAGCGTAGAAACAGGCCTTGCCGTTATGCTGAATGTCAGCGAACAGCTTCCGATGTAGTTGCCCTTACCTTTTATATATACCTTCGCAGTACCCTTGTTTACGTTATTCTGATATGTAAGCGTGAAGTCCGTTCCGTTTTTCAGTGTCGTTGTTCCGTTCTTGATTTTCGGAACAGGCTTTATCTGTGAGCCGGTATAATACTGCGAGGCGATTTTATAAAAAGTACACTGCTTGTATATCAACGCAGGGTTTATCTTGAACGAACGCTTTACTGTTCCGCTGTAACTGCCCTTGCCTTTTATAATAACATAAGCTGTTCCTGCGTTTATATTATTCTGATAACTTACCGTGTAATCCTTGCCGTTTTTCAGCGTTTTATTCCCGTATTTTACCGTGATCGACTGCGTCTGTGCCTTACCCGTATAGGTCTTTGTTGTCAGCCCCGAAACCTTGCAGTTTGTTACCGCCGCAGCGTCTGCACTGCTTCCCGTAAAACAGCAGACGGCAGCCGCACAAAGCAGAGCGCATACAAATGCCGTAAACCATTTTACCGCCGTCATATATCTGCTTTTTGCCGTTGCCGCCATGATATTTGCCTTTCTCAGTGTCTGTTATCTGAATTCGATGTCATTCGGACCGCAGACTATGTTGCATTTGCCGTACTCCGTCGATGTTGTGGTGGTAAAGCTGTTGAGATTTATCCTTACGTTAGGATAAACGCACTTTGTCACCTTTACCGACAGCGTTTCCTTGGCATTGATTATTTTCTGTATTTCGTCTATCCTCGTTCTCAGAGGCTTCTTATCCATTCCCTTTTGCACCTTGAGCCTTATCGCGGATGAAATATACGCTTCCTTCTCTGCGTCAAGATGTTCGCCGTTTCTCTTCTTTTCCTGCAGGAATTCGATAGACGTGTTTATTTTTTCTATGTACTCATCAATTGCCGTACACTGCTTTTCGAGCGAATCCATCTCAAGCAGGAGGTTTGTGGTGCTTCCTACCGATATTATAGTAGGCGTATAGCTCTTGTTACCGAGCTGTGCCACCGCAAATCTTCCCATTACACTGCAATCTCCGCCCACAAGCGCACCGGGGTTCTTGGTGCAGTCAAGGTCGCCTTCTATCTTTATCCGACAGCCGACAAGCGACGTGCTGGTAAGGTTTCCTCTTGTGGTTATGGTATCGTTTTCTCCGAAAGCAATATTGATATTGCCGTACTGCGACTGTATGGTGCTTGCAAAAACTCCGTTCTTGACGGTTATATCGCCCTGTGCGGTAAGTGTAGCACCGGTCACCATTCCCAATACAGTTATGTTTTTTCCTGCCGTTACCGAAAATCCCTCCTGCACACTGCCCTTGATGAGAACATCGCCAAGGAAGTTTATATTGCCCGTCTTTACATCTATGTCGGATGAAATCTGGAACGTGGTTTCAACATTGAACCTTCCGCCCTTATATACAAGGTTTCCGCTGTCTGCGGCGAACAGCTTGGTGCCGTCTGCCGAAAGCACCGTGTTCGAACCCTGCGGTACAAGCGGAGGTCTGCCAGGACGTGGAGCAATCACCTGACCGTATACGTTCATGCCCTCCTCGCCCTGCGTTTCGGGTACTATTTCGCATATAAGGTCATTTACTCTTACGTTTACTATAAGCCCGAGGTCACGATAGTCAACACTGCCGTCCTCCAGCTTTCTCGGCACCAGCTTCTTGTCTGTATCAAAAAGATTGTTTACCCTGCCGTTTTCGCCGTCAACCGCCGCATATCCGCTCGCTACCGTGAAAATCTTGTCGTATAACTTATTTGCCGCTATTTCCTCAAGAAGTTCCTCGTCTATTCCGTATACAACGTGTGCGTCCTTGAGTGCCTGCCGCATAGCTTCCACTGTTATATCCTTGCCGGAAAACTGCGGTGAAAATACGCACATATTCGCTTCCAGCTTGTTGTCGCTTACAACCACCTTTGCCGATGCGTCAACATTCAGCATAGGATTGTTTCCCTGCGGGCGTTGCATAGTCTTATTGTTAAGCTCGATGCCGTCAAGTGACGCAGTAGCTTCTTTTTCAAGTTCTATAAGCTCCGACATGGATATATCCGCCATTTTTTGTCTTTCCGTCTTTTCCATCGGTGTGCCTCCCTGCCGTAAATCTATCGTATCAATCGTGTCTGTCGTGTCATATAGTCTTGTTTCCTTTAAGACTTGACATTATCTCAAGCGAGCCGTCTGACGCATTGAACGATACCGTTCTGCCGTAGTTAAGTCCCGTGTCGGATGCGATTATCGGCACTCCGAGCTTTGCCAGCGTTTTTTTGGTGGCCTCAACGTTACGGTCGCCTATAGACATAGCAGGTGTTGTGGTAGCAAACATATTCGCTCCGCCTGCTATTTTTGCGGTTATTCTCGATGCCGCCGCACCGTTTTTTATCATGCTTTCATATAGAAGCTGTATGCCAGTATCGGCAAACTTGAATTTGTTCTTGTCATTCGGTATAGCGTTGCTGTCAGGCAGCATTATATGCGCCAGTCCCGCTATGCCGAGCGTCTTGTCTATCATACATATCCCGACACAGCTGCCAAGAGCATAAGTCACCAGTACATCCGGCGACTTGCACAGCTTCTGGTCGGAGATCCCCACGATTATCTTGTTCACTGGTCTTCAACCCCCAGTTTCCCAAGCAGAGTCCTCAGCGACTCTACCGTAGGTATAAGAAGCATATCGGATTGTATCTCAACTGAATCAATCAGAAATTGTTCGCTTATCATGAGTACCCTTTCATACGCCTCGGAAAGCTCCGTTGCAGGAACCGTCATTATAGCTCCGAGCATATCCGTTGTAAGCGCAGGTACCGACATATCAATGGTCATACCGCTGAGATTTGCGATAGCATTGACATAACTTCCACCCATTATATTTCCTATTTCGCTCAGCACCGATATATCATCGGCGTTAAGCTCATACAGCGAAAACGAGCGTTCGCCCGTAAGACCCGTTACGATAGTTTTCGCAAACGCCTCTTCAAGCAGGAACATTATCATTCCGTCTGCGTCGCCCTTAAGCCGTATCAGTATTCCTACCACCAGCTTGTCGGGAGAGCCGAGCGACTCTATTGCATCAGCTACGTCCATAAGCCTTACCTGCGGCACCTGCATATCTATGCTCCTGCCAAGAAGCTGTGACAGCGCCGTTGCGGCATTACCCGAGCCGATATTTCCTATTTCCTTAAGCACATCAAGCTGTACCGGGCTTAAATCATCGTAACTGTTTATCATAATAGACCTCTGAAATTATTAATCTTATAGCTGTATATAACCGCACAGCCTGCCGGTATATCTACCGACAGACCCACGGTTAAAATTCAGGAACGAAGCATCGTGCTTTATCCCCTTAAGTTATTGGTTATACGCTCCAGTTCATCGGCTGTCTGTACGACCCTTGCGCTCATCTGGTATGAACGCTGTGTTTCGATAATGCGTACCATATCGCCTGCAATATCCGTATTGCTGCGTTCGAGTGCCATTCTTATCTTGTCGATACTCCTGTCGGCAACCGCCTCTCCCGACCTCTCTGTAGCAGTCATCTTGTTACTGCCGAGAAGTTCGAGTCCAAAGTTGTTGTCGAATGTGTACACACCTATCATTTTCGTAAGCGCCTCATAGTCCGGCTTGCTCGTACCTTCTATAAAAGGAACTGTAATGTGGTTTCCCTCATAGTCAAGCACAAATTCTCCGTTTGCGCTTACAAGCTCCCAGTGGTCGCCTATCTGCGACATCTGGAAATCGCCCGCTCTTGTGTAGTTTACATCGCCGTACTTATCCATTACCGCAAAGAAGCCTTCTTCTGTCGGTATGGCAAAGTCAAGGTCGTTATCGGTATATGTAAATACGCCCTCGCTGTACATAAGCTGAGTGCTATGCACATATTCGCCGTGACCCGTCTGCCAGTCAGGCTCCGTATTTCTCTGTACCGTGTAGATACAGTCCGCAAAGCTCGGACGGGAAGCCTTGAAGCCCACCGTATTCACGTTTGCAATGTTGTTTGAGTAAACGTTAAGTCCTTCCTGCTGTGCAATAAGACCCGTCTTACCCGTGTAGAATGCAATGTTCATGACATATCCTCACATCCGGTCATTTTACAGCTTGATTATCTCGCTTGCCGCTCTGCCGTTGATAGTATCCATATACTTCAGCACAGCACTGCTTGCTTCAAATAATCTCTGCGTTTCCATAAGAGAAGTAATCTCCTTGTTTGCGTCAACGTTTGACTTTTCAAAACAGCCCTGGATAATATCATACTTCTCGCCTTCGGGTATCGTCATATCCCCGTCATAAGAAAACAGGTTGTTTCCTACCTTTGTAACGTCTGCGTTTTCGGGTATGTAGCTGAGCCTCAGCTTTTCTATGACCTCGCCGTTTTCGTTCAGGATATTACCCCCGTTGTCAACAATGAAATCATCGTTTCCGATATATATCTCACCGTTCTGACCGAGTACACGTCCGCTGTCGTTAAGGCATAAATAGCCTTCTCCGTCAAGCTCAAACTGACCGCACCTTGTCTGATATACATTTCCGTTAGTACCCTGTATATTGAAATACACGTTTCCCTGAATACCTATATCAAACGGGCTTTCGGTAAACTCAAAACTGCTCTGCTCAAGGTTGCTCTTGCTTGTATCAACATACGTCTGCACGAATTTGCCGCTTGTCTTTCTGCGGTTGCTGACAAGTATAAGCTCCTCCTGAAAGGTGTTCATTCTTATCTCGTCCTTCTTGTAGCCCGCCGTGTTGATATTCGTAAGATTGTTCGAGATAGCGTCAAGCGACCTCTGGTGGTTAAGCATGGATTGCGTCAGATTGTAAAATGCTCTCTGCAAGTTTTTTCACCTCCTTTCGTAAAGCGTGATTTTCCGTATTATAAGCGAGCCGGTAAACCTCCGACCCCTTGATTATATCATATCAGTTTTCACATAAATATGCAAGCCCTTCAGCCGTTTATATAGCTTTCCAGCTTGTTTTTGAGCGTCAGCATAGCCTTTGAATGTATCTGGCATACTCTTGACTGCGTAATGCTCATAACCTTGGCAATCTCCGAGTATTTCAGCCTTTCGTAGTAATACATTGTCACTACCTGCTTTTCCTTTTCGGGAAGCGTGGCGACAGCGTCGGCTATCACCTGCTTTTTTTCACGCTCATACATTTTTGCGTCGGCGGTTTCGCTTGATGCCGAAATATTTTCGTCAAGATTATCCTCGTATAAAAGCTCCTCAAATGACAGCGTTATCATTCCTGCCGTATTCGCCATCAGCTTTGAAAGCTGTGCGGTGGTCATATTCATACTTTCTGCAAGCTCCTCGTCTGTCGGAGTACGGCACAGCTCGGAATTAAGTCTTGCAAAATTATCGTCAAGCTGTTTCGACAGCTTTCTGAGCGTTCTCGGAACTCTGTCCAGCTTTCGCAGATAATCAATAACAGCGCCCTTTATCCTGATACCTGCGTATGTTTCGAATTTTACATTCTTCTCGGGATCGAAGCCGTCTATAGCCGCCATAAGCGCAATAACGCCTTCGTTTATAATATCGTCGCTTTCCGCATATCCCGTGTAGATATTACGCATTGATACCGCTATCATTTTGACAAGATCCATATACATCAGCACGATTTCGTTCCTGACGTTCATATCGCCTGTCAGCCTGTATTTTTCAAGAAGCTCGTTCAGCCGCTCCTTGCTCTGCACTGCCATAGAACACTCCTTTCCCGGATATTTCCGACCGTGCGGCGTTTACATCGCTATATTGCCTATAGCCTGTATCTGCGCCGTATTGTCGATTTCGCTGTAGGACAGCACCGTTATATTCGGTATGAACTGGTCTATCAGTTTCTTGAAATATATTCTTACTATCGGAGAGGTCAGGATGATTATATTCGGTATAACATCCTTTACCTTGTCTATTTCTCCGCTTGTTATGTTGACGATCTTCTGTATCAGGTCGGGATCCATCGCAAGATAGCTTCCTGCTTCGGATTTCTTTACGCTTGCCACTATCGTATCCTCAACCTTCGGGTCAACGGTAATTACTCTCAGCGAGTTTGCCTCCGCAAAGCGTCTTGTTATGGTACGCTTGAGCGCCTGTCTTACATATTCCGTTACAATGTCAATGTCCTTGAGCGCACCTGCGTGGTCGCCAAGCGTTTCGAGGATAGTTTCCATATCCCTTATCGGAACGCCCTCACGCAGAAGCAGGCAAAGCACCTTTTCGAGATAACCGAGAGAGATAGTGCCGGGTATAAGGTCGTCGATAAGAGTTGGGTTGGTCTGCTTTATGTTGTCCACCATCGTCTTTACGTCCTGACGTGACAAAAGCTCACTGCAGTGCTGCTTGATGACTTCTGACAGATGAGTTATCATTACGGACACAGGGTCGATAAGCGTATATCCCGCAACGTCAGCCATTACCTTCTTGTCTGCGCTTATCCACTTTGCAGGGATACCGAACGCAGGCTCAACGGTGTCTATGCCGTCAACAGGGTTTACCACATCTCCGTTGTCAAGCGCTAAATAGTGGTCGGAAAGAATTTCTCCTCTTGCGACCTCCTCGCCCTTTATCTTTATAACATACTGGTTCGGATTTATTTCGGGGTTGTCCGTCATTCGTACCGACGGTATTACCATACCCATATCCATCGCAAACTGCTTACGGAACATTACCACACGGTCGATAAAATGACCGCCGCTCTTTTCGTCTACAAGATGCAGAAGGCTGTAGCCGAACTCCATCTCTATCTGTTCAACATTCAACAGCTTGAATACATTGTCAATATCCCTGTAATAGTCATTGTCTGAGGTCGGCTGATCCTGCATCTTTGCAAGCGTTTCACGTTCAGCCTGAGCGGCAAGAGCCGCCTCTTTCTTCGCCTTCGATTTTGATAATCTCCAGCCGAATATAAACAGTGCCGCACCGACACCGAGAAGTATCAGCTTCGGGAAGCCGGGGATAACCATAAGAGCGGCAATAACAATGCCGGCTATCATCATTACGTTAGGCTGAGAGGTGAACTGCCTTTTAATATCGGCATTGAAGCTGTCTGTGCTTGCCGCACGGGTAACTACCATACCTGTAGCAACAGAGATCATAAGTGCAGGAATCTGCGAGCAAAGACCGTCACCGACCGTTGCCAGCGAGTAGGTGGAAAGCACAGAGTTTATATCCTGCCCGTGCATCATACCCAGTACCGCACCGCCGATAAGGTTTATGAGCGCCGTGATGATAGAAATTATCGCATCGCCCTTTACAAACTTCGTAGCACCGTCCATTGCACCGAAGAAGTCGCTTTCACGCTGTACTTCCGCACGGCGTATCTTTGCCTCTTCATCGGTTATTGCGCCTGTATTAAGGTCAGCATCAATAGCCATCTGCTTACCGGGCATAGCATCAAGGGTAAATCTTGCGGCAACTTCAGATACACGCTCAGAACCCTTGGTGATAACAAGGAAGTTTACTATTACTATGATTACGAATATGATAAATCCGACAATAGCGTCACCGCCCATTACGAATTCACCGAACGTCTTTACGACCTCGCCCGCATAGCCGTTTGAAAGTATTCCTCGTGTAGTCGATACGTTCAGCGACAGTCGGAAAACCGTCGTCAGAAGAAGTATAGTCGGGAATATCGAAAATTCAAGCGCTTTTTTTATGTACATCGTCATAAGGAGTATGACGAGAGAAAGTCCTATATTTATTATCAGAAGAAAGTCCAGTATCGGAGTCGGCAGAGGAATGATAATCGCAAGCACGATAAAAATAACGAATACCGCAAAAACATTCGTCATCATCTTTTTAACCATTCGCACCGCTCCTTTCTTGTTCTTTCTCTTTCTCTGTCCGGACTTCGCTTGTCCGTTTTTATAATTATTTATAATCGATCCATGCAAAATTTGCACTAACACTAACCTTGGCTCCCTTGCTAAAGGGAGCTGGCTTGCGGCAAGGCACAAATCCATGAAAATTACCGCTTAATGAGATAAGTCAAACCTTCAAATAGCACTTACTTTTTCTGCCGTCAAGACTGAGGGATCGCTTGAACTGTCCCAGCTGTCTGCAATATCGTTGCAAAGCTCGCACTGTCTCTCGCCAAGAACATCAGCACAATCGTTAAACCCCGCCGAGAACGGAGGTTACATAAACCGCCGACTGTCAGAACGGCGAATTTGCAACGGCTCACAGCCGCTTATGCTGTTCCTCATATACCATCGCCAGCACCTCTGCTACCGCAGTGTAAAACTCTCTCGGTATCTCCTGACCTATGTCTACCGCCTCGTAAAGCCCTCTTGCGAGCGGACGGTTTTCAGTGATATATACATTATGCTCCTCAGCCACTGCAACTATCCTCAGTGCCAGTGCATCTGTACCCTTTGCCACGACAACAGGCGCTCTGTAGGCTGTCTTGCGGTCATATTTAAGAGCAACCGCATAGTGAGTAGGGTTACGGACAACCACATCTGCGGACGGCACTTCCTGCATCATACGCTGTTGTGCCATTTCCTGCTGTTTACGCTTTATCTTGCCCTTTATCTGTGGGTCACCTTCGAGCTGTTTGTACTCGTCCTTGACCTCCTGCTTTGACATCTTGAGCTTTTTCTCAAATGACCACCACTGGAAAACATAGTCTGCCGCCGCCACAAATACAAGCATAACGAATATCGTTACAATAAGGCTCATCGCCGTTTCGCTTATATATGCAACTATCTTTATCACATCTGTATCTATCAGTTTTTTGAACTCGTTTATTCTGTCCATTACCTGAAAGTACAGTATAGCAACTACCACGATTATCTCGATAAGTCCCTTTACAAGTCCCACAAGCGCCTGCATCGAAAACAACCGCTTGATACCCGTAAACGGATTCAATCTGCTGAATTTCGGCTTCATCGCCTCCATACTGAAAAGTCCCTTTGTCTGAACGATTACGGGCAGTACGCTCAGTACAACCCCCACCGCCAGTATCGGACCTACGGTACAGACACAGATTATAGCCACCTTCCAGAATACGCTCATCGCAAACTCTACGGTATTGCCCGTCTTGTCAATAGATGACATCGACTGCTCCATAAAGTTTAAAAGCATCTGGAACATATAGTTTCCGAATATCGCAAGAAATGCGAATATTCCCACCACGAAAACCGCAACCGCAACTTCCTTGCTCTGCAGTACCTCGCCCTTTTTTCTGGTATCCTTACGCTTTTTCGGGGTGGCTTTTTCGGTTTTTTCTTCGCCTGCCATTTACCCTCCTAAGAACCCATCATGCCGAGCAGACCGTAAAGGTTCTGCCACATAATGCCCATCAGCTTTTCGATGAAGTCCGACATAGGCTGAGCCATTATCAGCACCGCCGCAAGACCGATAAGCACCTTAAGCTGAATGTTCAGCGCAAAGATATGAATTGACGGTACAGCCTTCATCAGCACGCCAAGACATATTTCGGTGATAAACTCGATAGCGATAATCGGTGCGGCAAGCTTTACCGCCAGCGTAAGCACGGTTGAAAAGTACGTCACCAATGCCCACGGCACGTCCGCAGTGAATCCCGAAAATCCTATCGGAAGCGTTTCATACGATATATGAAACAGCTTTATATATGACAAGTGTCCATTCGTCAGAAAGAAATACAGAATGAACATATAGTAATAAACGTTTGCAAAAAGGGGCATCGACACACCGGTCGCAGGATCCATCGCTCTTGCCATGGAAAGACCCGTCTGATAGTCGATAAGCTCACCTGCGGAAATAGTCACCGCCAGTATGAGATTCACCATAAAGCCGAGTATAAGCCCCAGTCCCAGCTCCTTCATCATATCGAACAGCATCATGAATATGCCGGTCGGCTCATATTTTATATTCCCCATGGACGAGGCAAACAGTACAGCAAGTGCTATCGTTGTGCCTGCTCTCAGTCTTACGGGAAAATTTGAACGGCTGAATATAGGGTTAAAGCTGAATATTCCCGACACCCTGCACATTATCAGCAGAAAGCCGAGAAAATTATTCAGAATCATATCCCACACATCGCTTAGCGTCATGTTGCACCAACCGTTGCCATAAGACCGAATATGTAGTTGAAGAACTCTATACAGCTGTTCATCATCCACGGGCCGAACAACAGCAGTACGATTGCAACCACTATGGCTTTGGGAGCAAACGAGAGCGTCTGCTCGTGTACCTGCGTTGCCGCCTGTAATATCGCTATGATAAGACCTATCACAACTGCGGCTATTAAAACAGGGAGGCCTAATTTAAGCGCAAGAACAAGTGCGGCGGTAAAGACCTCCATTGCTATATCCTGTGTCAGATCAAGCCCTCCCTTCAAGGAATATTATGCTACAAATTATACGAGTTGACAATCGTTCCGACCATCAGCTGCCAGCCGTCTACAAGCACGAAAAGTATTATCTTGAACGGCAGCGAAATCATCGCCGGCGGCAGCATCATCATACCCATTGCCATAAGCGTCGACGATACTACAAGGTCGATAACAAGGAACGGTATGAATATCAGAAAGCCCATCTGGAACGCACGTTTCAGCTCGCTTACTATAAAAGCGGGAATCACTGTTTCAAAGCCCAGCTTCTCGCTGTAGTTTTCAAGTGTTATATTGTCTGTCGCACCGCCTGTGACATCGCTCATGCTCTGACCCTTTAGATCCAGGAAAAACTTCATATCGTCATTCGTGGTCTGCTTGAGCATAAAAGTCTTGAGCGGCTTTCCTGCGGCGTCAATAGCCTGTTCCATTGTCATCTCGCCTGCCGCATACGGCTGATATGCCGTTTCGTTTATCTCCGAGAAAACAGGCCACATTATGAATATCGTAAGGAAAAGCGACAATCCCGTAAGCACCATATTAGGCGGCGTGGACTGCGTCTGCATTGCCGTTCTCAGAAAGCTGAAGCAGATAATGATTCTCGCAAACGAGGTCATCATCACAAGCAGTGACGGCGCAAGCGAAAGCACGGTCACAAGCAGTATTACCTCAAGCGACTGCGAGCCGTCTACCCCGATAAGATTCTTCATCACCGACGAATCCGCCGACTGCGTACCGCCCGAGGTGTTTGCCGAAGCCGTATCGCCGATACTTGTTGTCGTACCTGCGTTGCCTGACGCATTGTTATCCGCCGCAAATGCCGTTACACTGCACAGCACACCGATAAGTGCGATACATACCGTTAAAGACACGATAAAGCGGATAAAAATCCGCTTGTTGTCGATAAACATTTTTCTAATCGTAAGACCAAAAGCTCTTGTCATTTCGACTCCGTGTTCCTCTCGTCAGAATTTTTTGTCATCGGAATTTGTTCCGTCATCGGTTTTGCGAACATCGGGAAACTCATCGCCGTAATCCGATTCTTCGTCACGGCGGGCTTTCTTCCCTCTCATATTCTTTATGTTTTTAGCCATTGCGTCACTGAAGGCGGCGAAGAAGTTATCCTGCCTTCCGCTTCCCTCAGGATAAAGCTCAGACATATATTCTTCTTCCGTGATCGACAGATCCTCGATCTTGTCTATCCTGCCGGCAGTCACGCCAAGCACCATACACTTTCCTGCAACGCTCACGACAACCACCGATTTTTCACCGCCGAGCGAGGCACGGTCAAGCACCTTGAGCCGTTTTCCGCTTACGCTCAGTATCCCCTTGTTTACCTTTCTAAGTATCCAGAAGAACAGAAAAATCAGTGCAAGTACGCCGATAAGCGCACATACAAGCTGTACGTATTCCATCAGTCAAGTATTTTCTTAACGGTCTGAAGTATTCTCTCAGCCTTGAACGGCTTTACGATGAAGTCAAGTGCGCCGAGCTTGATAGCCTCGACAACCATAGCTTCCTGACCCATAGCACTGCACATTACGACCTTAGCGCCGGGATCCATAGCCTTGATTTCCTTGAGTGCCTCGATACCGGTCTTGTTGGGCATTGTTATGTCCATTATAACAAGGTCGGGCTTCTCTGCGGAATATGTCGAAACCGCTATTTCGCCGTCAGCCGCCTCAAGTATATTTGTGTAGCCGTTTGTCGTAAGTGTGTTGCGGATAAGCATACGCATGAATGCCGCATCGTCTACAAGTAATATCTTCTTATCCATAAGTGTAAGGTTTCCTTTCGTATCCCTGTTTTATTATATGTTATTCGCCTTTACCGAGGCTGTCCATAAATTTCGATTTTACTATTTCCGTTATTCTTACCGCAAAGTTATCGTCAATAACAACAACGTCGCCCCTTGCGATGAGGTTTCCGTTTACCATAACGTCAACGGGTGCGCCTGCCTGTCTTTCAAGTTCTATGATAGTACCCTGTGAGAACTCAAGTATATCCTTGATTTTCTTCTTAGTCGAGCCTATCTCGACAGAAATCTGAAGCGGCACGTCCATAAGGAGTTGTAAGTTTTCTTTCTGTTCCGAGCCGAGCGGAGCTTCAAAGTTCTCAAACTGCGCAAGCTGGGCATTACGGTAGTTTACCGCCGGCTGAGGCTGCATAACAGGCTGCACCGGCTGACCGTACATAGCAGGATTCGGGTATCCGTAGTATCCCTGCTGTGCATACATATCCGCCTGTGGCACAGGTGCTACCTGTGGCATGGGTGCCGCTTGCGGTACAGGAGCCGCTTGCTGAACGGGTGCTACCTGCGGCATGGGTGTTGCCTGCGGTACAGGTGTTGCCTGTTGAACAGGAGCCGCCTGCTGAACGGGTTCTGCCTGCGGAACAGGCTGAGGTGCCGGAGCAGGTGCAGGTTCTGTCGCAATCGGTTCGGGAGATGTCGCACCGCCGATCATTCTGTCGGCAAGCGTTGCCGCAAGATCTATATCAAGCACCGATATAAATTCCGATTTTATAACACCGTCAATGGTAAGGTCAAAATTGATAGCGGCAACCATATCCGTCTGCTCATAATTCTGCAGGTCGGCAATATTTACCTCGCTGAGAATGTACGGAGTAGGTGTCGATATATCAATACCCATACCCAGAAATTCCGACAGAGCCGTCGAAGAAGCTCCCATCATCTGATTCATTACTTCGCTTACCGCACTGATATTCAGCTCATCAAACTCAAAATCAGGAGATATAACGGGCGGCTTGCCCATAAGCTGATTAAGTATCAGCTGTACATCGTCCTGCTTTAAGATCATCAGGTTTGAGCCGGAAAGCCCTTTTATGTACTCGATCTTTACGCATATCGCAGGTTCAAGTCTGTCGTAGTTAAGTTCTGATGCCTGAACTACGGTTACCTTCGGCGTAGTGATCCACACTTTGGCGTTGAGCAGCTCGGAAACAGCGGTAGCCGCACTTCCCATACTGATATTCATTATCTCGCCGATAGCGTCAAGCTGCAACTCCGACAGAGTGGTCAGTTTTCCCATTTGCCTTACCTCAATTCTTTAGTATATTATCAATCCTGAACGCTTTCTTTCCGTTCAGTGTACCGAGCTTTCCGTCAAACCAGCAGGTGCTTCCCACTTTTAGCTGTACGTTGTCGGTAATCGGCTTGTTCAGCGGTATTATGTCATTTACCTGCAGATTCAGAACGTCACGGAGCGTGAGCATTGTGTCGTCAAGCACCGCCGTAACAGTAAGCTCCGACTGCGAAAGCGTTGACATAAGGTTTTCCTTACGCTCTGTTTCCTTAGTGGGACTTCCTGCCCTTTTGCCCGAGCTGAACTTAGCCGAGAATTTCTTCATTATCTGATCCATAGTAATTGCCGACATACAGAACGACACTATGGATTTTGAATCGTTTACCGTTACCTCCATCGCAACGATAATCATTGTTTCGTCAGCGTCTGCGGCGGATATTACCCTTGAGTTTGTTTCTATTGATTCCAGTTTCGGATTGGTATCAACATATCCGTCCCATGCCTGCGACATTAGCGAGGTAAAGCGTTCAACAATGCCACGCATTACGTTTATCTCTATTTCCGTAAAATCTCTGTCGGTATCCTGATATGTACCTCTGCCGCCGAGCATACGGTCGATCATTGTAAAGGTGAGCGAGTTTGACAGCTGTAAAACCGCATTGCTTTCCTCAATATCATCGTCCTCTATGCCGAGATCGACAATACCCATTATCGTATAATCCGGAAGAGCATTGCTGAACTCAAAATACTTCTGTTCCTCTATGCTTGCAAGCGAAACCTTGCAGTACAGCCTTAACAGACCCGTTATGTAAGATGAAAGATGCCTTGAATAATTCTCGAATATCCTCTCAAGTATCTTTATCTGTTCCTTAGTGAACTTCTTCGGAGTACGGAAGTCATACTCCTTGATTTCTTCCTTTTCTTCATGCGTGTCAAGCGATGCGGTATCTCCGCCCGAAAGTACGCTTGACAGCATTGCGTCTATTTGTTCTTGCGTAAGGGTATCAGCCAAAAATTCGCCCCCCTTTCTGTTTTCTCTTATTTTGACGTTTCGGTCGGTGCCGATGTCAGTATATCTGTAGGAATGCCCGTATATGACGGCTCATATTTCGGTCCTGCGGCGTTTGTGCTGTTGTTGCCGTCGCCCGGGTTGCTGTCATACTTGCTTTCCATATTGTCGATTATTTCGTTTACAACGTCACTGTTGACGTCCGAGCTGTTGCTGTTGTTGCGTTCATAAGGATCTGTGTTCGCACCGTTCAGCCTGTATTCGTATTTCAGAATATCGTCTATGACAGCCTGTGAGGTAGTGTCAAGCTGCGCTCTCACTATCATAATCTCTACACGTCTGTTCGCCGCTCTGCCTTCAGCCGTTGAGTTGTCGGCAATAGGCGTATAGCACGCTTTTCCCTCTACAGTGAACTTCTCGCTGTCAACACAGCGGTTGTAGTCCATATATTTTACAACGCTTGACGCTCTTGCCGCCGACAGATCCCAGTCGTTGACATCCGATACGACCTTTGCAGTATGACCCGAAACCGAGCAGGATTTTATATACTTGTTGACCGCCTTTATACCGGGCATGAACTTGTTGAGCACCTGCTTGCCTTCTTCCTTCAGCACCGCACTGTTGCCGTCAAACATTATCGTATTATTGAACCGGATAAAGATTCTTGTTGGGGTCTGCTCAATATACACATACTGACCAAGATCGTTTTTATCCGTTGTTGTCTTTAAGAAGCTGTAAAGCTGATTGAAGTCGGAGGGAAGACCCTCTGTCTGTTCGCTTGTAGTACCGCCGTTCTGAGTGTTCGGAGGAGCTTCGGCATTACCGTTTGTATCGGCAGCGTTATTCTTCGGCTGTTCGTCCATTACGAATGGGTTTATATAGCTTCCGCTTGACGTAAAGGATTGATATATGTACTGCCATTTCGTTTCGTCTACCGATGATGCAGAGTACAGCAATACGAAAAAGCACAACAGAAGCGTAACCATATCAGCATAGGTATCAAGCCAGTTACCCTTTTCTTCGCCGCTTTCGGCTCTTCTTTTCGCCATTTTTCTCCACCGCCTTTCTTCTGACGCTTAACCAATATATTGTATCACATTTCAGCGATTATTTCAATACTAAATTCCTTTTGCTTCAGCCGTATTTCCCGTCCTGTCGGAAACAGGCGGATATTGTTACTTGCTGCCCTTCTTCTTTATATCAGTCTGTGCAAGCATAAATTCGAGTTTTTCCTGAATAAGTCTGGGGTTTGAGCCTGCCGCAATCGACAGCACGCCTTCCTCTATTATCTGCATACAAAGAAGCTCCTGCTCGTGACTGTTCTTCAGCGATGATGCGATCGGCGCAAACAATACGTTTGAGAACAGCGAGCCGTAGAAGGTCGTGATAAGCGCAACCGCCATACCGCTTGACAGGTTGCTTGAGTCTGCACCCATACCCTTAAGCATATTTACAAGGCCGACAAGAGTACCCAACATTCCGAATGCGGGGAATACAGACATACCTTTTTCAAAGAAAAGTCTGCCTCTTTCGTGACGCTCACACATAAAGTCTATTGCGTCGTCAAGCATACTTTTTACTTTATCAAGGTCGTTTGCGTCTACTATCAGCATAAGGCTTTCCTTGAGGAACGGATCCTCACACTTGTTCGCACTGTCTTCAAGCGAGATAAGACCTTTTGTTCTGGCAATCTTTGCAAATTCAACTATCTGTTCTATGTAGCTTTGCGGATTGAATTTTTTAGGGAACAATGCCAGCTTCAGATATTTCGGCAGATTTTTAAGGTATGAGATCGGGAACGAGGCGAAAAGACAGCCTATAGTACCTCCGACTGTGATAGCAAGCGAAGGTACATCTATGAACCAGTCAAGCTGACCGCCGTTAAATATACCGAATGTAACCAGACTGAATGATACCACCCAGCCTATGATGATCGTAATATTCAAAACAATTTCCTCCTGTAAGGGTTTATATAGCACAGCCAACGGCTGTAATATTCACAATTTATATGCTTCTCTCGGGACGCTGACGTCTTACAGACAGCCTGTACTCCTTGATGAGAGAAAGTATCTCGTTCATCGACTGCTCAACTATGTATGAATGTCCCGTACTCGTGGTAATTACCGTGTCGGGATTTTCCGTTACTATTTCGATAAGATCGGGATTAAGCATAAACTTTTCCCCGTTGAGCTTTGTAAGTATTATCATATATTTCCTTCCTTTGCGGTATTGTCCGCACTGTAATTGATTCCGTCTGTATGAATATGCAGATACAGCCGTTTATCATAACCGTTCAGGCATAATATAACGGGCATTCCGGCGGAGCTGACGCTCCGCCTGCCCTTATAAACTTGAATTTATATCGCAGAAACCTGCAATTTCCGCCAAACTCTTGGCTTTTGATGAACGCTCTGTTAGCTTTGCAATGAAGTCAAAGTCGTAATTTACATCAACAACGGAACCCCGCCGTTTCGCTATCCGTCGCCAAATCGCAACATTTTCAAAGGCGAAATTACCACGGCACATTGCCGCCCCGCCGGTAACGAAAGTTACGCCGCTGTCAAACCTTTAGAACGGCGGAATTGCCTGCGGCGGCACGCCGCCGTTAGCGCTTGAGGTTTACTATTTCTTCGAGCATCGTGTCCGAAGTGGTGATGATTCTTGAGTTTGCCTGGAAGCCTCTCTGTGTGATGATCATATCGGAGAATTCCTGCGACAAGTCAACGTTAGACATTTCGAGCGCACCCGATACTACAGAAGCAGAACCGTTTTCGCCTGCAATGTTTACCTGAGGCTGACCCGATGAAAGAGTTTCTCTCCAGTAGGAGCTTCCCACCTGCTCAAGACCGTTGGGGTTATCAAATGTAACAATATCAATTCTGCCGAGCATTATGATACCGTGTACGCTGTGTACACCGTAAATAGTGCCGTCCTCGTTGATATATACGCTGTCAAGATCCTTTACCGTCTGCGTAGCCGCAACACGTCCGTCTGTCATCTTGATATTGCCCAGAAGCTGGACCATATCAGAGAAGAAGTTGTTCGAGCCGCCTGCAAGACCTACCTTGCCGTCTGTGGCAAGAAGCGTTTCAAGTGCGCCGTTTGCAGCGTCCCAGTCCGTACTTGTAACCTTAAGCTGATACTTTTCGTTACTGCCTGCCGCCTTGTCTACAGCCGCCTGTATGTCGGCTACCGTAGCACCGGGGCAAACGCTTATCGTAAGACCGTTGTCCGACCACTTTGCCGTTGTGTCTGCGGCATTCTTTGAATATCTTAAGTTTATCGTGTAGTTGTTTGCGTATTCTCCTGCGTTTACTGTCGTAAATGTAAGAGAAGCCTTTGTTGTTCCGTCGTCCAGCTTCATTGTGTTTGTAGCTGTCGTTGCAGGAATATCTGCCGCAGGAGGCACCGTATCAAGCTCAAAGTGGAGCGGAAGTACGCCCTCAATGCTTACACCGCCGTTTTCACAAGCACGGGTCACAGCGTCCTCAAGATCGTTGAGGTTTGTATAATCATTCTTTTCGTTAAGCTGTACAACGAGCTTGTTTCCGCTCATATAAGCGTAATCGCTCTCACCTACGGTAAATCCTACCGATATGTTGCCGTCAGGTGTCGCTGTATCTGCCGATACTGTAAGCGGATATGTACCGCCCTTGTATGTAATTGTCTTTGAGTAGCTGGCTTCGTTGTCGAGAACTTCGGGAACTACGAATGTAATTCTGTTTGAAGATGCGTCAACGCCTGTTGCGTCACCGCTTACGCCGAGTACCATATTACCGTTTGAGTCTACGAGGTTTCCTGCGTTATCAACGTTGAAAACGCCTGCTCTTGAGTAGAAGATGTTGCCGGCTTCGTCCATTACCTGGAAAAATCCGTCGCCCGATAAAGCACAGTCATAAACGCTGTCAGAATATGTGAAGCCCGACTGTCCCATTACCTGTCCGATAGCGCCCAGCTTAGTGCCGTAACCTACCTGAGAGGGATTTACACCACCCTGGAGGTTAGAACCTGCCGAGCCGTTCTTCTTAGTCTGGTAATATACCTCCTGGAAGGTAGTTACACTTGTCTTGAAGCCTGTAGTGTTGACGTTTGCAATGTTGTTACCTATAACGTCCATCTTCTGCTGATGTGTCTTTAATCCTGACACGCCCGAGAATAAAGATCTAACCATGATCTGTTCCTTTCTCCATCGTGCCGACCGTTCTTACCCGTCTGTCATTCGGGGTAAGGAATACTTCCTTTCGGTCCGGTATTACATAATTACGGTCGAGTCGATGTTCGTAAAAATATTTCCTTTTAAATCTTCCTGTGACATAGTTGTGATTACCGTGCGGTTTTTCACACTTACCACAAAAGCAGTCCTGTCTACGAGTACCAGTGTTTCGTTACTGCCCTTTTCTGCGGCTATCTCAATGCCGTCATTAAGTCTTTGCAGCATATCCGAGTCAAGTATCTCGATATTTCTGCTTTCTATACGCTTCATTGCGTGTTTCGAAAAGCCTACCGCCGAGTTTCTCGCATCAAGCTCGCTTTGCAGAGCCTGCGCAAATGTTCCTCCCGACTGTTGTGCGGCCTTTTCAGCATTCCCTGCTTTTGCGGTGTTAACGTTGCCTGTCGAAATCTGCAGATTCCGCAGCTTGAGTTCATTTATCAACATAACACTGCCGCCTTTTTATTTACTTGTTGCCCTCGGCACTGCCTGCCGGAGCTTCCGTGTTCTTGTCAGCCGTACTTCCCGTACCTTCGCTGACGTGTACTATCTCGTCAATAGAGTAGAGATAATTGTCTATCACTATCTTTGCGTCGCCGTCCTGCATTTCTGCCGACTCGACCTTGCCCTTTGCATAGTAGAATTTGCCGTCGTCACCGAGTACCTTTACCGTTACTTCCTTGCCCACATATCCCAGTGCCTCGGTCATCGTATGTAACGTACCCTTGCTTACCGTATCGCTTATCGCCTTTACCGCCGATAAATCATACTGCTTGCCGTCAACTACTACCTTAACATCGCTTCCGCTGATGTTTACTCCGGTGCATACGCCCGATAAAAGCGTTCCGTCGTCGCTCTGCGCATTCATTGTAAGCGTCTTGCCTACAAGACCTGCCGCATAGTTTGACATACTGTACTTCAGATTGTCCTGCTGTGCCTGTAATGCCGTGAACTGTGCCATCTGCGACACGAACTCGGTATTTGACGTAGGCTCAAGCGGATCCTGATTGCTCATTTCCGCCATAAGCAGACTGAAGAACGTATCTGTGCTTATCGTATCGTTCTTGCCCGAATTCTTGAAAAGGTCCTTATACTTTTCGTGATTTGACTGTACACTCTGAAGACTTGAAATGTCTGCCATCTGTTATCCTTTCATGTCAGTCCGACCGATAAAAAATCAGTCCATCGTCTGAATCTCCCCCAACAGCTCTTCAAAGTCATCCGTGTCATTCTTCTGCTGACTGTGCGACTGCTGTCTGTAAGGGTTCTTACTGCTGCCGTCAAAATCTCTCTGGAAAAGTTCCGCCTGCGAGGTTTCCACCTTGTACGAGGTAAGCTCCACATCGTCATTCTTCAGCGCATACGCAAGCTGCTGTGACCTTGCCTGTAAAAGCTCCTTCGCCGCCTGAGTTTCCGTCAGTATCTCAACTGTGAGCTTTCCGCCCTCATTTGCCATACGAACCGTGATTTTGCCCAACGTTTCGGGTGTAAGCACAACCGTAAGCGTGCTTTTGCCGTTTGCCTTAGGTGCGTGTTCGCTCACAAACTCAGCCATATCGCTTATCGGTACTCTTATCGTGCGGATTTCCTGCCCGTTTTCGTCATAACGGCTTTCTGTTCTTGCAAATACATCACTGCCTTTTGCAAGCATATCGCTTACCGCATTCTTGTCGGTAACCTTCTGCTCGGTTTCAAGGTCGCTGTCAGATCTTGTGACCTCGTTTCCTTTGGCTATCGCCCTCAGCTCATCGCTCTTGCTTTCGATGTTCCTCTTGGCAAATGCCATTCTCGGAGCATTGTCCTCCTGCGTCTGTATATCCTGCTTTACGCTGTTGTCGCCGTATTTTTCGTATGACGTTACCGTAAATTCAGCCTTTACAGCCTCAGGACTATCCGCTTTTATACCGGATGTTTCCTGCCTGCCTGTTTTTCCGATAAAGCCCATCTTATCGACAAAATCGGTCTTTTCGGTAAAAGTCGTATCCGCCTCAGAACGTATATCATCCGCATCTGAAGACTTTCCCGCATTTCCGACAGCCACGCTTGCAAAAGCGTCTGACTTGTCAGCTGTTACAGTCACAGCATTTTCATCGGCAATGCTGTCTGAAGCAATTTCCGCTTTGACGTTCGTCTGTTTTACAGTATCCGCAGAGTCACCGTTATTCATCTGAATTTCACTTGCAAAATCATTTACGGCGGAAATCTCTCCGTTTTGTAAACCGAGAGCCGTATTAACGTCATTCCCGTCTGAAAGTCCGCTGAAAGCACCTTCTTCGGATAACACATCGCCTATCGGACTGCTGACCTCAAGACCGTTCATGATCTGCATAAGTTCGCTGTTGTCCGTCTGAATTGCATCGGCATAAAACTGCATCGTACCGCCTTGCAGATATCCTGCAAGCTCGGCTGTTTTAAGCAGTTCCTTCAGTTCTTTTGCATTCTGCTCAAGCTCGTTCAGCCCGCTTAATATCTCGCCGTTCATAACAGCCTTATTATCGGCATTCATTCGCACAGCCGAGTTCATATTGCACTGCTGACCGCTTGTTACCATAGCACCGAGCGTATCGGAGAAACCTCCGGCAGTACCGCTTGCTGAGCCGTTTTGTACGCTACCTGCCGAGATTGTGGCGGCATTGCCTGCAAACGTTGTAACAACGGCAGGCAATACTGCTGTCCCATTCATCATATCTCACCCCCTTTCAGCGCTATTCATTGTCAAAAACAATATATGCTTTTTAACAACTTTTATATATTTAACGTGTTTGAACCGTTAAAATTTATGAAAATTGCACAGCTTTCCACCTTGTATTGTAACACATTTCGAACTATATGTCAACAATTTACGGTGTATTACCTCCGTTTGAAGAGCCGTTTGTCACAAATTCCTCTATGATCTGCTCCTGCTCCTTCTGCGAGGCGTATCTGTACTCCTCAAGCTGTTTTTCCTCCAGCTTTTCAAGCTTAGAAACCTCTTTTGTAGCGTCAATTACTTTCTGAAGCTGATTTTCGATTTCCTCACGCTTATGCGCCATAAGCCCCTTTATGCGATATATGTCCTGTTGCAAAGAGGAAACATATTTCTTGTGCAGCGATAATCTCATAGCGGTAGTGCTGCCTCGTACAAGTTCGTTCAGATTGTCTATGCTCTGTTCGTACTCAGCCACCTTTGCGTCAAGCTCGCTTTGCATTTCCGCAAGCTCCGCCCTTAGTCTGCCGAGTATTGATTTCTCGCTGTCAAGCACCTGATCGTTGTACTTTTTCAGCGATTGCAATGTAAAATTAAACTTCTTCATATCGCATTAATATCAGGAAACCGCCGCCTTTAACAGCTTTATGGTATCCTCCATCGAGAACGATTCATACATTCCCTGCATCAGAAAATCGTTTATCTTGTCTATCTTCTTTATAGCCTCGTCAAGAGCCGGGTTTGTACCCTTCTTGTACGCTCCTATCGAGATAAGGTCTGCGTTGTTGTTGTAAAGCGCAAGCAGATTTCTCAGCTTTCCTGCCGCTTTATTATGCTCCGGGTCTGCAATTGCCGACATAAGACGTGAGATGCTCGGCAGTATGTCAATTGCAGGATAATGGTTCTGCGCCGCTATCTTACGGCTCAGCACTATATGTCCGTCAATTATACCTCTTACGGTATCCGATATAGGCTCGTTTGTATCGTCACCCTCAACAAGCACAGCATAAATTCCCGTTATACTGCCCTTTTCGAAGTTTCCCGCCCTTTCGAGCAGCTTCGGCATTGCGGCGTATATTGACGGGGTATAGCCTCTTGCAACGGGAGGTTCGCCTGTCGAAAGACCTATCTCACGCTGTGCCATAGCAAAACGTGTAAGATTATCCATCATCAGCAGAACGTCCTTGCCCTGAGAGCAGAAATATTCTGCAATAGCCGTAGCCGTCATAGGACATTTATTTCTCATCATCGCAGGCTGATCCGATGTTGCGACAACAACGACCGACCTTGCCATACCTTCTTCTCCGAGGTCGTTTTCTATAAATTCTCTTACCTCTCTGCCACGCTCGCCTACAAGCGCTATAACGTTGAGATCGGCCTTTACCTTTCGTGCGATCATACCCATAAGCGTTGACTTGCCTACGCCTGAGCCTGCAAAGATACCCATTCTCTGCCCCTTGCCCATTGTGAGAAGTCCGTCGATCGCCTTTACGCCAAGCTCTATAGGCTCATGTATCTTCGGTCTGGTGAGCGGATTTACAGGAATGCCTGCTATAGGCACGGTGTCTGTATATTCGATCGGCTCTCCGTCGTCAAGCGGATTTCCCAGTGCGTCGATTATTCTTCCTATCAGCTTGTCGCCGGCTCTTACATTCAGCTTGTCGCCGGTGTTGTCAACTATACTGCCGGGACCTATGCCCTCAAGGTCGGTATACGGCATAAGCAGTACCTTATGCTCGTTGAATCCCACCACTTCGGCAGGGATATGCGACTTCATATCCTTTGTGTAGATACGGCACACATCGCCTATACTGCACAGCGGTCCGCTCGCCTCGATCGTCATTCCGACTATCTTTTCAATTTTACCCAGATACTTATATGTATCGGTAGTTCTGAGTTCTGTCAGAAATCCGCCGAGATCCATGTTAAAGTCCTTTCAAATAAGGGGGTTAATCGCTTTGTTCTTCGCCGCCGTCATTGTCGGTTTCAGCCTTTGCCGCAGTTTCCTCCTGCTTATCGGCCTTTTTCCTTGACGGCGCTCTGCGGTACTTTCCTCTGCCCAGCTCCTCTATCATCTTGAGTTGTGTCTGTATTCCGGCATCGGTAATTTCACTGCCGTTGTCAATTATAACAGTACCGCTCGGTGCGTCCTTAAGCACCTCGACCTCCACGTTCTTTACATTTGTGAACAGCTTTTTGAAATAGTCGGTATCCGCCGCCATCTCTTCGCTGACATCGGTCTTTGATAAGGTCAGCTTTACATATTCACTGCCACGGAAGCTCTTTCCCGCTTCCTTTATCGTTTTCTTGACGACCGCCTTGTCCTTCTGACCGAGAGAATTCAGCGTTATGCGGTTTACTATCTCCATTACCGTGTCGAATATCTCGACCTCGTAGCTGTCAAAAAGTTCCGCCCTGTCGCTTACCATCTGCTCGCTGAGCATTTTAATCTCCGAAAGCATATCACGGCATTTGTCAAGTCCTGCGGCATATCCGTCCTCGTGACCCTTTGCAAAGCCGTCCGACCTGCTTTTTTCAAAGATTGCCTCAGCCTGTGCCTTTGCTTGTGCGGCATAATCCTGCGCCTGCTGTTCGGTTTCGCTGAGTATTTTCTGTGCTTTTTCACGGGCGTCGGCAAGTGCCTTTTCACCCTGCTCACGATAATAGCTTGTTATCTTCTCTTTTTCCTGCTCAAGTTCCTGCCTGTGCTTTGCCGATGCTTCATCGGCGACCGCCGTATTTTCTGCGGTGTCGGCCGTCACTGTTTCCTGCAAGGGAGCTTGCGGTGCGACAGGCTTTACTTTTATTGAGTTGTCGATAACAACTGTATCTGTTGTAGGCTGTACGGGATAATAACCGCCCCGACCCGCCTTGAATACGCCTGCCAAAATATATTCCTCGCTTTCGTATTATGCGATGATTTCGTCTTCCTTGCCGCCCTTTGAGATAACGAGAGTACCCTCGTCCTCAAGTCTGCGTATGATGGATACGATTCTCTGCTGAGCCTCCTCAACATCACGCATACGGACATTGTGAAGATACTCAACGTCTGTCTGTACACTTTCACGCATACGGGTAGACATATTTGCATAGATGCACTCTGCGACCTCGGGAGTAGAGCCCTTGATAGCAACCGCAAGATCCTTTGAGTCGACCTCCGGTATAAACGCCTGTATAGCCATATTGTCGAGAGTTACTATATCCTCGAATACGAACATCTTTGAGCGTATATCGTCTGCCAGCTTCGGATCTCTCAGCGTCAGTTCGTCGAATATGTATTTTTCTGTTGCACGGTCTACGTTGTTCATGACCTCCGCAACATAGTCTATACCTCCGACCTCTGTGGTGTCGGCGGTAACAAGATTGTCAAACTTCTTTTCAAGCGTGCGCTCTATAGACTTTACGACATCGGGCGATGCCCTGTCCATCTTAGCCATACGCTCGACTACATCTATCCTTGTTTTCTTGGGCAGTTCGCTTAAAATCGCCGATGCCTGATCGCTCCTTGCGTAAGAAAGTATCAGTGCTATTGTCTGCGGATGCTCGTTTTGTACCATTGCAAGCAGGTTTTTATAGTCTGCCTTGCGGACAAATGCAAACGCTTTTGTCTGGAACTGCTTCGTTATCTTTTCAAACAGCGCCTGTGCCGTCTGCGGACCGAATGCCTTTTCAAGTATGTCACGGGCATACTCCACACCACCCTCGGATATTACCTTCTGGGTAAGGCAAAGCTCATAGAACTCGTTAAGAACGCTGTCCACCACTTCCATAGGGTAGTAGTTCATTCTTGCTATTTCAAGCGTGATCTGCTCTACCTCCTCGTCGGAGAAGTGCTTGAATACCTCGGACGCATTTTCCGTACCGATAGAGCTTATGATTATCGCCGCCTTTTGTGCGCTTGTGAGTGCCTCCATATATACCCTTCCTTTATGCTGTCAATATCATTCGCCGTTTTTCATCATAGAACGTATGAGCTGGGCAACGACATCGGGATTTGTGCGTGAGAAATCCTTGATTTCCTTCTTGAGAACCGCACTCTTTGACTCGTCGTCATAGTCGTCAAGGTGCTGTATGTTGAATTCTTCGTCCGGCTGAGGCTGAGGCTCAAAGCTGAGAGCGGCTGATTCCTGCGCCGCCTGTGCCGCCGCTGCCTGTGCGGCTGCCGCCTTGGCTCTTGCTTTTGCACGTTTCTTCTTCTTTGCGTTGCTTGTAAGGATAGCTACGATAAGCAGTGCAAGCACAAGAAGTCCGAGCAGGAGTATGATATAAACCGTCCAGTCAACGCTTCCGCCTCTGTTTATCGTATTGCCGTTGCCGTTAGTGCCGTTGTTGCCGTTTATAACAAACGGGTAGTTTGCAACCGTAACATTTGCAACGTCTGCGCCGATAGCAAACGCAATTACTTCACGGAGCTGTTCCTTGTCCGCTTCAAGCATATTGATCTGATCTACAGTTACAGCCGCCGTTATTTTATCTACCGAATAGCCGTTCTTTTCAAGCTGTCTTATCTCGGTGTTTACAAGACGCTTTACGGTAATGCTGTTCTGATAGTAATATTGGTTATCGCCGTCGCCCGTGATAGTCGGATAGTTCGGTGAGATGTCGCTGTTGCTTGTTGTGCCTACAACGCCCGACAGCGAGCCTATACCGCCCCAGCCCTCGTTCTTTGTGGAGCTTTCTATCATACCGCCGGATGTACCGTCCTCTGCTACAGACGGCGTGTAGATGGTATATTCCGACTTTGAGTTATCGTAATTGAGTTTTACGTTTACGTTTATCGTGTAGTCCTTGTACAGCTTTTTCAGCGTGTCGTTGAGCTGGCTCTTGAGCAAGCTTTGCATCTGCTCCTGGAAGTTCAGCCTTGACTGATACAGCACGTCCTCCTCAACGGTCGTGTTCTCACCGCTGAGCAGCTTGCCGTCCGAGTCGAGTATTGATATGTTTTCACGCTCAAGACCCGGCAAAGAGTTCAGCACCAGTGCATAGATACCTTCAACCTGATCGCTCGTAAGCTGTGCGCCGTTTTTCAGATCAAGCTTTACGCTGACTCTCGGTTCTTCGCTGTCCGTGGAGATAACATAATTGCTGTTCTCCGGCATAGTGATTATAACATAAGAGTTCTTGACCGCACTTATGGTGTTGATGGCTTTCATAAGATGCGTCTGTAACTGCTGTATCTGAAGTACCTTCTTTTCGGTGTCGGTCGACCATATGCCTATGCCGCTGTTCCATACGTCAAAGTTGAACGTTGACTTGGGGTATCCCTGTATACTAAGCTGCATTCTGACATTATCCGCCTGGTCGCTCGGAACGGAAATACTGCCGTCCGTACCCATTTTTACGTCCGTTATTCCAAGCTCGTTTATTGCCGAAACGACCTGCGAGCTTTCCTCGCTGTCAAGTCCGGTATAAATAGCCGTATATCCCTTCTGATTAAGCACTATCGCAAGCACTATTGCGGCAACTATTACTACCGATACCGCAGTTATTATGAATATCCGCAGATTTTTCGCAAGCGAGCTCCATTTATCTTTGAATCCGCTCCAGAAAGCGGAGAGCTTATCCTTCATCTATATATGTATCCTTCCCTTGAAGTGTAGATCAGTATTGATCAGACGGTCATACGCATTATCTCGTTGTATGCGTCAACAGCCTTGTTCTTGACAGTAACAAGCAGATCCACAGCGGTAGCCGCCTTTTCGAGATTTACCTGTATCTGTGCAAGATCGTCCACATCGCCGAGCATAAGGTCTATCGAATCCTTCTGTACCTGTGCGTCGGTTTCCTTGACGTTCTTTACAAGCGACTCAAAAACATCAAAGAACGTTGCTTCGCCGTCATCTGTGCTTTCGGTCTGCTTTTTCTGACTCATCGTTTCCATAGGGGTGATACTGCTTGTAAGCGGTACTATAAACATTTATATCAGTTCCTTTCGGGTATCGTTAGTTGTTTCCTATGCTGAGTGCTGTCTGCGCCATTGATTTCACAGCGTTCAGCACAGCAAGGTTGGCTTCATACGAACGTGTAGCCGCCATAGCGTCCATTTCCTCTTCCGCCACGTCAACGTTCGGCAGATAGTAATAGCCGTTCTCGTCTGCGTCGGGATGTGTCGGGTCATAGACCGGTGTGAGCGGTGTTTCGTCCTCGACTATCTCGGTAACAAGAACGCCCTTGTTTTTAGTCGCAGAAACAGTATTCGCAGGCACTCCCCCTGCTATTTTTTCTTTCCTCTTTGCTATAGTTTCCTCAAGCACAGAGTTGAAACCCTTGTTTTCACTGAACAGTACGACCTGCCTTCTGTACGGCGTACCGTCCTCCGTTCTGGTGGTTTTTGCGTTCGCAACGTTCTGCGAAATTACATCAAGACGCAGTCTTTCCGCTGCCATGCCCGATGCGGCTATATTAAGCGAACTTAAAAATGCCATGCAAAAAACTCCTTTCTGTATGTCAAAAAAGCGTTGAAATCCGTTTCACTGTATATAATCCATTATTTTAAAGCGTCTGCTTTAAGGCGATAGCCGTTAATTGTGCGGTATTGCCTAAAATTACGTTTTCATTGCCGAACGCAGTCTTGTGAACTCTCCGTTCATCTGGTTCTTGAGAGCCTGATAGTGAAGCTGTACCTTTGCAAGCTCGTTTGACTGCGAATCAACGTCTACGTTGTTGCCGTCCGGCTGAGTGTTGGTCGCAGTGTCCTCGTACACTCTGGTAGCAAGCTCGACCTGCTTTGAGCCTTCCTTCGCCTTACCTCCGACAACGCTTGTGCTTTCCATCCTGTCCTTGAGTACAGCGTAAAAATCAAGATACTTGCAGTTATATCCGGGCGTATCCTGGTTTGCTATATTCTGTGCGATTATCTGCTGCTTCTGCCACAGAACAGACAGACCCTGTTCGGTAATGCGAAAAGCGTTTGTGTTGAAAAGTGCCATATATCCTCCTTTTCAAGCCGGTCCTTCTTTGGAAATGTTCCCCGTGTCATAAACGGTTAATACGATGAACGATTTCCGTATTTTGTATTTCGGTGTAACAAAGTTACAATATGTAGAAAACCACCTTAAGTTATGTTAACATTATATGGTTTTTGGTGCGATTTTAACAAATTTCGAGTTACAGTTCTAACAACTCAATTGTATATTATACAACATTTTTTACCGTTTTGCAAGGCTGGTAGGAAAAATCTGTTGATTTTTGTACGATTCTCTAAAAGCGGTGACTGACAATATGCAACGGCTGTATTTTTTAGTCAGACTGCACAATCGTATAAGCTACCACTTCCTGTCGAATGTGGGAAGCTCGGTAAACGTTCTTTTCCTTGCCTGTCTGTAGACCATTCTTGTTTTCGGTCTTGAAACGGGCTTTGTTTCGGCGGCTTTCTTTTTCTCGCACCTTAGCAGATACCGCTTCTGAGCGAGCGAGCAGTGTCGAAAAATCGTTTTCTGCTTCGTAAAGCACTGCGGAAGCGTCAGCGAGGATATTTCCCTGAAGCCGTTTTCATTAAGCCACCAACTGTCAAATTCAGGCTTGCCTTGCCTTATGTGGTATCCCAGACGGTCAGAGTCACCCTCATAGCATCTGATTTTCCCCGTAAAGACAAGCCTGCCCTTTTTCACAGACAGCTTCATCTCGTCATACGGTATTATATACAGCCTGCGTTGTATCCCGCCCGTGTCCGCCGATATTTTTCCGCCGTACCTGCTGAGAATGGCGGCGGATTTCTGTATCTCAAAGTAAGTGCATCGTTTTATATGTCTTGACCGTGTTTCGCATATAAAGAACAAAAGAAAGGTGAACGCAAGCCACACGGCGACGCATATCGCAGGAACAGCAAGTCCTGCGGCGAGAAACCCCTCCGTCCGCCACATTCTTGTCTGTATTATCAGCGACATAAGGCTCAGAAGTGCCGGGAGCGCAAGCACCGCTCCGACAGCTACGCTTGCTTTCTGGCAGACAGTGCGTGCTTTCGATGTGTCGGCGTGAAAAAAATTCTGCATAGACCCTGCGGAACAACATTCCGCTACCGCACCTCCCTTACGACAAACTTCTGCTTATACTAATTATATTATAGCCGCCTTACAAAAGTCAACGAACTTTTCTTAATTAAATTGTATAAAAACAAGCTGTACTTTTTAAACAATTCGCAGAATTTTTAAAAACCGACTAAAAAACTGCCAATTCTGCTTGATTTATTGTTCAATTTATTGTATACTTAATGATAAATGATAATATAGGCGTGTTGGGTGCGGCTGTAATGCCTTTTCCCCGTGTCTTAAGGAAAGGGGAGTTGTGCTTTTTGAGCTATAAGAAAGAAGACTTTACTTCTTTTGAGATAACCTCGCTTGACGGTGAGCGGCTGATGTACACCGAGAACAACTTCGATTTTCCGATAATGTATGACCTTAACGATAATATTATCGACAATATGCTGATGATAAAGGGACGGAGAATGCCCGAGATCGACACATCTCAGTATGTTTACGTCATCGCCCGTATGCGTGACGGCGACCGCTACAGATACAAGACAAACGTATCCGTATCGACCGACCGCCAGCTTAATGTGATATTAAGACCCGACAAGGCGGAGCTTCTTGAAGAGCGCAGAAGATATTTCAAGATAAAAACGAATGAAAGAGCGTTTATAACGCTCAGAATGCAGGAGGGCGACGACAAGCCCGTTCCGCTTGATCCGCCTGCCGAAATATACATCAAGGATATAAACGTCGGCGGAGTATTTTTCATCTGCACAGACACACGCAGGCATTTTGCCAAGGGCGACAAATTGCTGATGATAATCAATCTGTCCGGCTCACGCCTTGAACTCAATGCGGAGGTGCTGAGAGAACAGGCGATAGATTCGCAGGAAACCGATACAGGCTACGGTTGCCGCTTTATCGGTGTTTCTCATTCGCAGGAAGAAACTATTTCAAGATATATCTACAAGCTGCAGTTTGAAATGCTGCAGAAGGAACGTGAAAAACGTGATATGTTTTGACAGAATTTAACATAAAAATGTGAAACGGTTGATTGATATTGAATTTAAGGGTTTCGGAGGTTTTATAAAATGCAGTCATTAAAGATTAAAACGACTTTACGCATACTCACTACGGCTTTCGCCGTAATACCGATGCTGATAGTCGGCATAGTGGGATATTTCAGTATGACGGGCTTTGCCGCAAATTCGGTAAGCCAGTTTGCAAGAGCGGCAGGTGCGGCTCAGCAGGAGATAATCAATCAGTACATAAACGAGTGTATATCCGATGTTGCTTATCTTTCATTAAGCAGGCCTGCAGGAACGCTTGCACAGAGCGGTCAGGGCGATGACGCAAAGTCAATGCTTTCTCTCATTGCCGAGAATATCGCTGACAGAAACAGCGGCTTCAAGAACCTTGTGATAACCGACTCCTCCGGCAATATCGTTTACGAATATGAGGATATACAGGGCATGAAGGAGAGCTTCTTCGGCTTCGAGGAGCTTGAGGGCTATTCCGAAGGCTCGACAAAGATTTCAAAGATCTATATGAATAACGAGGACTACGAAACAAGCGTGTTCTACGTTGCAAAGAGCATAGATGCTGACGGCCTTAATAATATCGACGGATTCGCCATAGAGATTATAGACCTTTCAAAGATAAGCGAAATACTGTCTAAGTCGTCATACGGCGAAGGCAAGGGCTATCTTTCCGTAACCGACGGCACAGGATGCGTGCTGAATTACGAGGGTACCGCCGTACAGAAGATAGATGATATTTCCGACAGCGGAATAATAGATGTTATGAAGTCCACAACTAAGCCCACATCGGCTGAAAATAACGTTGACTATAACGCAGGCGGCAAGCTCGGCTGCTACAATTATTTCACAGGTGCGTCCACGTCAAACTGGAAGTGGGTAAGCGTTTACCCTGCGAATATGGCAATGTCGCAGATTACAGTTCCGCTCGCAATATCGCTCGGTACTATGGTGGTTCTTGCCGTTATATGCGCACTGCTCGGTATTCTTATCACAAAGTCTATCGTAAACCCGATGAACGAGATGGTAAAGGTTGCCCGTGAGATACAGGAGGGCGACCGTGACAAGCGTCTTGATATAAAGACACACAATGAGTTCAAGGATATTTCCGAGCTGTTCAACAATATGCTCGATGACGTAAGTATGTCTGAGGAGCTTCACAGAACGATTTCTGACATTTCGGACAATATGCTGTTCGAGTGGGATTTCCACAAGGAAACAATGTACGTTTCGGATAACTTCAAGGAGAAGTTCGACATAGACCCGTCAGAAGCTCAGCTTGCAAACGGTAAGTTCCTTGATAAGATAATGACGGAGGACTATGCCGAAGTCTATAAGCGTGATATAAGCACACTGCTCAAGAACAGAACAGGTCACAGCGGCGAGTATCAGATGACCACAAAAAACGGAAGCCTGTTATGGTTCTCTATCCGTGCGCTCTGCGTTACCGACCGTCTTGGCGAACCGCTCCGTGTTATCGGTGTCGTAACCGACATAGACAGCGAAAAGAAGCTTGAGCTTCAGCTTTCCGAGCGTGCAAGCTACGACTTCTTATCACAGCTTTATAACAGAAGCACATTTGAGCGTGAGCTTAAGAGCGAGATTGAGCGTAGCGCACACTCAAAGGTTGCGGTACTCTTTATAGACGTTGACGACTTCAAGTTCATAAACGACCGTTTCGGACATTCCGTAGGTGACGAGGTTATCAAGTATGTTGCCGGCTGTATCAAACAGCGTGTAAAGGGAAGCGGATTCGCTGGACGTTTCGGCGGTGACGAGTTTGTTCTTTGTATCACCGATCCTAAGCAGATTGAGGAGATAGAGAGCCTGTCGCTTGACCTTATTGATGAGCTTTATGAAGGCTATCATTCAGAGCTTGCAAACGTTTCGATAAATGTCAAGGCAAGTATCGGTATAGCGTTCTACCCCGAACATGGCGATGACAGCAACAAGGTAGTTGCCGCCGCTGACGAGGCTATGTACTTCGTAAAGAAGAACGGTAAGGCAAACTACCACATCTATCAGCCCGAAGATTCCGAGATGGAAGATCTTCAGCACACATTGTAATTAAAGTGATCAGAAATATTCATACCCGCTTTTTCAGCGGGTATGATTGCTTTTATCTGTAAATAATTTGAAAAACTAAAATTTAACCCGATAAGGCAAAGAGAGGATACACTGTATGGCAGTTGTTATAGCGATAACAAATCAGAAGGGCGGTGTCGGCAAAACCACGACCTGCTCCGCATTCTGCGGAGGACTAACCGAAAGCGGTAAGAGCGTTCTTGCAATAGACCTCGATCCGCAGGGAAATCTCAGCTTCAGCCTTGGCGCTGACGCAGAAGAAAGCTATACTATGTACGATGTATTCAAGGGAAACTGCACCGTAAAAGAGGCAATACAATGCACGGATAACTGCGATGTTATCCCCGCAAACATACTGTTGTCGGGCTGTGAGCTTGAGCTTACAGGTGTTGGCAGAGAGTACCTTCTCAGAGAGGCACTGTCGGACGTTATGGACGATTACGATTACATAATGATAGACACCCCTCCTGCGCTTTCAATCCTCACGATAAACGCATATACAGCGGCGGACAAGCTGATTATTCCGATGATAGCCGAGATACTCAGCCTGCAGGGAATAGCACAGCTTAAAGAAACGATTTTCGCCGTAAAGAAATATTACAACAAGGATCTGGAGATTACAGGCATATTGCTTAATAAATATAATCCCCGACTTGTGCTTACAAAAGAAGTTGAGGAGCTTGCCGGAATGATAGCCGAACAGCTTGGCACCAAGATACTCAGTTCAAGGATAAGCACAAACGTTTCCCTTGCGGAAGCCCCTGCACACGGCATTTCAATAATGGAATATGCCCCACGCTCCAAGGCGACCGCAGAATACCGCAGTCTTATCAACGAAGTGACCGGTGTACCGATGAAAAAATCGCAGAGAAAGGACAGCAAACGACCTGTCCGCAGACCGTCAAAGAAACAGTAATTTACGAAAGGAGCGCCTCCTGTGGCAGAAGAATATAAATCAAGCAAGACAAGACAGGTAATGAATCTTATAAACGCAAAACCATCAGGTGTCAATCCGTTCTTACCGCCTGCCGAGCAGGAAAGAGAGAAAAGATCGCTTGCCGAAGGCACCGTAGAGGACAAACTGCGTAACTATACACAGTCAAAGCGAGGCACATCCGCTCCTAAATCTCACACAAAGCATAACCCGATGCTCCATATCCCCGAGGACGATGAGCCACAGCAGACGGTTAAAAGCGTAACACGTCACACAGGACAGATAACGATAGACATAAACCGCATAATCATTGACGAGATACTTGACGATGCGTTAAGACGCTTCAACACCTGCCATTGTGAAAAATGCAAGCGGATAATATCCGAAAAGGTGCTTGACCTTGTTCCCGTAAAAATAGTAACGGTAACGCAGGATGAGGAGCGTTCGGTAGTAGACGGCTATTGCAGCTATGCACGAAAGGATATATACTCTGCAATCGTTAAGGTTGTTCTTGAAAACAAACGCAGACCCTTCCACAACGAACGGGTGTGACCCGCTTCAAATTCCGACCTTTTTAAAGGTTGGTGCGTTATTGAGGTTAGTAAAACGGTCGGGAATAAACAAAGCAATGATTAGCAGACAAGCTGTAGGCTGTGACCCGCATCAAATTCCGACCTTTTTAAAGGTTGGTGCATTATTGAGGTTAGTAAAACGGTCGGGAATAAACAAAGCAATGATTGCCAGATAATATGCGGCTGTGAGCCGCTACAAATTACGACCTTTTTAAAGGTTGGTGCGTTATTGAGGTTAGCAAAACGGTCGGGAATAAACAAAGCAATGATTGAAGATAAGCTGTCGGGCGGCAATGTGCCGCATCAAATTCGCCGTTCTATTTGATTGAGCTTTGCCTGACTTTCGTTACCGGCGGTAATAAACGTTAAAAAGAGAAACCAAAAGTTTCGGTTAGTCCTTTTCAAAATAACCGCCGCTCTCATTTCACCGTTGCGCTGCTTGAGTTTTTGCAGTATTATGAAATATATCGCCAACACCGCTTAAAACAATTTCTATACTGATAAGGTATTAATGTTTTCGTGAGTATATCGGCACAACTGCACTGACATTTACCTTTCAAAAAACGCCACTAACCTGAGATATATGTACTAACCTGCGGACGTGTAGCGTTAAGCGTCCCTGCTACGCATAGTTTTGAAATACGACCATTTGCGCCAAAGCACTATCACACTTGCCTCCCTTGTCAAAGGGAGGTGGATTGACGGCAAGGCACAAACTGTTGCTTTATTGCGTTTGCTTGCAGTATATCCGCCTTTTTATACTACAAGCTTTTCTGCCGTCAAGACGGAGGGATTGTCACGCCAACCCTCGCCTGTATCAACCCTTCCAAAACCGCACTATCCCTCGAAAAGCACTATATCCATGCCTCCCCTCGAAAAAGGGTGAGGTTCTGTTGATCGGTCAAGCCGAGCCAACTATGGTGGAGATTGTAGTTGCTTAGAAGTTGTTTTCCTAATTGCTTTGGCTCTTTCCCTCGTACATAGTAGCAACGTAACAGAATAGCGAACCCGAGAAGTGCTGTCCGACAAAAAGAACTATCGGCAGTTTGCCACGATAGATAAATGTTAAAAGGAAATAATAGAAGCACATCAAATATAATGCTTTTTCTACAAACTGAAAGCCACAGCTTTTGCTGTGGCTTCAGTTATATACCACGAAATTCAAAACCGATAATGCAGAATAAAACAAAAGCCCCTCCGCCATAAGCGGAGGGGCTGTATGCTCTTTAATTAAAGCATCTCATCACTTAAAAGCGATTACTTGCTTCTCTTCTTAAGAACGATACCTGTTGTAGCAACTGCTGCTGCTGCGAGAGCTGCAGGGATAACTGCTACTGCCGCACCTGTAGGAGGGTTAACGGGCTCGCCTGAGCAATCACCGGGGTTAACAGGATCTGATTTGCCGGGCTCAGTAGGCTCAGTTGTTTCGCCGGGCACTACTGTGATTTCTTCGTTGATCTTAACCTGATCGATAGCGATTGTGGGGATAGCGTCGCCTTCAGCAGCCTTGAGGTCTGTGCAAACTGCGATGAATTCCATACCGTCGATAACCTTATCAAGGTCGATTGTTACAACATAAGTACCATTGCCTGTTACTTCAACGGGAGTGCACTTAGCGTTTGCATTGCCTGTGTTACCTTCGCCCCAGAACTGGCATTCCCACTTGGAGTCAGCCATAGAGATCCAAGCCTTGAAGGGAGTTGTGAAGTCAGTTACTGTGAACTTAACAGAAATCTTGTTAGCACCGGCAAAAGCAGCCTTATCAGCGATTACGGTTGCGTCGTCGCCGGTCCATGCATTGATGATGTTTGTACGAACAAGACCTGAATCGATAACTGTCTTACCTGAGTTAGCAATTGTAACGTCAGCGGGAGCTGCAGGCTCAGCGGGAGCTTCTGTCTCACCGGGCTCAACAGGATCAGCGGGTTCTGTACTCTTAAGGTTAACCTTCCAGTTGATTGTGTAATCAACGCCGTCGCCCTTGCTTAACATTACGCTGAAAGCGGGGTTAACTGTGTTGCCTTCGATTTCCTGCGGAGCGAGAACTGCATCCGAAACTGTATAAGTGTCAGCAGCAGTCGCATCCTGCTTCCATGTGCTACCTGTCTTTTCATCAGTTACTTTTGTTGAGTTGTAACCGAGGAAGAAAGTAGTGTCGCTTGTGAATGTGATTGATTCGACATCTTCGGGCTTGTTGCCTTCCAGAATATCTTCAATCTTTAAGTCCTTCTGTGTCCACCATGCTGTATCACTGAATGTGATAGAACCGGCAAAAGCACTTACTGCAAGTGAAGAAACTGCGATTGCAGCAGCTGCAATACTTGCTAAAGTTTTTGTAAACTTCATTGGTTTTGTCCTCCATAAAATATTTTTTAGCTTTTAAGCTATTTTTAATCATACTATATCGCAGTTTTTTTTACAAGTGGCATTTTGCACAAAAAAACTTTTTCGTTTTGGTGAAACAATATAAACATTAATGTGATTTTGTGCCTTTACAGCATTAAATCTGAAAATATTCCAACTTATATGATAAAAACCCCTCCGCCATAAGCGGAGGGGTCGTATGCTCTTTAATTCAAAGCGTTAAACCTTTTAAAAGCAATTACTTGCTTCTCTTCTTAAGAACGATACCTGTTGTAGCAACTGCTGCTGCTGCGAGAACTGCTGGGATAACTGCTACTGCAACACCTGTAGGAGGGTTAACGGGCTCGCCTGAGCAATCGCCGGGGTTAACATCGTCTGAGTTACCGGGCTCAGCGGGATCCTCTGTTTCACCGGGCTCAACGGGAGCATTTGATTCGCCGGGGTTAACGTTAGCTACAGGATATGTAGCGAGTAAATCGCCATTCTTGTTGTAGAAGTCAACCTTGTCAACTGTTAATGTAGCAGCTGAACCGTCGTCCTGAGCGTTCATCCACCATACTTCAACCTTGAAGTAGCCGGTTTCTTTACCGTCTTCATCAAGACCTGACTTGAGACCGCCGATGCCGTCCCAAACCCATTCATTTGTGCCTGCTGCTGAGTTTTCAACCTGTGCAGATGCTGCCCAACCGTCAGCTGCAACTGTGTTTGCACCAAGAGCGCCGTTAGCGTAAGCCTGGCTAGTGATTGTAGCTACTGCCTTATCAACGTCGCCTGCCCATGTGTAAACACTCTCGTCGAAGGGGAGCTCCCATAAATTAACCTGACCGGCATCACTAGGCTTACCGCTTTCTGCAACAGTCATAGATACTAATGCGTCTGCTGCGAAAGCACTTACTGCAAGTGCAGAAACCGCAACTGTAGCTGCAGCAACGCTTGCTAAAACCTTAGAAAATTTCATGAATTTATCCTCCATATAATTTTTAGCTTATCTAAGCTAAAATAAATAATACTACATATTCTTTTACTTTACAATTAGCAAAATAGACAAAATTTTATGATGATTTTGTCTATTTCTCTATATTTTGCTATTGTCGCTTTTTGCCGCAGAAGCACAGCTTGTTAAAAACGATACGCAAAACCTATGATTTATGTATCCGTAGCGAGCTGCCAATGAACAGCATATCTCTCTATAAATATGTTCCCCTTGACTAATCGCCCCGTTTAATGTACAATATAATAGAGCAAATATGCCGACAGCACGCACTTCGTGCTATATATTCTGCTTTCCGGCAGTCAAAAATCAATATATGGTTATACTGCACAAAAAACATTCGTATTTTTTTACTTATCCGATACACAGAATTTTCATTTCGAGTGAAACTTTTTCTGAAATTCAGCCTACTACAAAGTAGGTGACAAAGTGAGGTGAGCCGATGGGCGCAGAGATTCACGGAGGTCACGAGAATATCGAAGAATATTTCAACCGTGTCTACAACGAAACCTGCAGATCCGTTTCCCGTTTTGTAGTCAGCAAATGCGGAAACAGAGAAGATGCGGAAGATATTATTCAGAACGTCTATACACGTTTCTTCAAGCGCATAAGCGAAAAAGGACACGAGGACATCGAAAGCCCGGAGGCTTTCCTTATAAATATAGCAAAGTTTGAATGCCGCACCTATTTTTCGGGTAGGAAGAAGGACGAAAAGGTTTCCTCCTTTTCCGACTATACCGAAGAAGAAATGGTCGCTATCGAGCGGGAGATGTCCAAGCCTCAGCAACGGCTTGAGGACGTTATCAGCAACAAGATCGTTGCGAAACAGATTTTCGATGACATAATGAAGACCGATGAACTGACAGGTCAGATATTCTATCTTCATTTTGCGTGTGATATGAAGCTGGAGGACGTAGCGAAGGCGCTTGATGTCAAGCTGTCTACCGTTAAAAACAAACTCTATCGCACAATAGAAAAACAAAAGAAAAAATTCAAATTATAACGACTTACGGAAGGGGGCTTTCAGATGAATACAAACGAGTTTTACAAAGAGCTGATGAGCGAGTATTCGTTTGATTACGAGAAGATAAGAAAAGCCGCTATGGGTAAGTCTGTACAGGCTAAAAAGAGCAGGCTGAAAACGGTTTGGCTTTCTGTGGCAGGTGCCGCAGCCGCCGTAGCTATCACATTTTCAAGCGTCGCCCTGCTGAATTCCGGCAGTCCTGTTGTTGTTTCACCGACAACCTCGATAAGTGCGGAAGACCGTTTCAGAATGGCTATGGAGGCATACAGCAAGGCGGAAGAGAACACCGAAGATGTTTTCCTTTACGTTACCTTCAGAAATACAGTAACGCCCGAAGAAATGCAGAGCATTTTAGCTAAGGCAGACAGCAAGGGCAACATCCGTGTTACAGAGGTTTATCTTTCCGATAACACAAAGGTAAAGGGTAGCGAGGCTATCGCCGCATTGTTCGAGGAGAACGCTAAGGATATTACGGCAGTAAAGGTATATTGCCCCGGCAACTTCCTGATAAAGCTGACAGCGCTTGACGGCGTTTACCTTGTCGAAACAGAAGATTCCTTCTCAAAAGATGATTTTTCTGCGATAGATACAAGCAGCGAGTACGATTACTACCCCGACTACAGCACAACCGAGCCGGTCACACCGCCCGACGCTGTTCCCGGAGATACGACTAACGTAGCCGAGTAAAAACTTTTCCCTATATATTATAATAGTATACCGCCTGTAAGACTTAACGGTTTTACAGGCGGTTTTTTTGCATTTTGCAAACGCCGTGTAATCGTTTTAACAAAATTTGCGGATAAGCCTGTTTGGCTATTGACTTTTTCCGTGAAAACCATTACAATATGATTGACACAATAAAAAACGGCTGTCCGCATATCAAAAAAACGGGCAGTCAGAAAAGAAAGGTACCTATGAAGAAAAGAATGCTCGCCGCAATTTTAAGCGGCATAATGGTGATAACGGGAATTTCCGCTTGCTCGGGAAATGCCGCAACATCATCTGAAAACAGCTCGGCTTCAACAACAACAGCTACTACAACAACTAACACAACGAAAGCCGAAACAACAGCGGCAACCACCACAACAAAGGCGGAAACGACAACCACGACCGTCGCAACCACTACAACCACAACGACCGCAACACAGAATCCGGAACCTGCACCTGCCGAAACAAAAGGTGACTCTGTTCAGTTCTCGCAGAACTTAATGCCCGGCTGGAACCTCGGTAATCAGCTTGAGTCAAACTCCGACGGAACACCGAGTGAAACAGCGTGGGGCAACCCCGTAATTACCGAAAATCTCATCAAGCAGGTAAAGGCACAGGGCTTCAAGTCTATCCGTATTCCCGTATCATATCTTTCGAAGATAGGCGCAGGTCCTAATTACACTATCGACTCAAAGTGGCTCGACAGAGTGCAGGAAGTAGTCGATATGTGCATTAATAACGGACTTTATGCTATAATCAACATTCACGGCGACGGCTACTACAGCGTAAAAGGCGGCTGGCTTCTCTGCGGCGAATCCGCTTCCGAGCAGAAGACTATAAAAGCAAAGTACGAAAAGGTCTGGGAGCAGATTGCAAAACGCTTCAAGAACTATGACGATCACCTCGTGTTCGAGTCAATGAACGAAGAGTACGACGGAACATACAACAACCCCAATCCCGAATACTACAACAACATCAACGCATACAACCAGATTTTCGTTGATACGGTAAGAAAAGCAGGCGGCAAGAACAACAACCGTTATCTGCTTATCCCCGGCTGGAACACAGATATAAACTTCACAACAGGCGACTGTGATACATATACGATGGAAGCAAAGTTCGTTATCCCGAATGACAGCAGGATAATGATTTCCGTCCACTACTACACCCCGTGGGAATTCTGCGGAGAAGAAGGCTATGATACCTTCTATAAATGGGGCGACTCGGTCAAGAAATTTGTAAAGCGCAGACAGAGTGAAACGCTCGTAAACAGACAGTTCGATAAGCTCTACAACGCATTTATCAAGAACGGTTACGGCGTTGTAATAGGCGAGTACGGCTCAATTGACAGAACGCACAAGGATAAGAGCAATACTACATACCGTGCTTATTTCGCAGAGTATGTGAATTATGCCGCTCATCAGAGAAATATAGTTACTGTTTACTGGGACAACGGTTATAACGGTAAACACGGCTTCGGCTTATTCGACCGCACAAAGTGTACAGTAACCCAGCCCGAAATAATCAAGGGTATAATAAACGGCGCAAAGGCGACAAAAGCACCCGCCGCACCTACAGAATAAATTTAGCCGTAGGCTGAAAAAATTTGTATAATTTTCCGCTTGCTTTTTCGGAAGAAATGTAGTATAGTAGTCTTTACAAAAAGAAGAAAGGAATGATACTTATTATGAAGAAATTAACCTCTGCGGTTACAGCCGCAGCAATGTCGATATTACTGGGTATTACCTGCTTTGCCGAAGAGATCGGCGCAAGCACAGTAGTCGGAGCAAGCAGTGGCAACACAAACACAGGCGTTCAGTTCGACCCGACAATATATATTGTCTGCGGTGTTGCTCTTGCAGTTGTTATCGCCGTAGGCATTATAACAGCCGTACTCAGTAAGAAGAAAAAGAATAAGTAATTTCTTTGCGAGCCTCCCACACAGGAGGCTCGTTCCAGTCTGTCGAAAAACTTCTATCGTTGATAAAAATGGGGTGTCGAGCGTTGCTTGCTTTGTTGGTTTTGCATCTCTGCAAAGTCAGCTGTTTGTGCCGTTGCATCGTGCAACGGCTCGGTTCAGCTGACATAAGCGTCCTTGCTTATAACTTTTGGCAAGCAACTAAAGCGTCCTTGCTTTGGGGCGAAGCCCCCGACAGGGACTAGGGGCGGTAGCCCCAGTAATATAGCCCCTTTCCGGGGGAAAGGGGTTTGGGGATAGGGATTGAGGACAAGCACTTTTTTGAAAAAACATACTTTTCCCACAATCTGCGAGCCCCCCACACAGGAGGCTCGTTCTTCTTTTCACAATATCACCATAAACTTTCAGCAAAGCTACACCATATCCCCCTGTTTATCAGCATAAAATGGAAAATATTCGCTTGACTTTTTGTGCTTTTTGGGATATACTATATTGTGTACAAAGAAACAACAGTACATCTCAGACGACAGCAGTACAGCGTTACTCTACTGTCGCACGGAGGGTAAAAATGAAAAGATACGCAGTCACTTTGTTTATTGCGGCGCTTGCTTTAGCTTTGGTGCCGGCTTTAAGCGGATGCGGCTCGGATAACACATCATCGGACAATTCAACACCAGACATAACATCAACAACACCGCAGAGTACCGACTCAGAACCTTCGTCACAGCAGACAACGGTATCGGATATAATATCGCACCCCGAAAGCTCTGATAACAGCAGTACAATAAATGACCTTCGCACTCAGATAGTATCAACCGCCGAGGCTCTTGTCGGAATTGATTATGTCAGCGGTATGGCAACGCCTGAGCAGGGCTTCGATAATTCGGGACTTATATATTATGTCCTTCGTGAAAACGGCTTTATCAATTGTCCGAGAGGAACAGCCGCACAGAAAGAAATGGGTACAACCGTACCGCTCAGCGAGATTGAGCCGGGCGACATCCTTTTCTTTACCGATAAAGATTCAGAAACAGGCGAGATGATTGATTTCGCCGGAATATATACTGGCAACGGTCAGCTTATTTACAGCCCTTATCCGGGTGAAAAAGTAAAGTTTGCCGACCTTAACAGCTCTTATTGGCAAAACTGCTTCAGTTGCGCTGTAAGAGTTGCTTAAAACCGATTATGACATTGTCCTTCATATAAAACTACAGGAATGCCGTCTGCATTGCAGACGGTGTTTTTGTATATTTTGGGAATGGTCATAAAAAGGTTGGATTTTGTTACCCTTTTGTAACCGTTTTGTAACCATTTGTAACCGAATTGTTACCATATTGTAACCGAATTTTAATTGAATTTCGGATTTTTTGTGATATACTTAAATCAAGGCGTGAATATCATAACCGCCGCCGCATAAACGGTAAATTTACCGACATTACGGCGGACGATTGAAATTGACGCTTGATTTAAAGTTTCCCTCATTCCCAAACAGATTTGAAGCATCCCGTAAAAACATATCAGCATATGAAAAAGTCACACTATCGCTTCCTTTTATATCATGAAATATAAGTTGAACGTTTTCCCATCGTTATAAAATCACTTCCGCAGTTTTTCAGAATTTTTTCCAACCTTTATATTGCTGCTTGACAGCAAAATTCTCCTCACATATAGACTTTACCCCGTCGCTTTCCGATGGGGTAAAATCTTTTTGTGTTTAATTGCTTTTTGGCTTGATTTTCATTGCTCAAACTGTTACAATAAGACTAACAATTCATATTCAGCTTTTAAGCCGAAAGGAAACACAGATATGAAAAAACGCAGAATTTTATTCAACGATAACTGGAGATTCACCCTCACAGAACCGGACAGTGACGGAAAGACGCTCGAAAACGCACATTGGTATAATGTTGAGATACCACACGACTGGCTTATCGGCGATACGGCAAACCTCTACAAGTCCGGCTGTGGCTGGTACGAGAAGTATTTCACCGTAGACGCTCTCGGAGAAGACGATTGCTATATCCTGATATTTGACGGAGTATATATGGATACTACCGTTTATGTAAACGATAAGGAAGTCGGCAAGTGGAAGTACGGCTATACATCATTCAGCTTTGATATAACCGATGCTCTGAAAAACGGCGAAAACCGCATTTTAGTCAGAGTAAACCATAAATCCCCGAATACCCGCTGGTACAGCGGAGCCGGAATATACAGAAACGTGTGGCTCAGAAAAACCTCACGCCGTAATATCGTTGAAAACGGTGTCTATATCAGCGCAAAGTGCAGTGACGCAGACCGCAGAGAACACGGTAAATGGAAAACTACTGTACAGATAAGCCTTTCCGCCACTGTCTGCGGATTGATTTCATATACATTAAGAGATCCCGAGAACAGAGAGGTTTACGTTTGCGAACGCAGACTTTGCGGCAAGAACGATAAGCTGGTGTTCTATATGGACGCTCCTAAATTATGGGATACGATCACACCCAATTTATATACCCTGTCCGTGATACTTTATGACGATAACGGAAACAGGCTTGATGATACCGTTGAAAAATTCGGCTTCAGAACCACAAAATTCAGCGCAAACGAGGGCTTTTTGTTAAACGGTATGCACCTTAAGCTGAATGGTGTTTGTATGCACCATGACTTAGGCGCACTCGGCGCTGCGGTAAATTACGATGCTACCCGCCGACAGCTTGAAAAGCTGAGGAATATGGGCGTAAACGCTATCCGCACCAGCCATAACCCCCCGTCAAGAGAGCTTATGGAGCTTTGTGATAAAATGGGCTTCCTCGTTGACAGCGAGATATTCGATATGTGGGAGCTTGCCAAGAACGAGAACGATTATCACCGTTTCTTCCCCGACTGGTATAAGAAGGATGTTGAAGCGTGGATAAAACGTGACCGTAATCACCCGTCGGTTATAATGTGGAGCATAGGCAACGAAATATACGATACGCATAAAAGCCCCAGAGGACTTGAGGTTGCGAAGATGCTTTGCGAGGAGGTCGAAAAGAACGACCCTATGCACAATGCCCCGCCCACGATAGCCTCAAACTATATGCAGTGGGAAAACGCACAGAATGTAGCTGATTATCTGAAGCTTGCAGGCTATAACTATACGGAAAAGCTGTATGACGAGCATCACGAAAAGCATCCCGACTGGGTCATTTACGGCAGTGAAACCGCCTCGACGGTACGCTCAAGAGGCATATACCACTTCCCCTATGATACAGGCTTACTGGTATATGACGATCTGCAATGCTCCGATCTCGGAAACAGCGTTGTAAACTGGGGAGCATCTCCGCTAAGATCCTTTGCTATGGATGCCGCCGCAGAATATTCAATGGGACAGTTCGTATGGACAGGATTTGACTATATCGGCGAGCCTACCCCCTACAATACCAAGAATTCGTACTTCGGCATCATAGATACCGCAGGCTTTGAAAAAGACTCGTTCTGGTTCTATAAATCGGTATGGGATATAGCCGAGGAAGAATCCTTCATTCACGTTTCCCCTTGCTGCTGGGATTTCAACGAGGGTCAGCTTATAGACGTGCTTGTTTATTCCGACCTTCCGTTTATCAGACTTCATTACTGCGGAGAGATGTATGACGGTAAGGTGATAGATCACCTCACGGAAGATAAGCTCTGCGCCCGCTTCACAGTGCCGTTCCATAAGAACAAGCCGCTTGCGGTAAGAGGCTATCTCAGCCCCGACTGCGATGCCGACGATTACGAAAAGGAAACGGTTCTTTTCACCTCTCTTGATCCTCACAGCGTGAATATGACTCCCGATGTGAGTGAAATAGCGGCTGACGGAAGATCGCTTGCGTTTATTACCGTAACCGTTGACGATATAATGGGACAGGAAGTTCAGAATGCGGTAAACAGAATAAAGTTCACAGTAAAAGGCGCAGGCAGACTTGTAGGACTTGATAACGGCGACAGCACCGACTATGACAGCTATAAGGGCAATCACAGAAAGCTGTTCTCCGGAAAGCTTCTTGCGATAATCGAATCCACCTTTGAAACAGGCGATATAGTTATAACCGCCGAAAGCGAGGGCTTGAAGCCTAAAACGATAACTATAAAAGCGGTAGCCCCCGAAACAGAGCCGCAGGGAGTAAGCGTTGTCACTCAAAACGCATTCCCCGCAGTAACCACGCCCTACACAAATGAAATTCCCGTAAGAAAAATCGAGCTTTTCGACAGTGAGCCTCGTACACTGACAAAGGAACGTGATACTGCCGAAATTTCGGTAAAGATATTCCCCGAAAACGCAACCTTCCGTGACATAGAGTTCAAATGCTGTACCGATAACGGAGTTGAGATAAGCTTTGCAAAGGTAGTTTCGTTTGACGGAAATACGGCAACGCTTAAAGCGTTCGGTGACGGCAAATTCCGCCTGAGAGCATATTCAAAGAACGGTACCGATATTCCGAAGATCATCTCCGAGCTTGAATATACGGCAAAAGGACTCGGAAAAGCGGAAAAAGATCCTTATATCTTTATTGCCGCCTGCCTTTGCGATTTCTCGAATGTTCCCGTTACCACGATAGACAGAGGTTCGCTCGGCGGCTTTAACGGAAGAACGATCGTTGGCTTCAGCGCCGTTGATTTCGGCGGCGGCACAAAGAAGATCACGATAAGCGTCGGCAACAGCGGCGGCGGTGAAGATTATCCCGTAGAGCTGTATCTCGGCGATGCTGACAACGGCGGCAGATATATCGGCACATTCGCAATAAAGAATAACGGCGGCTGGGACAGAGCATACCCCCAGACCTTCGACTTGCCGTGCAGAATAAGCGGAACGCACGACATCAGCTTTGTTATCAATAATTTCTGCATATTCGGCGGCTTTGAGTTTGAAAAGTACGACCGTACCTATGCGGAAAACTCTGCGGCAGACAACGATAATCTGTACGGCGATGATTACAAGGTAAACGGCTCGTGCGTTGAGGAGATAGGCAACAACGTTGTTATCGAATTCAACGGCCTCGATTTCGAAGGCGGTACGGATAAGATAACCGTTACAGGCAGAACACCGCTCGATAACTGCACGATTCAGCTCAGAGTAAACGATGAGAACGGCGGTCAGACCACCCGCCTGCTCGAATTCCCCCACGCAGACGAGTACACGCCGGTAACGTTTGACATCGAGCATATCGCAGGCAAGAACAACATTGCATTCGTATTCCTGCCCGGCACACAGTTCGATATGAAATCGTTCAGATTCACAAAAACCGAAGAATAAACCGATTCTTATTAAATCGCCACGGTGATACTATCGTTTGTGCCAAGCACCATCACCCTTGCCTCCCCTCGAAAAAGGGGAGGTGGCACGGCTGTAGAGTTTTTTCGGCTTGCTGTACAGTATTCAGATAGTCCTACCTTTATGATTCTGAAACAATTCCAAGCCGTGACGGTGGGGATTGAAATTGATAGAAGCACTACCTTAAAAAATTCTAAGCTTTAACAATCCCCACCATAATTGCTTAGCAGTTGTTTCCCTAAACGCTTTGGTTCTCTCCCTCTTTCATATTGACAAGTGTACCCATTCGAATAGCGAACCCGAGAAGTGCTGTCCGACAAAAAGAACTATCGGTAGCTTGTTACCAAAGATAAATACTAAAAAGCCACGGCACCCGCCGTGGCTTCAGTCTGTCGAAAAACCTCCTGCTTATCTAAAAATGGGTGTCGCTTATTGCTTGCTCTGTTGGTTTTGCATCGTGCAAAACTTTTGGCAAGCAACCAAAGCATCCTTGCTTTGGGGCGTAACCCCCGTACAGGTCGTCAGCCATTTGTGCCACTGCATCTGTGCATTGACAGCCATTTGTGCCGTTGCATCGTGCAACGGCTTTGTGCGGCTGTCATTATGCGTCCTTGCATAGTGGCTTTGTGTGGCTGACTGCAAGCATCCTTGCTTGGACTAAGGGCGGTAGCCCCAGTAAAATCCCCCTTTCCCGGGGAAAGGGGGCAGGGGGATAGGGATAGTGAGTTAGAAGTTTGTTTCAAAAATAAACTTTTTCTACAATCTGAAGCCACGGCATCCGCCGTGGCTTTTCCCGCCCACCAACTAAAAACCACCTCTTTTTTCCAGCCCCACAATCATTTACAACCCTTCCGCTATGGACTTTTTGTAAAAAACGTGCTATAATATAAACGATTATAAACAACTGCACCGTGTTTTAATGCTTTGACAACGCAAGCGGTCAGACACAAGGAGGTGTTCGGAGCAGATGACTTATGAAAAGTCCTGCGGCGGTATTGTTTACAGAAAATTTCACGGCAATACGGAAATATTGCTTATAAAGCACATCAAGTCGGGCTACTGGTCTTTCCCGAAAGGACACGTTGAAAACGGCGAAACCGAAGAAGAAACCGCAAAACGTGAAATAAAGGAGGAAACCGGCATAGACGTTTATATTGACTCGGGCTTCAGAGAAACGGTTACATATTCGCCGCGCAAGGACGCAAAAAAGGAGGTTGTGTATTTTGTCGCCCGTGCAAGAAATTATGATTACACCCCCCAGCTTGAAGAAATTTCGGAGATACGCTGGGTAGGTATAGGACAGGCGCATAACCTGCTCGTCTATGACAACGACAAGCTGATAGTAAATAAGGCAAAGAGCTTTATCGCACTTATGAAATGAAGAAATTGTGTTTTGAGTAAAAGAAGAAAATGCGAAAGGAAACCCACATGACATACGAACAGGCATTTGAATACGTCGGTTCTTTCACAAAATCCGGTACACCTGTAAAGGACCTTATAAGATTTGTTATTCTTATGAGGCTTCTCGGCAATCCGCAAAACGAACTTAAAATAGTTCACGTTGCAGGAACAAACGGAAAAGGCAGCGTATGCGAATATATAAGCAACGCTGTAAAAGCCGACAACAAGAGCGTAGGAAAATTCACATCGCCCTATATTGATTGCATTGAAGAACGCATACAGGTAAACGGCAAATATATCTCACGCCCTGCCTTTGCACTTCTTTGCGAGCAGGTGAAAAATGCCGTAGAGCAGACAGGCTTTGACGGATTCTCACAGTTTGAGATACTCTGCGCCATAGCCCTGCTTTATTTCTATAAGGAGCAGGTAGACGTTGCCGTTATAGAAACCGGCATAGGCGGACTTCTTGACTGCACTAACGTTGTAAATCCCGCTGTCAGCGTTATAACATCGGTAGATTTCGACCATACCGATGTGCTTGGCGATACGCTTACCGAAATAGCACGTCACAAGGCAGGCATAATAAAGCCGTCCGTTCCGTGCATAGTATATCCGGGACAGGCAAAAGAGGTAATGCGTGTCATTGACGATAAATGCCGTGAGTATAACTGCGAAGAAATTATCCCCGATATGACAAGAGTGCAGATGCTCCATATGGATATTACCGATGTGTTCTTTTCGTACAAGGGTATGAATTATCATCTCATTATGTCCGGTGAACATCAGATAAAAAATGCACTGTGCGCCATAGAGGCCTGCCGTATACTGAATATAGAGTACAGCAGTGTGTTCACAGGACTTGAAAGATCCGCCCTCAGAGCCAGAATGGAGGAGGTAAGCGTGAACGGCGCTGCCTGCATCATAGACGGCTCGCACAACCCCTCCGCAATGAGAGCCGCCGAAAAACTGCTGAGCTGCGACAAAAGAAAAATACACGGCGTAGTCGGTATGATGGCAAATAAGGACTGGCAGACCGCCCTTAAAATAATTCTCCCCCGCTTCGAAGATGTAATATTCGTTGACGGCTTTATGCCGGGCTGTGTTCCCGCTTCTCAGCTTACACGCTTTGCCATAGAGCAGGGAGTACGTGCTACCGCCTGCGGCGACCTTAACAGCGCAATATCACAGGCAACGCTCAAGGCAGGAACAAAGGATATAGCGATGATAACAGGCTCGCTCTACCTTGCCTCCGCCGCAGAAAAGATAATCAGCAAGTAAATACGATCAAAGCCGCCCGATAACCGAGCGGCTTTATAAAAACAAAAAACCTCTTGTTTATTGAAAAATGGGGTCGCAGGGGCGAAGCCCCCGACAGGGGCTAGGGGCGGTAGCCCCAGTAATATAGCCCCTTCCCATGGGGAAGGGGTTTGGGGTTAGGGATAATAAATCAGAAGTTTATTTCAAAAACACACTTTTTCTATAAACTAAAACCGACCTTATATAAAAGGCCGGCACAATATCAATATAGCAACTTTACCTGTAAGCCGAGTTTTGTCGTGTGCGATCATCTATCTACGCCCTGCGTCGCCGCAGACCTCAAGCCACCTTAAATCGGGACCGCCGAGCAGACGGTTTACCCCCGAAACCAATCGGTGTTGCATCGGATAGGGTTTACAGACAGGAACAGTCGCCTGCCCCGTGGTGAGCTCTTACCTCGCCTTTCCACCCTTACACTGTAAAAACAATGCGGTATATTTCTGTTGCACTCGCCCTGGAGTCGCCTCCGGCTGCCGTTAACAGCTACCCTGCTCTGTGATGCTCGGACTTTCCTCACGGTTTTCACCCCGTGACCGCACAGTAAAGTTGCGATAGTTATTGTATCATTTTGTGTTGCATTTGTCAATACAAAACCCCCGATTATTGCCTTATTTCAAGGAGTAAAAGCATATTATGACCGTAAAGCCGAATATAAAAAAGAACTTCAATATAACATGGTTGCTCCTGTACGGCGCAGGACTTATCACTGTCGGTATACTTGTACTTGTAAACGGAAGAATAGTGGTAGAGCCTGCCGCAAGGCTGGGCGGCATCTTTATCGTTGCAAACGGTATCCACCGCCTTATCCGTGCCTATGCAAGACATCAGCGACTGCCCGTGTTCAGCGGCATCGGAAACATTATAATAGGACTTATATCCGTTTTCGTTCCGGCCGCCACTCTTGCGCTTCTGTCGTTTATATTCTCGCTTTACGTTTTTCTTAATGCTCTTGTGAAATTCATCGACTTCGGCACAGCCATTAAAAATGCCGTTCCCGATGCGTTCTATGACTTTTTTTCGGGAATATTCTTCACCGTTTTCGGCATTATTATGCTTTTCGGTACTCTTATGGGAAGTCAGGGTATGCTTGTTGTCATCGGACTGTATTGCATTATTTACGGCGCAGGCGAGCTGAGGCTGTTTATCCGTGAGGCCGCTCCGAATAAAGCCAAAGGCATTATCCGCCGCAGGATACGCTTTTCGCTTCCGCAGGTCATAACCACGTTCATACCGCTGAAAACCTTGCGCAGCTATACCGAGCGGCTTGATTCCCGTGAGATAGATATTGAAAAACTGCAAAACGAGGAGCGTTACGAAAAAAGCGCCGACACCCCCGATATACACGTTCTTATCCACGTCAGCGCCGACGGAGTAGGCTCTATAGGACATTGCGACCTTGTACTGAACGGCACGGTAATATCCTACGGAAATTACGATAAAGAGTCCGAAAGGCTTTTCGGAGGCATCGGTGACGGTGTGCTTTTCAAAGCGGATTTTGACAAGTATATAAATTTCTGCGTCTATCACGATTTGCAGATGGTATTTGATTTCGGCATAAAGCTGTCGGAAAAACAGCTTGCAAAAGTCAGAAAAGGCATAGCAAAGCTCGAACGAAACATCACCCGCTGGAAACCGCCCTATCAGCTTGCAGCCGAAAACAGCCCCGCCGCCGACATTGCGGATTTTGACGATTATTGCAGTTCGCTGTGGAACGGCACACACGCACATTTCTATAAGTTCAAAAGCGGCAGATTCAAGACCTATTTCGTTATGAGTACAAACTGCGTTTTCCTTGCGGATTATATACTAAGCAAGGCAGGAACCGATATAGTAAAGACCGCAGGCATAATAACCCCCGGCGATTATTACGATTATATGCAGAGCGAATATGCCCTCCCCGGCGGAATAGTCATAACCCGTGACATTTACAGTAAATATAACGTTTCGCCGACTGAAACTTAAGTGAAAATCCTTGAACTTGACACGATAGTGTGATATACTACAATAGGACAAGAATTTACATTTACGGGTAGCAAAAAGTCAGAAATTTCATCGTTGATTTATGTTATATCATTATGTATTTTTTGTAGGGGAGGGGCTTGCCCCTCCCGTGAAAAGAATAAAGAAGTCCGAAAGATTGCTAAGTTGTTTATTTATAGCAATCTGCTTTATACCGGAATGATTAAAATCCTAACTACAGAAAATAAGTTGGTATAATATATTCGGTGATATATTTACCCCCGCATAAAGAAAGGACATACTATGAAGCTAAATATCAGGTTAACAGCGGCAATACTTGCCTGTGCGTCAATTCTGACGTCGGCCTCCGCCTGCTCATCACAGAATGCAAGTTCCGCCACGGACAGCAAAAACGAAAGCAGTATAACGGAAAGCTCCGCTACAGAAAGCAAGGATAATACAAAAAGCGATACAACAAGCGATAATTCATCCGCCTCTTCGGAAAGCACAGTTTCTTCCGATGAATCATCGTCCGAAAACAAGAAGCCTGTCGGCGTTGACGGTGTTCAGACAAACGGCCAGCTTGTCGTTGACATAGACGGTCATACATGGGGCATCTCCCTTTACGGCGGCGGCGACGGCGCAAACTATGCGTCATACCTTAACGAGTTCAAGGAAAAGGTAGGCTCATCGGTAAACGTATTCAATATGGTAGTGCCTACAGCAGGCGCATACTACCTCCCCGAAGGCTACGAAAAATACAACGCAAGCCACAGGGATTCGATAAACAGCATTGCAAACAAGCTGGTGAACGTAATAAACGTTGACGGATATGCCGCACTTGAGGCGCACACAAACGAGTACATCTATACCCGTACCGATCACCACTGGGAACCCCTCGGCGCATATTATGCGGCAAAGGCTTTCTGCGAAATGGCACAGGTACCCGTAAAGGAGCTTTCGACCTACAAGACGGAAACGATAGAAGGCTTTGTCGGAACAATGTACGCATTTACCGAGTATAACGAGCGCATCAAGAATGACCCCGATACCTTCACCTACTATATCCCCTCTACAGAGTACACCGCAACTTATTATACCACCGACTTCAAGGCTGACGAGCAGTTCACACAGTTCCACAGCATATTTGTAGATCAGCCCGCAAGCGGCGCATATTCGACCTTTATGGGCGGCGATCAGAAGATAGTAAAGATAGAAACCGCAAACAAGAACGGCAGAAAGCTCTGCATCTTCAAGGACAGCTACGGCAATGCCGAAGTTCCCTTCTTTATAGATTCCTTTGAGGAAATCTACGTTTGCGACATCCGCTACTTTGACCTTTACGCACCCGACTTTATTAAGGATAACGGCATTACCGACGTTCTGTTCACAATGTGTACATTCTCCGCTGTCGGTGAAAATGCAGAGGGTATAAAGAACAACCTGCTTTCAAAGTAAATCTCTGACAGGTTTTCTGAAAGGAGGAGCAGTATGAAAAAGCTCCCGAAGATAACAGCGCTTATATTGACATTATCGCTCGCCTGCGGATGCTCGGAGGTTTTCCCCGACAGCAACGCAAGCGGCAAGGACACATCGGCATACACCCTACCACCCGACCCCGTATCATCGGAAGCTCCTTCGGACACCGAAAGCGAAGAAACCGAACCGCCCGATACCTCCGCTCCCGAAACGTCACCGCCGGATACTTCTGCCGAAGAAACCTCCGCTCCCGAAACAGACGGCACTTCTGCCGAAGAAAGCTCCGCCCCCGCAAGCAACAGCGATATAAACAGCTACAGGGCGATAGGCGACAACGGCATATTAGTCGCAGGTATGGATAATCATTACCGTGGAATTATGTTCTATGGCGGTACATACGGCTACTGCGACCAATATATGACCGATGTAAAGGCGTTCCAGTCGGCACTTCCCGAAGTAACGGTATATTCTATGGTAATACCGACATCTGTCGATTTCTACAATCCGACCGAATACAAGGGCTACACCGAGCTTCAGAAGGATAAGATAGATTATATCGAAAGCGGACTTAAAAGCACAGGCGTTACAAATGTCAGCGTGTATGATACTCTGTCAAAGCACACCTCAGAGGAGATATACTCAAGGACGGATCACCACTGGATGCCACTCGGCGCATATTATGCCGCACAGGTGTTCTGCAAAACGGCAGGTGTAAAAGTGCCGGATATAAAGAATTACCGCAAGGAAACCTGCGGCGGTTATGTCGGCTCGATGTATTATTACTCTTCCGACGAACACCTTAACAATGACCCCGAAACCTATGCGGTCTACTATTCTCCGAATGAGGATAAGCTGAAAACCACATATTACGACCGTTATTACAGCAACGGCTATGACAGCAACCTTTTCCTTTGCGACAACGCAAGCTATTACTACCTGTCGTTTTTAGGCAGTGACGATCTCATCGCCCATATAAAGACCAACGCAAAGACAGGCAGAAACTTAGTTGTGATAAAGGAAAGCTACGGCAACGGGCTTATCCCGTTCTTCACCGAGAGCTTTGATAATATCTATGTGCTTGACCTGCGCTACTGCGAGGTAAACGCAATAAAATTCTGTAAGCAGGTCGATGCGACTGATCTGCTGTTTGCAAACTGCGCCTATACCGTTGCAGGAGGCAACTGCGACTACTTCTCATATATACGAAATATCTGAAAATTGTCGTTAGAATAACGTTGTATATCAGCAGTGGTATGGATAGCAAAAATAACAACAAGAATTATTCGTAGGGGAGGGGCTTGCCCCTCCCGCAAAACAAGCACTACAATTGCTTTTTACATCGAATGTCTTATTAAGCTAAATTTATTTTAAGGACACACCTATGAAAGAACTTGAATACCCCTTCGACAGCGGTTATCTGCTGAAAAAGAAACGCTCTATAAAAAGACAGCTCCTGTCAGACGGCAGTGTGCGCATAAAGAAAAAAATCGCCGTTCTCGGCGGCTCGACCACGAACGATATAATAAATATGCTCGAATTATTCCTGCTGAACTACGGCATCGAGCCGACCTTCTACGAGTCGGAGTACAACCGTTACTGGCAGGACGCAGTATTCGGAAATGAGGAGCTTGACAGCTTCTCGCCCGACCTTATTTTCGTTCACACATCCAACCGCAATATTCTGAAATATCCTGCGATAACCGACAGCAAGGAGCAGACAGACGCTCTTTTTTCCGAGCAGATGAAATATTTTGAAACGATGTGGGAAAAGATAGCTGAGCGCTATCACTGCCCCGTTATACAGAATAACTTCGAACAGCCGTATTTCAGACTTATGGGCAACCGTGATGCGTTTGACTGCCGAGGCAGAGTGAATTTCATAAACAGGCTGAACACAGCGTTTGCCGATTATGCCGCATCGCACGAGAGTTTTTATATCAATGATATAAACTATGTCAGCGCCTGCTACGGTCTTGACAAGTGGAGCGAGCCGTCCTACTGGCACCTGTACAAGTACGCAATGTGCGTTCCTGCGATACCCGACTTTGCATTCAATTTAGCGGCAATAATAAAGTCGGTATTCGGCAAGAACAAGAAAGCGCTTGTACTCGACCTTGATAATACATTATGGGGCGGAGTTGTCGGAGATGACGGTGTTGACGGTATCGAAATCGGACAGGAAACCCATATGGGACAGGTCTATGCCGAATTTCAGAAGTATCTCGGACTTGTGAAGGATACAGGCGTAATGCTGACCGTCTGCTCTAAGAATGACGAAGAAAACGCCCTTGCAGGCCTTAATCACCCCGAGGGCAGTTTAAAGCCCGATGATTTCATAATGATAAAGGCAAACTGGGATAACAAGGACAGAAATATTGAGGCAATAGCGACAGGACTCAACATCGGACAGGATGCGCTTGTATTCCTTGATGATAACCCAGCCGAGCGTGCGATAGTTTCCGCACAGTTGCCTACAGTAGCCGTTCCCGAAATGGAGCGTCCGGAGGATTATATAAGAGTGGTCGACCGTTCACGCTTCTTTGAGATAACCGCTTTTTCAAGCGATGATTTAAAGCGTAACGAAATGTACAAGGAGAATGCGGTAAGAGCCGCACAGCAGGCACAGTTCACAGACTACGGCGAGTATCTTCACAGTCTTGAGATGGTGGCTGTGATAGATGACTTTCTGCCTGTCTATCTCCCCCGCATAACACAGCTTACAAACAAGAGCAACCAGTTCAACCTCACCACAAAGCGTTTTACGACCGCAGAAATGGAGCAGGTATTCGCAGATGACAGCTATATCAGGCTGTACGGCAGGCTTGCCGACAAGTTCGGCGACAACGGCATAGTATCGGTAGTTATCGGAAAGGTGAACGGCGATACGCTCGACATAGATTTATGGCTGATGAGTTGCCGTGTGCTTAAGCGTGATATGGAATACGCAATGCTCGACAATCTTTGTGACAGAGCAAAACAGCGTGGACTTAAGACGGTAAAGGGATATTATTACCCCACTGCAAAGAATAAAATGGTGAAAGAGCTGTACGGCGACTTCGGCTTTACGAAGGTCAGCGAGGACGCAGACGGCAACACCGTATGGGAGCTTTCGCTTTCGGGCTACGAGCCTAAAAACAAGTATATTACTGTAGAAAGGAACAAGTAAAATGAGCGAGCAGGAAATTTACGAAAGATTAAACGAGGTTTTCAGAAACGTATTCGACGATGACGATATCGAGGTCGAAGCAGGCACAACAGCAGATGATATAGAGGACTGGGACAGCCTTGAGCATATCAACCTTATCTCCGCTGTAGAAGACGAATTCGGCATCCGTTTCAAGATGGGCGAGGTTTCCTCGATGAAGAACGTCGGCGAAATGGTCGACATAATAAAATCCAGAGCCTAACGGCGAGTCGCCGCTGACAATTCCGCCTTTGAAATTGTCGGCGGTCAGCTAAGATTAGCAGAACGGCGGGATTAAACAAAGCAATAATCAATATAATGTGGGTGGCTGTGAGCCGCTTCAAATTCGCCGTTCCGACGGATTAATCATGGCTCAACCTCCGTTACCGGCGGAGTTACACAAACCAATAAAGCAGATAAACGGTCACAGCGGCAAGCTGTGACCGCTTTATATTATTATCACACCCCACTTCTCCACCGCATAACCTTCCAAAACCGCACCATCCCTTGCTTTGCGCCATCACACTTGCCTCCCTTGTCAAAGGTGAGGTGGATTGCAGACAAGCGAAAGACTTGAAAATTCGGCTTTATTATGCGATATATCAAACGCTGGTATATTTGCAATTATTCTGTCTGCAAGACGGTGGGGATTGATACCCATCAGCACCATCAATGAGATTTTCCGCACTATCCCTCAAAAAGCACTATATCCTTGCCTCCCTTGTCAAAGGTGAGGTGCTGTCGCCGAAAAAATTCGGGCGACTACCGGAGGGATTGCCTCACAACCATCCTTCGCTTGCACCAACCCTCCCAAAACCGCACCATCCCTTGCTTTGCACCATCACACTTGCCTCCCTTGTTAAAGGTGAGGTGCTGTCGCCCGAAAAAATTCGGGCGACTACCGGAGGGATTGCCTCACAACCATCCTTCGCTTGCACCAACCCTCCCAAAACCGCACTATCCCTCTCGCTTTTCGTAGGGGAGGAGCTCGCTCCTCCCGTTGCACCAACCCTCTCCATCCCCACAACCATCGCAAAAAGACAATAACCCCTCGTTCCGCACAATGTCCTTGCCTTGCTTGCCCCTCCCGTTGCACCGAACCTTTCCGTTCCCACAACCATTGCAAAACCGCATTATCCTCAAAAAGCACTATATCCTTGCCTCCCTTGTCAAAGGTGAGGTGCTGTCGCCGAAAAAATTCGGGCGACTACCGGAGGGATTGTCACTCCACCAACCCTCCCAAAACCGCACCATCCCTTGCTTGCACCATCACACTTGCCTCCCTTGTTAAAGGGAGGTGGATTGACGGCAAGGCACAAACTGTCGCTTTGTTGCGTTTTGCTTGCGATACGTCCACCTTTTTGATTTATCAAACTTTTTGCCGTCAAGACGGAGGGATTGCTTGCTACAAACTGTTTCAGCCCTGCCGTCACCTTCGTTAACAATCCCTCAGTCACAGTGACGGAAATCTTATTAATTTATAAAAAATCTTCGACCTGATATTAAAAGTAACATCGAAAATATTGTACCGCACTGTGCCAGCTCCCTTTACACAAGGGAGCCAAGAGTGATAGTTCTATTTTTCAGAAAGCACTAACCCTACATGAATTTTACATCATTTCAAAAGGAGCAATCTCCCGCTTGTTTAATCGCTCCAACCTTTTCTGCACATTCTTGACATCTCCTTCTACCCGTGCTATACTTTTATTAGTGTTAGCGAAAACTAACTAAATATAATTGATTAGGAGCAACCTATGAAACATCTGCATTTTGAACCCGAAGCCGACGGCTTTTACGGCGCATACTGGGAAAGTAAAACCCCGTCCGATACCGCAATGATAGCAATGCTCGGTGACGACCCCGAAGACTATATGGGCAAAACCTGCGTGAAATGGCTTCATACCTACGGAATTAACGTAATGTCAATGTCGCCCGGAAAGAAGAACTACAGCCACCACAACTATCCCATTGAGCGTATCGGCTCGGCTATAGAATGGCTCAAATCCCACGGCAACAAGAAAATCGGCATTGTCGGTGCCTCTACAACAGCCACAGTCGCTCTTGTCGCCGCCTCATATTATCACGACCTCACGCTTACCATAGCCCTGACTCCGAGCGACTTTGTATGGCAGGGCTTCGCACAGGGCAGTCGTGACGGCTGTAAGGAATGGCCGATCGAAAACGAATCTATCGTGTCGATAGGCGGCAAACCCGTACCCTTTATGCCCTTTGTCTATAAGCACCCTGAGTATTGGCAGAAGATAGCCAAAGCGTCTAAAGAACACGGCGATTCCACATATTCAAAGGATGTGTTCGATGATTCCGAAGCCGCAGGACTGCTTAAAGAGGAGCATTTTATACCTGTAGAGAATATCGGCGGCAGGCTCGTTCTTGTCGGTGCGGAAGACGATTCTCTTTGGGATACCGCAAAATACATACGCAGAATGGACAATCGCCTGAAATCCCGACCGCATTCCTGCAAATATTCGGTGTATCTCTATGAACACGGCACGCATTTTGTGTTCCCTGAAAGCGTACTGAAAAAAGCTCTGCCCGTCGGTGCTGATATGCTTGTAAATATGTGCTTTTCAGCGGCTAAGAAATTCCCGGATGAATGTAAAGCAATGCGCATTGATCTTGATAAAAAACTTACCGAAGAAATCCTTGATTGGAAATCAAACAATTAAAATTAGTAATATATAAGCAAAATATATTCGGTGTATTAACTTATGCGTGAGATTTTTCCGCTCGTACGACCGCCTTTATATTATAATAGTATCACAAAATTCAGCCGCTCACATCGGGCGGCTTTTTTCTATCCTTTAAAATCATCATAAATCATCAATTGTCGCTCCTACCGTTGCCACTATCTTCATCATAATTCATCACCGTGTGTCTTTCATAAAGGTGAAAAATCCGGGCTATACTATTATAATATATAAAGGACACGTCACAACCATATTTTCGCCTTCAGACAGCCCCCGATATTTCACGCAAGTATACGTTTACATTCACCCCTCAGTCACCTTAAAAATGCTCATAAATCGGCTTTCCTGCTATATTACCGGCTGTTTTTCCACTTGCCCGTCCGCCCTTTGCGTGTAATTTTATTACCATTTCACAACGCATCTGCACCAAAACCTCCAAATCTGTATAATTATTTTTGTCTAAAAACACAACAGAAATCCCAACTTCAATTTTGGGCAGATTAACAAATTAAATTACAAAATAAGTCAATAATAGCCAGATTTTAACTGATTACAAAACGGTAACAAAAAGGTTACAAAACGGTTACAGCTTTTTCTTGTGCATTTTCACCAAAAATGACTGCCCCAAGCTATTTGACATTTTGCAAAACGGAAATTATAATTGTCTAGAGCTTGAAAAAAGCCCGAAAATAAACGTAGCAGCGGTTCTCTCCGCAAGGGGAGTTATCGTACACGGTCAGTGGTGACAGACGGATCTAGCCGTAATTATAATGCCGTGATGCCCGTATGGGTACTGCTTAAACCTACCGATATGATGACGAAAGGCGGATATATGTTTCCCAGATTCAGAAACACCGGACTGACAATACGCATATCAAAGAACGCAGCACTTAAAATACTGCTTATATTCGGCAGTATCTTCGGAGTATTCCTTATGACAGGTCTGCTCTACTTCAGAAATGACGTTGAGATAATCGACGAGAACGAAAAGCGTATTGTTTATACGGTAAGTGCCGACCCTTATGAGATACTCAGAGAGAACCACATAACGCTCGGCACATACGACAGGATAGACTTCACCGGCTTTGAGGAGAACGTGGCAACAGCCACTCTTACTATCGAAAGAGCCTTTGACGTTGATATTCTGGAAGGCGGCAAGAAGACCGCCACTGCACACAGTGTAGACGCAACAGTGGCACAGCTGCTTGAGCAGGCAGGCGTTAAGCTTGGCGAATATGACAAGGTATCACCTGCAAAGACGGCTGTTCTTAAAGAAGGACAGAAGATCGCTGTTACAAGAGCCTATGACGTGAAGATTACGGCAGACGGAAAGACAACAACCGTAAAGTGCCTTGACAACACGGTTTCAGAGCTTTTGAAAAGAGCGAAAATAACACTCGGTAAGAACGATATGGTAAGCGAGGAGCTTGAATCCAAGATAACCGGACCTGCCGAGATAAAGGTTTCAAGAGTCGAGATAAAGACTGAAAAACAGGATAAGATTATCCCTTATCAGACATCTACCGTAACGAGCAACATTCTGGCTATAGGTCAGAGCGAGGTTCGTACAAAGGGTGTCAACGGCAAGATAAGAACTACAACGACTACCACCTACATTGACGGCGTAAAGACGGATGTAAAGAAGACCACAAAGGTAGTGACCAAGAAGGTTGACGAGGTTATAGCCGAGGGTGCGGCAATCGTAACTCCTTATTGCAAGATAGATGATACATCTATCGTACTAAGGAACGGCAGACCGGTTGACTATGAGTATGTGGTATCCGGCAAGGCTACAGCCTATACAGCGCCCGAAGGTGCGTACACCGCAAGCGGCAGAATGGCTGAGATAGGTACAGTTGCGGTAAATCCCAATGTTATCCCATACGGCTCGAAGCTCTATATAGTCGGTCAGTATGACAATATCTGCTACGGCTATGCTATTGCCGCCGATACAGGCGACGGAATGATGGCAGGTACGATCCCTGTAGACGTATATATGGGCAGTACAGAGGAGCATTATGACGATGCTTGCGCATGGGGTCTGCAATACGTTGATATTTACGTTGTAGAAGTCGGCAACGGCTAAGCGCCTGCGGCAATGTGCCGCTTCAAATTCCGCCTTTGGAATTGTCTGAGTTATTCGCAGGATGGCAAAACGGCGGGGTCAA